>Ga0268262_10007447_pt1 | contig 10191 bp, 8 predicted proteins | sample TergutNc150P3_FD_190354 | JGI IMG/M metagenome (GOLD analysis project Ga0268262, IMG submission 190354) | Nasutitermes corniger P3 segment gut microbial community from laboratory colony in Florida, USA - Nc150 P3 (SPAdes) (version 2) | ecosystem: Host-associated > Arthropoda: Insects > Digestive...
CAAAAGTATCGTTAATATAAGTGCCAAGGCAAGAGATAACAAGCTTAGAACTTCTATGATGTTTCTCATCTCTTGATAATAACTTTTCTTTGGAATCATAAGCCCGACATACCAGTTGTTTTTCAATTTTTTGGTAAATGCAAAAGCCTCTTCGTTTCTGTAATTCAATACTTCTACTCCAGAAATTTCCCAGTTTCCTTTTAAATCTTTCGCAAGATTTGCAATTCCGTAATTTACATCACTAAGCGACTTACCGAGCAATGTGGAATCGGGATGGACAATAACATTTAATTGTTCACTGAGCAGTATTCCAACTTCTTTTTCTGCAATATATACCTTGTTCACATATTCCTTGATTTTGTCAAGATTTACATTCAAGCAAATTATGCCAAGTTGCTTGCCACTTTCATCAAAAATGCGGCGTACATAAGTAATGATAATTTTACCGCTCATTGCATCTACATAAGGTTCCGTAACTTTTACTTCCTTGCCCACTTCCATTGCTGCTTTGTACCAAGGACGCTCCGATGGCACATAATCGTTTGGTGGAATCCAACCATTGCTTGTGACGAATTTTCCGTCAAAAATGCCATATACATCGGTGATGTACGGCGCATATCTATCGTTGCCTGCTATATATTTGGTTAAATTTTTAATATATCTAGAAACCACATCATAATTCTTTTCATGCGAAATTATAATTCGGATTGTTTCTGCGATTACGTTTAGCATAATCTCATTTTCCAATAATTCGGATTCTATATTGGCTTGCATGTGGAAGAGTGCGCTCTCTGCCTCTCTTTTCAAGTGTGCTTGCTCCATTCTGCTTGTAAGTATATAACTTAAAGCAATTACCAATGCAAATGAGAGCAATACCCACAACTGCATATATATTTTGCGTGCTATAGAAAGTATCATTTGCATAACTCCATAAATTCTGTTGTTTTAGAGGCGGCTTCTTCAAATTCGCTGTGTAAAAGGAGTTCCTGAAGAACATCCAAAAAGTTTTTTATTTGGAGAGACCATTGCATAGAACAAAGCTCGGCAAGAATGTTCTTGGCGAGTTTTTTATCGTAATTTGTGCAGGCAAACCTGAACTCCAAAAGTTCTGCCTTTAAATACACCGTATCTTCTTTTTCTGGAACAATTGCATCTTTTTCAGATTCAAGTTTTTGAATGACTTCGCCAAGATTTTCTAAAAAATGCCCTGTATCGGCAAATATAACCGCTCTATCGCCATCACCGCCTGCTTTTTCTAGCTTGCGGGCAATATTTGAAAGTTCTTTTTCGCCAATATTTGCCAAAGCACTTTTTATAGCGTGTACATTTATGGTGAACAAGTGCAAATCTTCGTCTGTTGCAGAATTGATGCTCTTTGAGATTGAATCCATAATGGGAATTTTCTTTTTGGCATCGCGAACAAAAGCAAATAGCAAGTCGGGGTTTGCCTTGAAATCTATCTCATGGGGGTTTATTTTTGAAATATTATGCTTTTGACGAGCCTCCTTAATAACTTCATCGCTCTGCTTGTCGCGAACAAACTTGTTCAAAACGTAATTCATTTGACGAAGATCTATGGGCTTTGAAATAAAATCATCAAACCCGCTGCTCAATAGTATTTCTGCCTGCCCCACTATTGCATTTGCGGTTAGTGCTATAATGGGAGCCGAATACCCCAAATCGCGCATAATTTTTACCGCTTCCACCCCGTCCATTTTTGGCATCATCTGATCCATGAATACAACATCGTAAATCTTGCCGCTCTTAATTTTTTCTACCGCTTCTTCGCCACTTTCGGCTACATCAATAGATAGCTTGTAAGGTTGCAACAAACATTTGGCAACAAACAAGTTAGATTCCACATCATCAACTATCAGCACGCTGCCATAAGGCATAGGCTCGCGTTCAATTCGGGTGGTTCTCACCTGCGAATCTTTTATAAAACGGGAATTTTGCAGATTTTGAACCAACTCCTCACCCAAAACATTATCACTTATGAATCCTTGCGGCACTCTCACATTGACTATTGTGCCCTTTCCAACCTCGCTTTCAACGGAAATATCGCCATTCATCATTTGTATAAGGTGTTTCACTATGCTCATTCCAAGCCCAGCACCCTGAACCGCACGATTGTATTCTAAATTAAAACGGGCAAATTCATCAAATATTTTGCTTTTTTGGTCTTCGGTCATGCCTTGCCCCGTATCACTTATGTTGAAAATAAGCATAACATCGGAGTTTTCATCTTTTCGTTCAGAATCCACAACCAATTTCACTTTTCCTTTATTAGTGTATTTGAACGCATTTGTCAGCAAATTGTTCAAAATCTGTTTAATGCGCAGTTCATCGCCAAATAGCTCTGTGGGTATATTCTGGTCCACATCAAGTTCAAAATCAACAGCTTTATGGCTGAACTGAACCATATTTAATTGCACAGTATCGTAAATCATGCTTGCAACATCGTACTTGCTTGGAATAAGTTCTAATTTGCCAACTTCCGCTTTTGACAAATCCAGAATATCGTTTATGATATTGAGCAACAAATTTGCAGAAACATAAATTTTATTAAGGGATTCCAAGGCTGTTGGGGAAAGCGATTCATCTTCAAGTTGAATTTCGGCAATTCCAAGAATTGCATTCATAGGCGTGCGGATTTCATGGCTCATTTTTGCAAGAAATGCAGACTTAGCAAGGTTGGCTGTTTCGGCTTCAGCTTGTTTTCTTGCCATAATTTTCAGGTTGGTAATATCTTGCACCACTTCAATATATCCGGTTGTTTCGCCGTTCAAATCTTTTAACATTGCAACATCAACCTGGTACGATTTGTCGCCATTTGAAAAATATGTTTGATTAAGCCCTCTTTTTGCGCATTCTATTCCGCAATCAGGGGTATTGCATATATTGGCATTCCAGTTGTTGCAAGGCTTGCCAAGTATATCTTTAAGCGTTATTCCCAAAAATTTTTCAACTGCGGTATTTATAAATGTCCATTTTGCATCTGCATCGGTCACGGTTATGGGAAGCGGTATGGCATTGAGAATGGAATTATACCAGTGAGCCATAGCGTTGGAATTTTCGTTCTCTTTGTGCAGCTCGTCTAGCATTGTTTTAAGCCCGCGCAAATCGCGTATGTATCCCACTATAGTTAAATCGTCTTTATACTTAACGCGCACAAACATAATTTCGCACGGAATAGGTTCTCCGTCTAATGTTTGGTGCATCCATTCAAACTGGTTAAAACCCTTCTCAAAAGTTTCATCTATAAGCGCAACTATTCTCTCGTGCGAAGACTTTCCATTTGGCTGATATTCTGGCGAAAGTTCTTGAAATCTGTTAATGCACTCTTGCTTGCCTGCCAATTTAAATAGCTTAATAGCTTTTTGATTGCATTCTATAACCTTGTAATCTTTATCAACCATAAGGTAACCAAGCGGTACATTATCAAAAATAATTTGCAAATGTTCATCTGCCTCGCGCATTCTAGTGAGTTGCAAATTGCGGCTAATTGCATGGCTCATCATAAATCCAGCAGAGGAGAGTATTTCCATTTCTTCTTTTGAAAATTTGCGTTCTGCGTGGCAATTTTCAATGTTGAAAAATCCCCAAAACTCATCGTCTAAAAACAATGGAATTACAACAATGGATTTTATGTTATAGCTATTCAAAAAATCTTGTTCTCGTTGCGATAAATCTTTTACTGGAGAGTTTATATTTTCTCTGCGCATAAATATCTTTTTCCATTCTTGCCTTTTGCTGTAGGGGAAGTTGAGACCAATTGGGACTGGCACACATTTTTTGCCATATTCGCTAAGCCATTTATGCCTACACACAAAATGTAGCTCGTCATTAATCATTTCATTGCGGTAAATTTGAACACGGTCAACGTCCAAGCATTTCCCTATAAGGTCAAGGCTTTTCAACAGTGCGTTTTCAAAAGTGTTTTCATCGTGATTCTGGAGCAAAACAGAAGCCATTTTATTTACCGTATTCAGCAAAAGGTCTCTGTTTTTAATTTCGTCCATCATTTGTCTTGTCTCGCTCAAATCTCGCATATAAGACATCAAAATACCGTCATTACCAGACTCGGTGCGTACAAGAGTTACTTCGTAAGGAATGGTTTTGCCATCTAGTTTTTTGTGCATCCATTCAAAAGTATAGATGCCTTTTTCATAAGCCGTAGCTGCAATTCTTGTCAATTCATCGCTAGATAATTTCCCATTTGGCTGATATTTGGGCGAAAATTCTAAAAATCTTTTAACACAATCTTGTTTGCTGGATAAATCAAACATCTTAACAACTCTCATATTGCATTCAATAATGTTTGCGTTTTTATCAAACATTATGTTGCCAAAAGGTGAATTTTCAAATATTGATTGCATTCGTTTTTGCAGCTTGTTATTTGTTGTTGTGATGCGCGACAGGAGCAGGCTTAAAATAAGTGCCATTGCAAAACCCAGCGCAGAAAGAAATTCTGCCATGCCATTCAAGCTCTTGTAATATTCTTTAGAAGGTATTAAAATAGCGAGGAACCAGCCGTTTTCCAATTGCCGCATAAAAGCAATGGCTTGATTGCCCTTATAATCCATAACTTTGCGCTCAGAAATGCTTATGCCTTGCCTTAAATCACTTTCAATGGAAAGACCATCGTTTAGTTGGCGAAGTGATTTGCCCAAATACGAGGGGCTTGGATGAGCCATGATTTCGAATTGTTTATTGAATAGTATGTTATATGTGCCTTTGGTTAAATGCGAGTTGCTTGCATACTCTTTAATTTTGTCTAGCTTTACGTCCATGCAAACTATGCCGAGAGGGTTTCCTTTATCGTTCATAATTCTGCGCGAATAAGTAATAATGGGCATATCTAAAACAACATCCATATATGGTTCCGTAACAGCAATGCTTCCATTAGCTTCAATAGCTGCTTTATACCAGGGGCGTTTTTGAGGTGAATAACTTTCTGGGGTAACCCTATCAACATTAGCATGAAATTTTCCATCAAATACATCAAAAATGCCATAAATATCGGTAACTTGCGAGAATACTTTCCCATGATCAGATATATGTTCAGCAGAATTTTTCAAATACCAAGACACTTTCTCATAATTTTCGCCTTTCATAATCATTCGGCGAACCGTTTCAGAAATTACGCTCATAGAGGTTTTCAGTTCGGCCAAATCGGCCTCTATTTTTATGCTGGTATTGTCTAAGGCATTTTCGGCATCTCGCCTTAGATGCTTTTGCTCAGCATCACTTATTAAAAGGTAGCTTGTTCCAATAACTAACATAAAAGCAAGGAACACGAGAATCACTTGCCAATAGGATAATATGCGTCTATACTTAGCTACCATTCTATTCTATACTTATATTCGTAAAACGTTCTTGGATATCACAAAATACTTCTACTATTTTCGGGTCAAATTGTTTTCCAGCTTCAGACTTGATTATTTCAACTGCTTTATAATGGTCAAAGGCTTTTTTATACACTCTCTCAGATATCAGGGCATCGTAAACATCTACCACAGCCAAAATTCTCCCCAAAAGAGGAATCTCCAAACCTTTAAGCCCGCGTGGGTAGCCTTTGCCGTCCCAGCGCTCGTGATGGTAGCTTGCAAAAATTTTTGCATTACTCCAAAAGGCTTCTTCGCTAGTTTTGCTTATGATTTTGTCTATAATTTGCTCGCCAGCTTCTACATGACTTTTCATAATTTCAAATTCTTCTTCGTTTAACTTGTCTGGTTTATTCAAAATGGCATCTGGAACAGCTATTTTGCCTATATCGTGCAAACGTGCCGAAGAAGCCACCAAATCTGAATTCCAATGGTTTATTTCATCTGCATATACGCCGCGTTCCAGCATTGCCTCTATTAAAATTTTAGTTTGAATTGTGGTTCGCTCAATGTGACCACCAGTTGAATGGTCGCGACTTTCAACAACATCTGCCAGAATAGATATAATATTATCGTATAAAGACTCCATTTGTTTTGTTTTATGCTCCAAATGCTCCGTTCTTTCGCGAACAACTCCGTCTAAATCTACGTGCATTTTAACGCGGTTTAGCAAAACAAGGGTAGAAAAGGGTTTGACTATAAAATCCACAACACCAAGGTCAAAGCTATGAGCCTCTACCAAAGCATCTACCTGCCCTGTTAAGAATATCACTGGTATATTAGAGGTTTTCGGGTTGTTTTTCAATAAGTGAAGTGCGGTGTAACCGTCCATTTCTGGCATGGAAATATCCAGCAATATCAAATCTGGCACAATCTTTTCTAGCATGGCAAACATTTTAGCAGCAGAAGGCAAAGTCATAACACGATACTGGCTTTCCAGCACTTCCTCTACCTTAGAGAGGCAAGTATCGCTATCATCAACTACAAAAATGGTTTTCATTAATTGGAGTAATATAGGAATTTTCTAAATTACCCCCATATGCACAATGCAAAGTTCATAGTTCCAAACGCTTTTACCAGCCTGAATTTTTTACTCGGAGTGGCTTCTATATGCTGGTCTGCTGGCTTACTTGTGAGCCAAAACGAACCAGGCGTGGTTATGGGGGCACATTTCATAATTTATTGCGCATTATTAGACAAATTAGACGGCTTTGCCGCCCGTGCTTTTAACGCAAGCTCGGAATTTGGAGCGCAGTTCGACAGCCTTGCAGATTTAATAGCTTTTGGCATAGCTCCCGCCTTTATGATAATGTTTGCCTATAAAGATATATTGCCAAATTGGTATGAGGCGCATAAACTAGCCTTGTTTGCCGGAGCCGCAGTTTATATGGTATGCGCCGCTATGCGGCTTGCCAAATACAACGCAATGGACAGCGATTCTTACCCCGATTATTTCTCTGGAATGCCATCCACTTTTGCTGGAATTGTTAATGCCTTGGTTATAATTTTACTCTGCAAATATAAATTCTTTGATTCTTGCCCCGATATTCTCTATATTCCCCTAGTTATTATGCTATTTACCAGCATACTTATGGTTAGCCCCCTGTTTCTTGCAAAACTTAAAAAAAGAAAGAGCAATATTATAAACGCATTCCAAGTGGTAAATATAGCTGGAGCTTATATTGCTGGCTTTGCCATGATTTTGCCTGAATATCTAATGGCTTTGGTGCTAATATATTTTATAATAGGTTTTACGTATGGAATAATAAACCGCAACAAAATAATAGCAAAGGAGCTTTAAATGGAAGCAGAAACATCAAGTGATGTTTTATATTATATATGGTTTGCCATTCTCGTGGCTTTTTTGGTGATTTTATTTGTTGCAAAATCCAAATTCGACAAATCTTTTGACAAAAGACAAGAACGCCGCAGAATGCTAATATATTCAAAAATAAGGCTTTCCCCCACCGATGAAGGGCAAAATAGAGCACTAAAAATAAAAAGAATTAGAGATTTGAGATGATTTTAACCGAGTTTGCGCCTGCAAAAATAAATCTTTTTTTATCCATAATAAATAAAAGAGAAGATGGCTACCACGATATTGGCACCATGTTTCACACCGTAAATTACGGAGACCGCCTTTTTGGAGAACGAGACAGTAGCGGCAAAATTTCCATTTCTTACAATAGCCCACAAGAATATTCGCCCGAAAAAGACCTTGTTTGCAAAGTAGCCGAAAAACTAAAAGAAAAGCATTTAATTTCAAGCGGTGTTCGTTTTTATTTGGAAAAAAGGCTGCCTCTGAGTGCTGGGCTGGGTGGCGGAAGTTCCGATGCTGCTGCTGCTCTTAGGCTTTTGAACAGACTGTGGGGACTACGCGCAAGTTCAAAAGAATTGGAAGAAATAGGAGCAAGCCTAGGTGCCGACATTGCCTTTTTTGTGAAAGGTGGGGCTGCACTGGCAACTGGAATTGGCAATATTTTAACTCCGCAAAATGCAATAGAAAGTGATTGTTGCATAATTATAGCTACGCCCAAATGCACAGTTTCCACTGCTGATGCCTATAAAGACGTTGTCCCAGCTGGCAACCTGCCCTGGCAGAACTTTTTGAAAAACGTGAACCCTCTGGACAATTTGTACAATCAATTTGAAGAAACCGTGCTTGAAAAATATCCACTCATAAATTTCTTAAAGCAAAAATTAAATGACTGCGGAGGCAAATCCCTGCTCTCTGGCAGCGGAGCCAGCGTTTTTTCCCTATTTTATTCTTTGGAAAGCGCAATATATGCTTACGATATGGTAAAACACGAATGCAGGTTTTTAAAGATTGCAAGTTTTTTCAAAAACTAGCCCTGCACCTCATTCAAAAAATTATTTTTAACTTCCACATATTTTTTCGCACTCCACTCGCAGTGTTCTATTTCTTCTTTTGTTAAATCCCTAACCCTACGCGCGGGGCTTCCGGTTATAAGGGAATAAGGAGGAAATTCTTTGCCACTGGTTACAAGAGCGCAGGCACCGACAATGCTGTGGTGGCCAATTACGGCTCCGTCCATAACGCAAGCCCCCATGCCTATAATGCAATAATCCTCAACCGTGCAAGCGTGGATAATGGCATTGTGACCAACGGTAACTCCCTCACCTATAACAACGCCTTTATCGCTTGCCAAATGCACAGTTGAGTTGTCTTGGATATTTGAATTTTTTCCAACTTTTATGCTGTTTATATCTCCGCGCAAAACCGCATTGTGAAAAATGGAAACATCATCTGAGAGTTCCACTTCGCCTATAATGCGGGCACCCGGAGCTATATACACACCATTGCCAACAACAGGCTCTTTTCCTTGAAATGCGTAAATCCCCTTCATCTTTTCCTCTTCTTAATTTTCTTTTCGTCCTTGTCTAATGTTAAAAAACCAAGTTTTTCAACACCAGCAACCTGAACCAAAGACACAATTTTCATAACAATGCCATAATGCACAGATGAATCGGCATTTATCACTACTGGCGCATTATTTTTCCAATACGATTTAAATTTTTCCTCAAAGTCGTCTATATTTTCTATTGGTATATCTGCAACAAAAATTTTTTCTGTCTTGTCTATGGTAACTTTGAGCATATCTTCTTCTTGCGGAATGGTATTTGCCTCGGCATTTGGCAAATCTACCTTTATGCCCTGGCTCATAAGAGGGGCAGATATTAAAAAAACTATCAAGATGGCAAAAACAACATCTATCATGTTGGTCAAGTTCATCTCTTGGTTCAAAGATTTTCCGCGACTTCTTTTCATAATTTATCTTCTGGCTGTTTCTCTTTCTGTGAAAACTTTTTCTATGGCGAGCAAATCTCCGCGTTTGAATAAACTGAGCAATCGCGAGGCAAAATTGTAATAAAAAATTTCTTGGCGGGTATTGCGCGAAACAAAATAGTTATATGCAACGGAGGCGGGAATGGCCGCTATAAGACCAGCAACGGTGGTCACCAAAGCAACCGCTATGCCTGGGGCAACAACGCTTAAATCTGCCGAGCCGTGAGTTCCAATTTCGTAAAAAGACTGCATAATGCCCCAAACGGTTCCAAAAAGCCCAAAAAAGGGCGAAACATTAGAAGCCATTGCCAAAAAAGAGAGTTTGCCATCATCTGTAAGCCTGCACGCTTCCACCTCGCGCTGTATGGTATCTTCTAGCATTTCTGAGCGAGGGCCAAGAGTTTCAACGCTAACAAAGGGGCTTAAATTTCTAGCTTCTTCAAGCACAGCATCTGTAATGGCTCTAAGTGGGCACGCTGATGCTGCCGCAGAAACATTTTCCACTTCTGCAAAATGTTTTATTTTCTCAAAATTTTTGTAAAAACGAATGTTTAAGCTCATTTTGCGTTTAAGGGAAAAGTATTTTGTTATTATTATTCCCCAAGCAAGGAACGAAAAACAAGATAAAATTAAAAGCACGGCTATGGTAACCGGGTCGCCAAGCGACATTTTAATTATTTCAAAAGTGGTTTTCATGGGTGGTAACTTAGAAAATTCCCCCCTTGAATGGAGATTTTTTAACAAAAATCACCATTCGTCCCCCCGTTTTTCCGCTCGGAGAGCTAACGGGGGGAACGCCACAATGAGATTCAGAGTTAATAAGTGGCTATTTAGAAAATTCCCCCCTTGAATGGAGATTTTTTAACAAAAATCACCATTCGTCCCCCCGTTTTTCCGCTCGGAGAGCTAACGGGGGGAACGCCACAATGAGATTCAGAGTTAATAAGTGGCTATTTAGAAAATTCCCCCCTTGAATGGAGATTTCCTTGACAAAAT
>Ga0268262_10007448_pt1 | contig 10190 bp, 10 predicted proteins | sample TergutNc150P3_FD_190354 | JGI IMG/M metagenome (GOLD analysis project Ga0268262, IMG submission 190354) | Nasutitermes corniger P3 segment gut microbial community from laboratory colony in Florida, USA - Nc150 P3 (SPAdes) (version 2) | ecosystem: Host-associated > Arthropoda: Insects >...
ATTATTGAAATAAAATTGATATATGAAAAACAATCACCCGATACGATTAAGAAAAAAGGATTGGAGCAAATTGCTAAATATCGTGATATAAAAGCACCGGATTGTCCCGCCTACCTTGTTATTTTTGATCGTCGTGAATCTTCAAAAAGTCTATCGTGGGATGAGAAAATTTATTGGCAGGAAGAGACCGAGCCTTCGGGAAAAATTATTAATGTTTTGGGTTTATAGTAAATAAAAATGATGTTTGACTTTCTAAAAGAGGTAAATTTTAAACATGAAAATATTAGCGATTATCCCCTGTTACAATGAAGGGGAAAGCATTAAGAACACAATAGAAAATTTAAAAGAAAAAACTCCTGATATTGATTTTATTGTTGTAAATGACGGTTCTAAAGATAATACGCACAGCGTATGTATAGAGAATAATTATCCGATTATTGATCTTCCATTTAATCTTGGACTTTCAAACGCCGTACAAACAGGTATGCGTTACGCCTATAATAATGGGTATGATATGGCATTACAGTTTGATGGAGACGGTCAGCACGATCCCGTATATATTCCGGAAATGGCTAAAAAAATGCAGGATACTTCCGCGGATATAATAATTGGATCACGTCATTTACAAAAAGGTTCAAGGGGAGGTATGCGTGGCTTAGGTCAAATTCTTATTAAATTGGCAATAAGAATTACAACCGGAAAAAAATTATCTGACCCAACATCAGGAATGAGATTATATAATCGAAAGATGATAGATAAATTTGCCCATCAAATGAATTATGGTCCTGAACCGGATACTCTTGTTTATTTGATGAATAACGGTGTTAATGTAGTTGAGACATCCGTAACAATGCAGGAACGAAAAGCTGGAAAAAGTTATCTTACATCATTAAATGCTATAAATTATATGCTGCGAATGTTAATTTCAATTATAATTGTCCAATGGTTTAGAATAAAGGAGAAGTAATTATGAATATTTTGTTAAGAATTTTGTTATCTGTTGTTTCAATAATTGTTTTATTTTTTGTATTAAGAAAAATCAAAAAATCACAAGTGCATATAGAAAATACTATTTTTTGGATTTTATTTATGTTTGGGTTGGTAATAGTCAGTATTTTTCCGGGAATTGTTGTATTTATTTCAAATTTGATTGGCATTGATAGTCCTGCAAATTTTGTCTTTTTATGTATAATATTTTTATTGTTACTTAAATTGTTTAATTTGTCACTACATTTATCAAAACTACAATATCAGATACAACAATTATCACAAATTATTGCATTGGAAAAATCGGGCATAAAAGAAAGTAAACAATTTTCAACAAGTGAAATTAAGAATATTTAATTAAAGGATTACATTATGTTCAAAGAAAAAACATTGTTGATTACCGGCGGTACTGGTTCTTTTGGAAACGCAGTTTTAAAACGGTTTCTAGATTCAGAAATAAAAGAAATTCGTATTTTCAGCCGGGATGAAAAGAAACAGGATGATATGCGTCATGAATTGCAAAATGATAAAGTTAAATTTTATATAGGTGATGTACGGGATAAGCGTTCTGTAGATTGGGTAATGAACGGTGTTGATTATATATTTCATGCAGCCGCTTTAAAACAAGTTCCTTCATGCGAATTTTTTCCCATGCAGGCAGTTATGACTAATATTATAGGAACAGAAAATGTAATTGATTCGGCTATTGAACATGGTGTAAAACGAATCATTGTATTAAGTACCGACAAAGCCTGTTATCCGATAAACGCAATGGGTATATCAAAAGCCATGATGGAAAAAGTAGCAATTGCAAAAGGCAGAGCATTGGGAGAAAATGCCGAGACTGTTATTTGTGCTACGCGATACGGCAATGTTATGTCAAGCCGAGGCTCGGTTATTCCTCTTTGGATAGACCAGATAAAAGCGGGTAAAGAAATAACGATTACCGACCCAAATATGACCCGTTTTATGATGACTTTGGATAATGCGGTAGATTTAGTATTGTATGCGTTTACTAATGGACATAATGGTGATTTATTTGTTCAGAAGGCTCCTGCGGCAACTCTTGAAATTCTCGCAGAAGCTTTGAAAGATTTATTTAAGACAGATACAACTGTTCGTATCATTGGTACGAGGCATGGTGAAAAATTATATGAATCTCTGGTAACTCGTGAGGAAATGGCAAAAGCGATTGACATGGAAAAATATTTTAGAATTCCTTGTGATATTCGGGATTTAAATTATGATAAATATCTTGTTGAAGGTCAAAAAAATATTTCGGAGGCAAGTGATTATCATTCCCATAACACTTATCGTCTGGATGTTAAAGAAATGAAAGAACTCTTATTGAAAGTAGATATTATCCGTGATGTTTTGGGATTGGATAAATGAAAAAGATACTTATACTAGGAGCTACCGGTATGGCAGGGCATATGATTTATTACTATCTGCTATCATTGAATAAATATGAAATCTATACCGTTTGTTTTAGAAATAAAATCACAGAAGATAGTATTGTTCTTGACGTATACAATACGGATGGAATAAAAATTGTTTTACGTCAATTTGATCCTGATTATATTATTAACTGTGTTGGTGTATTGGTTAATGGCGCAAAACGCTCACCTGAAAATGCTATTTATATCAACGCTTATTTTCCTCATTTATTGGTGCGGTTAATTAATGAACAAAATCCATCAAGCCGTTTAATTCATATTAGTACCGATTGTGTTTTTTCAGGATCAAAAGGATCTTACGTAGATAATGATATAAAAGATGCTTTAGACATATATGGTATGACAAAAAATCTTGGTGAAATAATAGATAACAAAAATTTAACTTTACGAACTTCCATAATTGGACCGGAATTAAAGGAAAACGGCGAGGGATTAATGCATTGGATTTTTTTACAAAAAAACGGAATTAATGGTTATGAAAAATCTATATGGGGCGGAATAACAACTTTGGAATTGGCTAAGGCTGTTTATCAATGTATTGAACATAATGTTACTAATCTGTATCAACTTAGTAATGGTGAGAAAATATCAAAGTATGCACTAATACAGCTAATTGTCAATCAATTTAAACGTGATATTACGGTACAAAAGGTAGATGGTATAATAACTGATAAATCTATCATTCCTTCCGTAAGAGATGATTTTTGCTTTGTCGTATCTTCATATACCAATATGATTGAAGAACTATATCAATTTATGTATCATATGTATCGACAACAAAATTTATATAGGAACTATTTTTCTAAATGATTAAATTACTATAAAATAGATATTGGAATGATATGAAAAATTCAAGTAAAAAACCAGTTGTAGTTGTTTTTGTTGCTCATTATCCACCAATGGGCGGAGGCGTTGCTAGATTGGCAAGTACCACTTTTTACGGAATGAGTGAGCATGGTTGTCAATTAATATTTGTTACTGCAAAATATGGGGATGAGAAAGAATTCGAGATATTAAGTGATGATGTATCCATTTTTCGTTTACCTATATATAAGGTTTATGGTTATAAAAGATATCCAATTATAAAGAAAAATAACGCATATAAAAAAATAATCAATCAACTTAAAAACAGTGAAATTGATAAAATAATAGTATTGACAAGATTTCATTTAACTAGTCATGTTGGTGCTGATTTTGGAAGAGCAAATAATATCCCTGTATATTTATTAGAATGTAGTGGAGCTCCACTCACATTGAAAAATAAAATATTGGATATTCCTTTGCGTTTCATAGAGATAGTATTAAGTAAAATAATTATTAATAAGGTAAATTATTTTTTTGCTATGTCTCAAGCCGCACGGAAATTTTTATTAGAACACTATGGTATTCAAACTAAAAATAGTTTATGGAGTTGCTCAATTAATGTTGATAGAGAATTAGTTAAACACACAGATATTAGTAAGATTGTAATTACATATTCAGGTAGAATAGAGAATCTTAAAGGTGAAGAACAATTAGCTAAAGCATTTATTGAATTAGTAAAAAAATATGAAAATCTTTATCTTAATTTTGTTGGTACTGGCAGTTATTTAAATATCTTGAAGAAAACATTTGTTCATAAAAATATAACTTATTGGGGACATCAAAATATTGATATTATAAACAAGATCAATAATATGTCTGATATATCTGTTTGTGCAACTACATTTCCGGATGGCGCTGTTCCAAATTCTTTATTGGAAGCTGGTGCACAAAAATGTGCAATTGTTTGTTCGCCTAATGGAGGATTTCTAGAAATAATTAAAAATGAAATTAATGGTATCTTAACTGATGAAGCAGTTTCTGTAGCCAGTATGCTCCAAACATTAGAGAGATTAATTGTTGACAAAGCATTAAGGGTGAAATTGGCTGATAATATCTTTACAGATATAGAAAAACAGTATAATGTAAATGTAGTTAGTGCTAGGATAATTAAAGATTTAGAAATAATAATATAATACAGAACATATTTATTAGTTGTATATTATTAAAGGATCAATATTAAAAAAATAATAATAAAAAATATATTGTGGAATTCGGCTGGCGCTAGTGTATATTTGATGTGTCAATGGCTTATAACTATATTTGCTGTTAGACTATCTGACGGATATACGGATGCAGGTGATTTGGCATTGGCGATAAGCATAACAAATATTTTTTTCTGTATAGCCGCATACAATATGAGGACTTACCAAGTTTCAGATATACATGCGGAATATTCAAGCAGTGTGTATTTTAGTTCAAGGATTGTTACATGTTTATTTTCTGTCATACTATGTATAGTATTTATTATATTTGCAGGTTATTCAAATTTTCAACAACTTGTAATTGTAGGTTATATGTTATATCGCGCTAATGAAGCCTTCATAGAAATATTTCACGGTATACTTCAAAAATCATGGAGAATGGATTATATAGGGATTTCTTTTATTCTGCGAGGGATATTAATCTTGCTGGCTTTTGTTGTATTGGAATTGACATTTGGATTATTGACGGCTGTTATTGGTATGTTCCTTTCAACTTTTCTGGTTTGTATCTTTTTTGATTTAACTAACGCAAAAAAAATGGAAAATTTTTCACTGGAATTCAAATGGTCATCTATTTGGTCATTGCTAAAGACTTGTTTCCCTTTAATGGCTGTAAACTTAATAAATATTTTTATTTTATCATATTCCAGATACTCAATTGAAAAGATATACAATACGGAATTATTAGGGATTTACGCTTCCGTAGCGACCCCGGCTGTGATTATACAGGCGGTATCTGTTATGATATTTTATCCTCTTATCAATGTTTTTTCTTCTTACCTAAAAGAAAGGAATATGGTGAAATTTATATTGGTTTTTTCTATATGCGGCGCATTTATCTTTGGTCTTACCCTGATTTCTTTTTTAGGCGCTCATGTTTTAGGGGAATGGGGTTTGTCTTTTCTTTTTGGAAGCTCAATAAAACCATACGTTTATCTCTTTCCCGGCGCTGTTATATGTGCGGGAATGACAGTATTTGTATGGTATATGAATATGATTCTTTCTATATGCAGGGACATTAGAGGTATTTTTATCGGAAATAGCATAGGGTTAATAATATGTTTATTCATGACAAATGTTTTGTTAATCAAGTATGGTTTATTGGGTGCTAACTATATATTGATTATTAGTAATGGGATTACGGTTATTTACTTAATTATCCGGTTTTTTTATTCTTGTAAATCAAAATATTTTTCGGTAGAATAATGGGAGACAGATGACAATATGACTGTCATATTTTTTTTATGTACAAAACTGCCAGAATAAAAACAGAAAGGAGTTATAGTTATGCCACCGACTAAACGCATGGTACATTTTGTAAGAAAGAGCGGATTAGAGAGACACAGAGTTTTATTGAAGTACGCGCAAACGACATTGTGGGCTTTCGATTATTTTAAGAGCTTAATAAAATTCAAAGCAGATAAACGAAAGTATAAGGCAATGAATACTAGGAAAGAATTTAATATTAATGAATTCAAACTCTTTCCTTTATTGGACGACTGGAATAGTTCAGCCGGTGCGCTTTCAACATATTTTTATCAGGACTTATGGGCGGCAAAAAAGATACATTCAAGCGGTGTTAAAAATCATTTTGACATTGGTTCAAGGGTAGATGGTTTTATTTTATCATTGCTTGCATTTACAAAGGTAACTCTGATAGATATTCGCCGTTTGGAAATTAATGTTGACGGTTTGGAATTTTTACAAGCGGATGCGACAAATCTGGAAAATATCCCTGACGGCTCCATTATGTCTCTTTCAGCTTTATGTTCACTTGAACATTTCGGACTAGGACGTTACGGTGACCCTGTAGACCCTGAAGCTTGTTTTAAAGCTTTTAAGGCTATTCAGCGGGTAATTGGGGGAGGGGGGAAAGTTTATATATCCGTTCCTATTGCTAAAAATAACAGCTTAGAATTTAACGCACATAGAATCTTTTCTCCTGAAACCATTATCAAAGAGTTTAATCAGATGGAGCTTTGCGAATTTACAGTGGTGAAACATGACGGACGGCTTATATCAAATGCCCTTGAGGATATAAGTTGGCATATAGACTCAATGTACGATGATTTTGGATTGTTTGAATTTAAAAAAAAATGATATTATTTTTTTAACCATAATCAAGAAAAAACATGAATACCCGTCAAGTACTAAAATAATTATCAAAGAAAGGAAATTTACGATATGATTAAAGTAGATTTAATGGCTGGACTGGGAAATCAGCTTTTTGAATATGCCTACGCCAGGGCGTTGAGTTTGGAATATAATGAACCGATTGTTATAAATACAGAAACAGCTCTAACATTGTTATCAAGGTTAAGGTTTCCCAATGTTGCAAAAAGAAATTATCAATTACATTATTTTGATATAACGCCATGCGTGATACAAAATCCCATAATTGGTTTTTTTGAATCAATCCATCCTGCTATACATGCTTGTTTACATATGTCAAAGCAAAAAAATGAAAAAGAAATGAGCTCGCTTTTTTTAAAGATGACTGCAAAGGGTAAACACTATTTTGCTGATACAGCAATTTCAGGATATTTTCCACATTGCCATACTGATAAAAAAATAAAACATTTGCACGGTGTCTGGGCATCTGAAAAATACTTTAATCATTACGGAGAAACAATAAGAAAAGAACTACGTGTGATTACTCCTCTTTCCGAACAAAATCGACTTATCATAGAAGAAATGCAAAATTGTAACTCTGCTGCTGTTCATTTCAGAAGAGGTGATTATTTAAGCGTAAAACAAAATAATTTGGATTTAAATATTTGCACTGAAGGATATTATAAGCGAGGTATGCGCTACATTGCGGAACATGTTGCAAATCCTGTATTCTATATTTTTTCTGATGATATTGATTGGATCAAAACTAATGTTAAATTCGAATACTCAGTAAAGTATATAGATTATGGTAACCCGGCACATGAAGAACTCCGACTAATGTATAATTGTAAGCATTTTGTTATACCGAATAGTACCTTTTCATGGTGGGCGTCATATTTATCAGATAATCCAAAGAAAATCGTCATCGCGCCAAGTTATTGGAACAGAAGGTATAAAAATAAACGTGATATGTGTCGTGACGACATGGTTTTATTAAATCCGGATGATGTATAAAAATAAAACAAGAACGATATTGTTTTTTACTTAAACGACATAACAATTAAAAGATATTGCAGTTGATGATATTCTGCAATATAAGGAATAAAAAAGTAATTGCAAATATTTCCAATTAAAAATAAACGCGCTTTGTTAATTCAATTTCTTAAATTCGGCGTTGTCGGTCTTTCTAATACGGCTATTTCATATATCATTTATTCAGTACTGGTATATATAGGCCTGCATTATCTTATTGCCAATATTATAGCTTTTATTTTCAGCGTATTAAATTCATTTATTTGGAATAACAAATTTGTTTTCAAGAAAAAAGATGACCAAAAACGCAATATCATACACTCTCTGATTAAAACATATATTTCGTATGCTTTTACCGGACTTGTACTGCAGAATATATTCTTATTCATTTTCATTGACATATTATATATATCAAAATATATAGCTCCTTTTTTAGGCATGGTTGTAACCATACCTTTAAATTTTATTTTAAACAAAAAATGGGCTTTTCAGCCTGAAAAAATCATTAAACAACAGAGCGATGAACAGATTAAAAGTGATTTGAGCGAAGAGAAAGAAACTTCTAAAAAATGAATTTTTAAAATAAGGATAGTATAGATTATGATAAACATTATACTATGCGGCGGCAGCGGTTCGCGCTTATGGCCTGTTTCACGGGAACAGTATCCAAAACAATTTTGTAATTTGACAGGCAATAATTCTTTATTTCAGGAAACGTTAATCCGAAATAAAAAGTTATGTGAAAAAACAATAATTGTTACAAATTATAACCATTTTACGTTAGCAAAAAAACAGGTTGAAGAACTGAATATAGAGAACATAGAATTTATACTTGAACCTGTCGGCCGTAATACGGCTCCGGCTATAACCATTGCCTGTTTAACGTTAAACGAAAACGACATTGTTTTGGTAACGCCTTCCGATCATTTTATAAAAGATGAAAATAATTATATTAATGCGGTAAAAACGGCGGAAGCTCCGGCAAAAACGGAAAATTTAGTAACTTTTGGAATAAAGCCGTCTTATCCAGAAACGGGATTTGGCTACATTGAGGCGGAAGGAGAGAATGTAATTTCCTTTAGAGAAAAACCGGACGAAAAAACCGCAAAAGAATATGTTGAGGCAAAAAAATATTTTTGGAATAGCGGAATGTTTGTTTTTAAAGTTAAAACATATCTTGATGAAGTAAAATATCATGCAAATGATATTTATGCGATGTCGCAAGAAGCGTTTAAAAACAGCGAAATTGACAACAACATAATAAAAATACAAGAATCTTACATGAAAAAAATACCGGCAAACAGCATTGATTACGCGGTTATGGAAAAAACAAAAAAAATAAAAATGACCGCATTAAACGCGGATTGGTCTGATCTTGGCAGTTTTGAAGCAATATATAATATTTCAAATTCTGACGCCAATGGAAATGTTTCATCGCAAAAAAATGTTTTTTATAATTCTAAAAACAACTTAATCATTTCAAAAAATAAAACGGTCGCTCTAATCGATATTGACGACATAATTGTAATTGATACCGATGACGCGGTTTTAATAAGCAAAAAAGACTCTTCGCATAAAATTAAAGAACTAATACCGGAACTTGAAAAAATATCACCTAATATTACAAAATTAAAAATGTGAACCTCAGAAAACTTCTAAAAACTGAAGTTTTTAGAAGTTCCCTATAATTCCTTCGTATATTCCCCGCCTCTTTAAACCTTCAATATTTTTGCAATAAACTTACTCTTGATGTCAATCGCCTTGTGCGGACATAACTCGTGGCAGCAAAAACAGCGAATGCAGTCTTTTAAGCTTATAGCGGCTACTTTCTTTTTTTTATGCGGAACCATGGTGATCATTTTTTGAGGACAGGCGGTTGCGCATACGCCGCAGCCGATACATCTTTTTTTTGCCACTACAGGAAATTTAGTCAAAGCAGATTTTAAGATATTCCTTACAGCGGGATTTTTCTCGACAGTTCTGCTGAAGCCTTTTACGGTTGACGGAAATTTGTAATTGGAAATTTTTATGCTTGAAAGGTCTTCGCCTATTACATTTACATCTTCGATTTTATAGGGAGACGCTTCCCGTCTTTTCGCCCCCATTAATACGGGGTTATGTTCGCAGGGAAGCCCCATGATTTCACCCGCGACAACGTCAAGAGCGAGGTCGCTTGTGGACGCCAGCAAAAGACCGACGTGCCTTGGAGTGCCCGAAGCGCCCGGTCCTTCGCCTTCCATGGCAAGCACCGCGTCCATGATTGTTAATCTTGGGGCAACATAAAGAGACAAATCCAACAGCATATCCGCAAAACGCTCTTTATCGAATAATTTTGCGTGAAACCCCACTTTTGACAAACCGGGTATAATCCCGAAATGATTTTTTACCGCTCCTGTTACGTGCATATATAAATGTGTTTTCATTTTGCAGATATTAAATACGGCGTCCGCCTGTGTTATTGGTTTTATAACGTCGATCTGTTTCATCAATTTGCCCTGCGGAAAAGACACTCTTTCATAGCCTGTATCCATATTTA
>Ga0268262_10007449_pt1 | contig 10189 bp, 8 predicted proteins | sample TergutNc150P3_FD_190354 | JGI IMG/M metagenome (GOLD analysis project Ga0268262, IMG submission 190354) | Nasutitermes corniger P3 segment gut microbial community from laboratory colony in Florida, USA - Nc150 P3 (SPAdes) (version 2) | ecosystem: Host-associated > Arthropoda: Insects > Digestive...
GGGCTTAATAAGTTTTATATTTACTTATTTGCTATTTAACCGCAAGCCGATATTTTCAAGGTTTGCGAAGATTGCCGCGCTTGAGCCTTTCTTTTTGACGTGGGTATGCTTGCGTCTTCTTGCCTTGTCGCGTTCAGGCGAGGATATTGCGGGAAAGAGCATTGCTCTTACGCAGTTCATACTTGTCTGGACGGCGGTTGTTTTTCTTATTCACAGCATGATAATTTATTTGTGCCTTTATCCGAACAGCCGCGTCAAAGTTTGGAAAGAGGGATTTGTTTTTGCCCTTATAGCGGGGGCGATATTGGTTGTTGTATTAATTGTCCTGCCCAAGGATTTTGTCCGCAATACCGTTATTGCGAATTTACTCACGGAAAAAATTCCGCAAAAAATAGGCGAATCAAATAACGGTATACCAAGGAGAGGCGGCAGAAAAACACGTTCCGGAAAAGAAAAAGGAAGCGGCGAGCTGCGAGGAAAGTCGGAACACGATTGGCCTGGCAGGGGAGGAGAAGATTCAGGACAAAGACGCCAGTACATGGTTATGGTTGTTGCCTCTGAAAAAGAGCCTGTGTACATGGGGAGCGGATTTAACGGACGGCTTGATCCTGTTAAAGGTTTTATTGTCAGTAAAGACGAGCCGTTGAACGAGCTGGCAAACCAGCGTTTTTTTGTTACATGGTTCAGCAATGATGAGGAGCAAGACATCGAGAGGGAAAGGCAGGAAGTTTTTTCGCTTTCTACTTTGCATCAAAAATATCTGCCGTACCGTCCCATTGTTATCGATCCCGTAATCCTAAGCGAAGATACAGGTCCTCTTCGTTACATTCATCAGGTGGTGTCAAATACGCACATAGGCGATCCGCTTATGCTTGTTCATGAAAAATCCCGTCCGCTTACCGCTTTTGAAAAATCCGTACTTGCCGGATACCTTGAAGTTACGCTTGAGGATGACGATAAAAAATTTTTTGAAGAGTATTTGCATGAAGCGCAGTTAAACTGGAAACGCAGCAGAAATGAAATTATTAAAGACAATGAATATTTAACATTTATATTCCAAAACGGAGCGGATAAGGGAAGAAACGAACAACTGGAAAATATCATCGCTATATTAACAAGTTTTTCAAAGTATCAGTACAATATTGATCCCGATGATGATAGTACCATTGAAGCGTTAAGGTATTTTATTACAGATTCAAAGGAAGGGGACTGCGTGGAGTTTTCCCACACTCTCGCCCTGCTTGGCAGGTTAGCGGGTATTCCTTCCCGCGTTGTTACAGGCTATCTTGCCGCCGAGGAATTGCAAACAGACGCACATCTTCGCGGACTTGCGTCCTTGCAAAGAAAAATTCCAATTTTGCAGAAATTTCCATTTGAGCAATTATTCATGGTAACAAATCTTCACGCCCATTCATGGACGCAGTTTTTTATTCCCGATTACGGCTGGCTGGATTTTGAATCCACTTCTTTTTCCATAGCTCCGCAGGGCATGATGGATTTTAACAACTGGGACGTAGTTATCCCCCTCTTTGACGACCAACAAACCTTTTCCAATGTAAAAAAATTCCCGTGGCGGGCAGTAGGCAAGGCGCTTATTAACATGGCAATTTTTGCGCTGATATGCGCATACGCTCTCCGCTACGGACGGGAATTAATTCTGTATGTTAATTCAAACCGTACCCATTACGACATACGCGGCAGAACGCGTTCGCTGTACCTGCTTCTTCTTGCCCGCCTTGCCGCCGACGGACAGCCCATTAAGCCCGCGTCAAAAACCGCCGCCGAGTACTCTCAACTATTCCGCGGCAAAGAGGAAACGTCGGGCTTTAAACCCTTCGCGGAAATTTACTCCGAGTTACGCTGGCGGCAATTTGAAGACCCCGCCGAAATGGAATCCCGCTTCCAACAACTAAAGAAGGAGTATCAAGAAATCCTATCCTCTACCCGCCGCAAAGGCATACATCGTCTATTTATCCGCATTTTAAGTTTAAGAGGGCTAGCCTATTTATGAAAACAAAAACAGTATTTACGATTATATTTACTCTTTTTATACTTGGCTCTTGTTCGCGCTCCAATGATTGGATACAGTTTAGAGGCGAGGGCGGACGCGGAGTAAGCAATTCCCGCATAACACCCCCCTTGGGTATCCGCTGGAAAATAAACCTTCAATCCGGCGATGAAAAAATCCGCTCGCTGAACCCGCCCATCGTCATGGGAGACACAATTTATTTCGGCTCTGACGACGGAAACTTTTACGCTCTGGACGTGGAAAGCGGTTATATGCGATGGGTATTTAAAAGCGGAGCGGAAATCAATTCTATCCCGTCTTCAGATAAAGAAAATATTTATTTCGGCAGTAAGGACGGAAAACTCTATGCTTTGTCGTGTAAGACCGGACAAGTTGTGTGGACATTTCAAGCGGAGAGCCAGATTAATTCGCAGGTGCAAAGATACGGTGACTATATAATTTTCGTGGGCGACGCAGACGCTGTTTATTTTCTGTCACCGCAGGGCGAGGAAAAATTCAGACTTAGAAATCCCGGCTGGTACAATTATGCGTTCCTTGTCGATGACGGTATAATGTATATGGGCACCGGTCCTACGGTCGAGTTAGTCGGCCCCTATGATATTAAAAAAAGAGAATTCCTTTGGTACATGGATTTCCATGAGATGGATGCTTACTGGTATTCATTTTCCGCCGTCAAGGGAAACCTGCTGTACATGGGGACGGCAGCCGTTAATAGGGATTCAACATATTTAGGCTACCATGCGTTTGACCGCAATACAGGGGAAGTGGTCTGGCGCCGGTATTTTGACGGCAAATTTCAAAGTCATAATTATGATGTGTGGGAATATTTTTTAAGAGATGTTGATATTTTGGATTATAGTTCTCCTGCCGTCTGGAAAGACCTTGTAATTTTTACAGGCGGCGATAACACAGCCCGCGCCTTTGACGCTAAAACAGGGGATTTATGCTGGGAAAAGTTTTTTGACAGCCCTGTAAGCTCCGCGCCGACTATCGCGTCGGGGCGGGTTTATTTCGGGCTAATGGACGATGCTTATAGTCCGGCAAAATTGGTTTGTATCTCCGCAAGGGACGGCAGGCTTCTTTGGCAGATGGAAACTGAGGGGTCTATCCTGTCCGCCCCGGTAATTGCAGGAAAAAGGGTCATTTTTGGCACAGATAAGAGCGTTTTTTACGTTTTAGAGCGGGTTTTTTAGCCTTTTTAGCCTTTTTACAATAGTATATATAGTATAATTTTCTTATTGACTTATTACGAATAGTCGGGTTAAAATAATTAAGCGGGATTTTAGCCCGTAAATAAAAATTCATAAGCGGAGGAGATTTTATGAAGAAATTAGGAGCAGTATTAGCGATTCTTGCAGTTGTCGCGCTTGTAGGATGCGGAAGCGGAACAGCCGGCGGAGCAGCGAAGAGCGGAGGAGGAGCAGCCCCCTTTAAGGTTGATCTTTCAAAATTGACAGCGTTACAATCTGAGGCCGGTAAAAACAGTGAAACTGTGCTGGCAGGAAAGTATACAACATTCCAGGGTGTAAGAAATAAAACGCCGTTTGCAAAAAATTACGACGATTTCTTATTTTTACTTACCCCGGATGTATTACCGCCGGATCTTTCCAAGTATCAAAGGCTTACACTTACAGTCAAGTATTTTGGTAAAGACGGAACAGAAATGGCACAAGGCGACGGAATGGCGATGGTATCTTTTATTTACGATTTAAAAGCTAAAGATATCAGAGGTCCTCAAATGGGTCCCGGACCGAATACCCCCGTTAAAGAAATGAACTTGGGCGGTTATTCAGGATTAATAAACAAAGACAGAGGCATAAGAGTAACATTCGACAAAGCTCCGCAAGGTTTGCTCTTGCAGAATTCAAACCCCGGTGTTGCATTTATTGAACTGACAAGTTTAGTTTTCCATAACGGCGACTATTCGTCACAATAGTTTTTGCCTTTAGGGTAATAAAAAGCCTGACCAAAGGTCAGGCTTTTTTATTGTTTAAATTAATTTATCATTTAGGATACAGAGATGTTCTTTCGGCTAGAACTTCACGTCCGCCTGCGTTCATCCAATCCTTAATGCCGTCATCCCATACTTTATTGAAGTTAGAGGAAGAGGACTTAATCGACAATGCGATAAGGTCGTCGGCTTTTTCACGCAAGTCGCCCGAATATTGATTGACTTTTGTGGTTACTTGCCATACTGCGGGGCCGCGAGCGTTCGTTGTGGCAACGACGTATGCGTTTGAAATAACATCCGGCGAAAAAGTTCCGTAGCTCAAACCTAAAACTTTAGCGTTTAGCGTGTCGCTTCCCAATTCAACTCCGTTCATGGGCATTGTTATATCGATGTTGTTCGGTGAATTCATGAACCATTGGTGCTTGGGTGCGGTAGCTATAGTCTGAGGAATGCCGTTTACCATTTTGTGGTTTACGCCCTCGGTTCCTATCTGCAAGAACTTGTAGTTTTCAGGTTTCGCAAGCCAGTTAAGATATTTAAGAGCCGAATCTTGATTTTTTGAGAATTGAGGAATGAAAATTCTAAGACCGGGTTTATCCATTACTTCTTTGTTGGCGGTAATGTTAATGGGAATATAATCCGCATTCGGTACATTTTTGCGAAGGTCAACAAGAATATTCATATCTGTTCTGTAAATAAAATCCCAGTTTTGGCAGAAAGCGCCTACAACGCCGCTCTTTATCTGATTGTAGAAAGCGTCTGCGGTTGTCATTAACGGGAAATCTTTATAGATAAGTCCTTCGCTGTACCATTTGTTCATTTCCTGAACGCCTCTTTTGTAACCGGGCATTGTGATTAAACGATCCGCGATTGAGTTTATCCAGCGGTCTCTGTCGGATACTTTAGGATCGATAAAATTATGTATGAAATCTGAAAGACCCCAGCGAACGTCATTGTTTACTCCAAGCGGTACGACTCTGGTTTTACCTACGTTACCCGGATCTTTATCGCGGAACGCTTTTAACGCTTGATAAAATTCACCCATGTTCTTGGGAACGGGCATTTTAAGAGCGTCAAGCCAATCCTTGCGGATAAAAACGTTTCTTTGAGCAATTGCCGTGCGGTAACTGGTAACTGAATAAATTTTCTTTGTTTTTGGATCCTGATCGCGGTAGACTAATTGTTTACCGGGAAACGACGGATCTTTACCGAGTAATGCTTTAAAATCGGGCAAGTAAGAATCAATGTAAGGTGACAGATCTAAAACACCGCCCTTGTCTCTGAATTCGTTTATCATGTCCAAGTTGTAGGTATAGCAGAGATCGGGAGCGCTGCCTGATGCCATTAAGTTAACGATGTCGGTGTTTTCCGACCAACGGCCTACAGGAATAAAGTTAATGTCGATGTTAAGATCTTTTTTTACTTTTTCCTTAATCCAGTTTGTCCATGCATTGTTATTTGCGGGGGTTCTTCCGCCGTCAGAGCCGCGGTCGAAAACTTCAACATTAAGCTTTCCGGTTACGGGAAGCGTTTGTCCGAAGACAAATGTTGACGCCAGCAGCAGAACAATTAAAGCCAGTACAATTCTTTTCATATTTTCTCCTCCAAAGAAATATATTTGATTTATGTCTATACTTTCCGTATAGGCAATAACCCTTGATTACCCTTTTACCGCTCCAATGGTAACGCCTTCAATGAAGTAGCGTTGGAGCCAGGGATAGACTATTAAAATGGGAATAGTTGCGAACATAATCGCAGCCGCCTTGATTGCGTCGGACACTCTTGGCACATTACCCGAAACCATTTCTACGGTAGTTACGTCGATAGATGTCGTATTCTGAATTAACTGCCAAAGTTTTAACTGAATGGGAACCCATTGCGGCGCTGATTTTATGTACAACAGGGCGTCAGAGAATCCGTTCCAGCGGCCTACCGCGTAGAATAGCGCGAGAGTTGACAAAACAGCCGTGGATAAAGGAAGGTATATCCGCACCAATACGGTAAACGGATTTGCGCCGTCTAACTCGGCGGACTCGCGCAAGCTGTCCGGTATTCCAAAGAAGAAACTGCGAAGAATTATCATATTAAATACCGAAAGACAGTTGGGAATAATCAGAACTAACGGATTATCAAGAAGCCCCATGTCTTTCATCAATATATAGTTAGGAATTGTTCCCGCGCTGAAATACATTGTAAAAATTATTAATGTGTTTATAAATGTTTTACCTTTGAGCCAATCATAAGTAAGCGGATAAGAACACAGTACGGTCATTGCCAGAGAAACAAAAGTACATATAACGGTAAGAATTGCCGTCCACCACATTGATCTTGTAAAAGCCGGATCCATAAATACATATCTGTATGATTCTATCGTTGCGCCGATTTTGAATTTATTACTTATGGATTCTCTTTGTTCAAGCCATAGACGGTATTCTTCATCTGTTTGCGTATAGCTGCCGCCGGCTGAATAGCTTTCTGTATCATCGGAATAGACATATTCTTCGGTATCTTCGTAAACGTATTCGTATGAGTCATAAGTAAAAGCGCCGTCTTCACTGTCTGAATTGCTGTTGTTATCTATGTAACTTGTGACAGGAGTGTTATCCGCCGTAAGATTTTCTTTATTAATGACGGGCAGGAAAGATACTCTTCCGTTGATAACCGCGTCGGCGCTGCTTAGTGATTGCGCAAGGAGGTTAATCATTGGTAATAAACAAAGCAGTATTACCGCTACGCAGACGAAAAAAACTATTAAATCGCCTGTTCTGGCTTCTTTTGTTCTTATATGCATGTCATACTCCTACCAAATTCCCCGTTCGCCGAATTTTTTGGCGAGGGAGTTAGCGGCTACAAGGAAAATTACGCAAATAACGGATTGGAATAATCCGATTGCCGCTGTCAGCGAGAATTGGTTTGATAAGATACCAACTCGGTATACAAGGGTGGAAAGGACATCGGCAACATCTCTTACTATGCGGTTTGCCATAGTCCAAGGGCGGTCGAATTCGCTTCCTAAAATACGGCCGATGTTCATTATCAGCAAAACGATAATTGTCGGTCTTATTCCCGGCAGGGTAATATGCCAAAGTTTCCGCCAGCGGCCTGCGCCGTCAACTTCCGCCGCTTCATATAACTCGGGGTTGATTCCGGTAATCGCCGCAAGGTAGATAATTGTTCCCCAGCCCATTTCCTTCCATACACCGAAAATTATGTAAGTCATAACCCAGTTTTTGCTGTTCATAAGGAAGTCGATGGGTTTAATTCCGACGGTTTCTGAAAGGAATATATTGATAACGCCGTCTGTAGGCGCTAAAAGCCTTGTGGCAATACTGGATACAATGATCCACGACAAGAAGTGCGGAAGGTAAATAATTGTTTGCGTTATCTTTTTGAAGTTTTTGAATATTAATTCGTTTAAGATAAGGGCAAGAATGATTGGAGCCGGAAAACCTACCACTAAGTCCAGCAAATTGAGTACCAGAGTATTCCGCATTGCTAACCAGAAATCCGCTCTGTGAAAGGATTGCTGGAACCATTTAAAACCTACCCAAGGGGAACCTTCAGACCATACACCTTGGAATATGTTATAATCCTTAAAGGCGATAACAATGTTTGTCATCGGGATATACCTGAAAATGACAAAGAACGCTACCGGAAGCAGTAACATTAAATAAAGCATCCATGAACGTTTTATGTAACTTATGAAATTTGCTTTCAATATCGCCGTTGTTGTGTTTTTTGACATACTTTCTTTCATTAATTTTTCCTAGTCTATCTATGATATATTGATGAGAGGGCATTGTCAAGGATTAAAATTTAGTATTTTATTACAATAAGGGGCTAAAAACATGCAAAAACTCGATTTTCCGAAAGATTTTATATGGGGTACGGCAACCGCAGCCTATCAGGTTGAGGGAGCGGCGTACGAAGGCGGCAGGGGCGAAAGTATCTGGGATACGTTTTCCCGCAAACCCGGCGCGGTATACGCAGGGGAGAACGGAAATGTCGCCTGCGACCAATATCACCGTTATAAGGAAGATATTGCTCTTATGGCGGAATTGGGTTTTACAAGTTACCGTTTTTCCATCTCATGGACGCGAATTATGCCGGATGGGCGCGGCAAGGTAAACCCCGAAGGAATCGCATACTACCGTAATTTTTGCGAAGAATTGCGTAAACATAACATTCACGCATGCGCCACCATTTACCATTGGGACTTGCCTCAAGCGTTGGAAGATGAAGGCGGCTGGGCTAACCGCGCAATAGTCGATTTATTCGCCGAGTACGCAAAAGTATGTTTTAAAGAGTTAGGCGATCTTGTTGATATGTGGATAACGCTTAATGAGCCTCTTTGCATCGCCTACATGGGATATTTATGGGGCTATCACGCGCCGGGCCGCAAAGATCAGAAAGACGCGGCGGCGGTTGTTCATCATTTGAACATGGCGCATGGCATAGCGGTAAAAGAGTACCGAAAGACAGGACTGAAAGCGCCGATAGGGATTACTTGGAATCCGCTTACGCCCCGCCCCGCGACAAACAGCGCCGCAGATAAAAAAGCCGCAGAATTATCCAGAGCGCTTAATACGGAAGTTTTTATGTTCCCCTGCCTCGGCAAGGGATACCCTGAAATTCTCAAAGAGTTAAATTATATTCTCCCCGTAAAAGACGGCGACATGGAACTGATAGCCCAGCCCATCGACTTTCTGGGCGTTAATTTTTACTCCGAGTCTCCCGCCGCCGCCGATGATAAAGCTCCGTTTAAGTTTACAAATAAACCGTTCTGGCAGGAAGTAACGGCTATGAATTGGCCGCATACTCCCAACGGTCTTGGGAGACAGCTTTTGTGGATAGCGGAAATTTCCAAAGGAGCGTTCGGCAAAAAAGAGATACCGATTTATATTACGGAAAACGGCTGCGCCTACGAAGATATTGTTACCGCCGATAACAGAATACATGATTACGGAAGGATTAAGTACCTTAAAGATCATCTTGCCGTATGCGCTGATGTAATAAAGCAGGGAGTGCCCCTTAAAGGGTATTATGTCTGGTCGTTGTTGGATAATTTTGAATGGGCTTTCGGTTACACTAGACGTTTTGGTATTATTTATATAGACTTTAAGACATTGGAACGAATCCCCAAAGACAGCGCGTATTTTCTGCGCGATACAATAGCCGGATACGGAGATTTATAAGATAGGAGATCGATATGAGAACATTGTCAGAACAAAGGTATTCAAAACTCGGACCGCAATTAGTAAAGTCGCTTAAATCTCGCTCTTTTGACGCTTTCTATTATGACGACAAAAACGAAGCGATTGAAAAAATTATTTCCTTAATACCCAAAGATCATTTAGTATCTTGGGGCGGTTCACAAACTCTGGTCGAGCTTGGCGTTCAAGAGCGGCTTGAAAAAGAAGGCTATAATTTGTTAGACAGGGATAAGGCGTCTTCTCCCGAAGATAGAATGGAAAGAATGAGAAAAGCTTTAACCTGCGGCACTTTTCTTTCGGGAACAAACGCAATCAGCGAGGACGGTCAGCTTATAAACATTGACGGAAACGGCAACAGAGTCGCCGCCATGATCTTCGGACCCAAGCAGGTAATTATAGCCGTAGGCATGAATAAAGTAGCCAGAACTTACGCCGAAGCCCTTGTTCGCGCAAGGAATGTCGCCGCCCCCTTAAACATTCAGCGTTTTCCGAATTTGGAAACATCTTGCACCGAGACAGGTTCATGCGGAGACTGCCTAAGCCCCGACACAATCTGTTCGCAAATTGTTACAACGCGCTTCTGCAAACCCGCCGGAAGAATCAAAGTTGTTTTGATTGGCACGGATTTAGGGCTTTAGGTTCCCGAAGAAATTTAACCACGAATAGTACCTTCGGTACTTTCACGAACTTTTTGTTCGATATAATGTCGTTATTTGTAAGGACACGAAGGAAAGACTTAAATTAAAGGTGAGGGCAAGATGTATGCCTAAAAAGTTCCTTTGGGGTCCTGTTCGGAAAAAAAATCGCCGTGCCGACTTACGTCGTCACGTCAATTTCGTTTTTCCGACCACCCCTCAAGTACGTTTTTGGGCATACATCTTAATCGCACATGATTGTTTTATTTACTTTTAGTTTCCATTGTCCAGAAATTTTTTGACTTCCTCTTTGCTTGCAAATTGTCCGTTTCTGGTATTTTTTGCACGTTTACCATTTGCC
>Ga0268262_10007450_pt1 | contig 10189 bp, 7 predicted proteins | sample TergutNc150P3_FD_190354 | JGI IMG/M metagenome (GOLD analysis project Ga0268262, IMG submission 190354) | Nasutitermes corniger P3 segment gut microbial community from laboratory colony in Florida, USA - Nc150 P3 (SPAdes) (version 2) | ecosystem: Host-associated > Arthropoda: Insects > Digestive...
CTGTGCATGGGAAAGAGTAACAAGAACCAGCTGAAGTAGTAGTAGAAGTCTGAAGAGTTTGATAAATTCCATCGGCATTAAGAGTTAATTGGGTACATGCTATAGTTATATTAAGAGAAGGAGTACATGCTGTTTCGGCAACTGTAGTACCGTTGCATTTAGCACCAGTTATTTTCACAGTGCTTGTACCAGATGTAGTGTATTTTGTAGAAAGACCGCTTTTCCAATTGTCTGGGCTTGCTGGGCTAATTCCATCAAAGCTGAAAGACATACTGTTATTATTAAGGGAACCATTATTAGTACAGCTAATGTTTGCATCAATGCTTTCATTAATAGTATATGAATTCTTGGGAAATGTGCAGGTTATGGTTGAGGTACCTGAAGAGTTAACTGCCGTGCAACCGGACTTTGCAGGAGCAGGGGTGACAACCCAGCCATCGTTGCCAGTTGCACCAGCGGATATACCTCCTGTTTGAACATAAACATAGTAACCACCGTCTTTTGGAGTTTTTATGTTTGATATTCTTGCACATTCCGTTGCGTTACCTGAGCAGGAGATGCCGTTTATTAAAACTGTGCCCCCACCGGAGCGTTCGGAGGCTGTATTAATTTTAGTAAAATCACTGATAAATACGCAGTCACCTAGAACAGGTTTATTACTTGTTCCAAGAATGACATTCGAAAACTCCTGACCTCCGCACCAATCTGCTCTATATTCACAGTCGTTTGCTTGAGTTGTTGTTCCACTCACCGTTGCGCTACCTGTACAATTAGCGTCTAACGTACCATAATCACCACATATGCCAGATACACGATAGTTGTTGTAGATAGTAGTAGATGCACTAAAAAGGTTGTCCCAATTTGAATTGCTTAAGGTTGTGCTACTTCCTCTGTTAACCTTCCAGATTTTGTCTGTCAAACCGCCGGAGCAAATATTGTCTGGATCATTCAAATTTATGACTGGTATTGTTGGTTTGATTGGCAATGTTGTAGTTTGATCGGTTCCAACGCAGCTAATTGTAGGTGTTGTCTTAACGGTTAAAGTACCGCAGTCTATTTTTATGTGGTTGGTTGGGACTTCCCCATCGCAGGTTACGTCGCCCGGAATTGGGGTAAAAATTCCTGTTGTCCCTTTTTCCAGAGGATTTCGCGGAAGACCAGACCAAGATGATACATTGGGATCTCCAGAAGAACATTCAATTGTTGGATCGCTGGGTTTGCTTTGTCCGGTAAACATGGTTTTACCTCTACCATCCCATTTGCATAGTGCAGTGACAGCCGGAGATGAAGCTACATCTTTATTAGGGTCTATAATAACATAGAAGTTAGAAATATCTGTTCTGCCTTGGAATGTACATGTGTATCTCTTTTTTGCGCTAAAATCGGTAATGCCGCAAGTTATTGAATTTGCTGATATGGCAGGAGTTGTATTTGCGCCGTTTAGGTATAAAGGTGCGTAGTATTTACTTAAATCGGATTGTTTGCTAATCTGGTTAGGAGCCAAGTATATTACTCGCGGCATTATGAGTATTGACTTTTTAAACTCCTCTGGTGTTTGCGCTTTTTCTTTGCTTATCTCTTTGCTTTCTAATTTTATTGGCAATCGGGCGGCTATGGGTATCCAATTGTTGTCTATGATGGCTGGGTTAATGATTTCATCATCGTCAGAAGAAGAAGATGAACTTTTGTTAAGTTCTGTGGTTGTGCAATCTCCACTATATCCTTTTGAGCGTTTGCATATAATGCCCATATCCATAAGCTCATCTACAAGCTCCTCGTTCTTTTCCAAACTGAAATTGTTATCTGCTTCCTGCAAGCGTTTACATCCACTTGATGGGAAAAAGATGTTACCTTCAAGTGGGCATTTATCGCCCCAATTATTTGTTTTTGCAATATCACCCAGAGAGTATATAAAATAATTGTATTTGTAATAACCGCCACCGCCATCACTAACACATCCTGAGCTTCTCATCTCTCTGCTAACTCCTTGTTCAAAAAATATCATTACTTTGGAAGTGCTTGTGGTGGGTGCTATAGTCACAAACTCTTGTGGTTCTTCATAGATAAAAATAAATTTTCCGTTTAAAGCTTGTTGGTTTTGGTCGTAGTAATAACTTTCAGTTTGGTTTAACTTCACTATGAGATAACCACCTGTGCCGCCGTAAAGCCGGTCGGATTTGTTTTTTAGCTTTTCATAGCAGTTATTGAGTACGTTTGTAATTTTAATATTGGAACCGCAGGTATTTATATCGCCTTGGCATCTAATATTTGTTGCCGTATTGTTTAGACATTTGAAAATACCAGATGTTTCAGTTGATTTGGGAGCGTTAGTAGTTAGGAATGTTTTTATACTATTTAGCGAAGTTGCTATTGGGTCGTCCACTTTGTATTGGCTACCTCTGCAACCGGTTGTTTTGTTACCAAAAATGTCCATGCAATATTTTTTTATTGAACTTGCTCCAGCAGGTTTATTTGAAGCGGAAGGCAAAGGATTACTTGTTGCTTTGCTTCTAAAATAACCTATGGGAGAAGCAGGCTGGGTCTTATATTCTTCACCCGTCGTACGATTAGCACCTGTGAAAAACAGAGCCGCATCTGACTTGCTTGGGCAGCCTTCGGCAGGAGTTTTACTATAGTTGAATTTAATTCCTGCGCCCTGGGTTTGACTTGCCTGAACTCCAGCCGGATTGGTTGTCCAAACATCACCGCAAACAACGAAACTATTGCCCTGGTCCAAGCCGGTACCTTCTATGAAAGCTGTTGTCATAGTTGCGGTAGGTTCCGTGTCGCCTAAAACTAAACTGCCATCGACTCTATATCTCCTGCCTCCATTAAAATTAGATATTTTTCCATTTACGGTAAGGTTACCACTTATCATTTCGCCAACACCAGTGTTTCCAAATTGCATATTTCCTTCGCAATAAACATCTTGGTAGGAATCTGCGTTGCCTATAAATCCGCTAGTGTTTTTTGATTGACCGTTAACGTTCTCACTGCTTATAACACTTTCTCCTATATATAGACCCCCTCCTATTTTTACATTGTTATTGTTTGGGCTGTAGTTTCCGCCAACACACGCATTATTGCCAACATCAATGCTATTGCCGCTGTTATACAAATTTCCTGTCACTATAAAATCTTTATCTATTTTCGGAGGATTTCCCGTCCAATTGCCGTTTATAGTTGCACTGGAAAATCTCTTGTTTCCATCAAATTTCATGTCTGAACCAAAATAGGCGTTAAGGTCAGTAGTGGATTTTTGTTTTTCAATTTCAGCGGGTATAAATATTTTATATAATCCATCTGTGCTAAAAATAGCTGTTTGAGACATTTTTGAATTATCCCTAGCACTGCCCTCAACTAAAATTTTCAGCTTCAGTATGGGCTTTGATGTTATATCTATGCCAATCAAATAAGCGGAGAATTTTTGGTTTTTATCGCCAACTGATATATCACTGAAAATTTTTAGGGAATTAGGTTTAGGGTTAGTGCTTGCATATTGCGTAACCAATGCACCCACGTCTGCGGCTTTGTTTTCCATCCAACTGCGCACATAATCTATGCCACTTTCGCTCGCTTGATAAGCCTCGCTCGCCTTTAGCCTTGCTCCGCTTGAAAAATTTTCTGAACCTATCCATTTGAAAATAACCACGCTTGCGGTTGTGGCAGCAAGCATGAACATTAAAACAGCTATTAGGGAGATACCGCGTTTCATAAATCCTCCTTTGGTATAACGCCGTTGTTAGGAGTAGTTATTACCATTCCTTTTCCTTCGCTTGAATATGTTCCCGATTTTTCGCCTTTGTTCTCTATTTCCAATGTAAGCTCAAAAGCTTTGGCATTTGTTTTTTCTTTGATTTTGGTGGCTGGCGGTGTTCTCGCCTCCGTGCCGTAGTCTTCATGGTAACCAGTTTCGCCATTCTTTAGAAAACGGAAAGTTTTGTCTGCATTGCGGAATATTTTGAAGTTGCTGAATCTGAGTAGCCCCTTTGAGCTGTTGAATTTGTCTGTGGCTACGGGAGGATAATATGCTATAATTATAACCATGCATATATTGTCTGCTGCTTTTATATCCTTGCTAACTGAAAATTCCAAATGCCTTGTCAATTCCGAAGCAAATTCTGATTGTGCCGGATAGAATAATATATCTTTTGGTGCGCCCTCTGGAGGAGTTTTCCAATCACTTGTTTTTCTAAGCCCTATGGCTAAATGGTCTCTGGTCGGTACAAATTGGGTGCTGCTCAGAACCTGCTGCAATTGTTCGGCAGTGGCACTAGTGGGAATTGAATAAGGCATTTTGAACTCAATTGAATATGTCTCGCCTTTTTTGAAAGACAGCAGTTCGCACTCAGTAAAATTGTTTTTATTAGATTTGGCTAGATAAAGTTCGTTGTGGAGTTTATCTCCAGTACCAGAGTTAAGGTTCTGTGCAAAATCGCTCACGGTTGCTTCGGCTTCGGTGTTTAATGAGTTTGTTACGTTTGTCACTGTTGCCTCCTCAACTTTGTCAGTAGGATTGGGAGACCTTGACAGAAGTTTGAAAGTTCCCCCGAATAGAGTATCTCCCGGATTATCATCCTTTTCAGGTGCACCGGGAATGATTTTGAAATTCATAATGTTTTTGGCGATTAGAACTGGATCTGCATCCTTTGCGCTCGTTTTTTCTGGACATACAGTTCTGTCTTTGTCTGTGCTGGCACTACCGCAGACATTGGCGGAATTGGAAGGGCATTCACTTTTTATAGTGGCGCACTTGCGAAATAAGCTATCATTTCTCAATTCCCAAATAATCTCGCGTATGCCTAAGAACAGTCCATTATCATCAAAAGCTGCTTTGCGAAAAGCTATGCTGTCGCGGAAAGTGTTGTTTGACTGTTTTCTATGCTTTAAGGCATAAGATGACACATCTCCGTTAGTTTTATCCCAATATATTTCTTGAAGTGTTGTCCCGATATTGCGGACAGTATAATCATTATTCGCATTATGCCCCCAAGCCTTTACTCCCATCTGAGACATATCTTCTTTAATCAAATTAGAGACCCTGCCAACTTCTTCGCTGTTTTTAATCATATTCTGGCTACGCACACGCATTTTGGTGGAATCGCTAAAAACCCGCCCTGCCACAATTATAATAAAACTCATTATCGCCATATAGACGAGGAGTTCTATTAAGGTGAATGCGTGTTTCATATTCACCTCACTACCTTTGCCATTGTTATGCGTTGCGGTGAGTTTTTAAATTTCCACTCAACGGTTGCTTGAAGGCTTTTGGCATAAGTGTTTTCTAATTTGGCAAATCTTGTAGTATCGGACTTTTGCGTAGAGCTATCCAAAAGTTCCACTTTAACATTGTAATCAATTTTCGTTTTTATGTTGCCAGAATTGCCTTCATAGTTGTATGTGTATTTGTCTTCACAGTACACCAGCTTGGTTCCAGTTCCACAAGCTGAATTTACTTGAATTGAATTTATGCCCACGGAGCCAAGCGAATCCAAAACGTGTTGTGCAATGAAATTGGCGGCATCGCGTGCTCTAACTCTGAGTAGAGCCTCTCTATTTCCCAGTTGCAACTTGTTTAATCCTATAATCAAAAAACCTAGCACAACGGCTGCAATCATAACTTCAAGGAGACCAAAACCTTTTTTCATAAAGCCCCCCAGTCCGTGCTATTTCCTCTTTTTATGTATGCTTTGAATGAATTTTCGTTTTGTGCTTTTCCCGCACCACCACAGTAGCCTCTGGAGTCGCAGGCGGCAAAATAACCTTTTTCTGTTATACCAGAGATACCTATGCGAATTTGGGATGTAGCACCAGTATTGAAGCAAGTATTTAAATCTGTTATGGCAGTACATGAAGCAGAAAAACCTTGGTTAAAGATTTCGCTGGCAATTGTTGTATATGTGGTGGCGTTGCCATTTTTCTCTTCAGTTTCGGCGATTATCGTATTTCTGTCTATGCGTATTCTAACTACTTTATTCAACCTCTTTCCATCCATCATGGCTCTCTCTGTAAAAGTCCTTATGGTTTGCGCCGTTTCCTTGGCACGATTTGTGGAAATTAATTCAATTAGGCTAGAGTAGGCAAGCGTAGCTAGAATGCCTATTACTATCACAACCACCATCACTTCTATCAGCGTAAACCCAGTATAAATCCGGCAATTTTGTATAACTGCTGCGCCGGCAGTTAGCCAAAATATTTTTCGTTCAGAAATTTTACCCATTCTTTGTGAACTTTAACCATTCCTTCAAAACCCGCATCGCTTTCGCTGAAAATAAAATCTGCATAGTGTTTCAAGGTGATGTTTATGTTCTTGTGACCTAGCATTTTAGAGACCCTAACAATGTCAAAACCAGCACTTAAAGCTTGGCTGGCAAAGGTGTGTCTAAATCTGTGGCAATGTATGTTTTTTATGCCTGTTTGTAAGGAGCATTTTTTTAGCAGCTTTTGGCATTTGAGATTAAACTTACGACCGTTGTTTTCTGCGAAAATATGCGCTCGCTTGTAAATTTCAAACATGGTATCACTAATGGGAATTTTCCTTGCCCTATGCTGCGTTTTTGCGTCTATAACCCCAGAAATTTTCTGTGGAAACACAAACAACATTTTCTCCTTGATATTCCACCATTCCATAGTCATAAGGGTTGCCGCTTTGCTCTCTATACCGGTCAAAAGCATAAGAAGAATCATGTCGTGAATATGGGGGTTTCTTTTTAGCCATTTTAAGAGAATTTTACACTCTTCAATGGAAAAAGGTGTCACAAGTCTAGTATTTTCACTGGTTTCTGATACGTTTATGCTTTCAAAGGCAAAATTTGGTGCTTGCCCAAGGTATCTTTCGGCAAATTTTATGATTGCCCTTATCCTCAAAAGTTCCTTGTTTATGGTGGAGGCAGATTTTTTGCCCCGCCACTCTGCATAGCCCCTAGCTTTTTCCCTAGTTAAGTCGCCATAATAGACTATTTTTTGGCTGGAAAACCAAGTTTTTATTGTATAAACTTGCCTTTCAACCTGAGTTTTCCAACTTTTTTTAGCCTTGGCTGTTTTAACGAAATCCGCTAGGTAGTTTTCCAGAATTTCGCCCCATTCTCTGCGCTCATCACTTAGGTTTGTAATGCTCAAGAGAAAATCGCCTAAAATTAACTTTTTTTCCAAAAAAGCCCTCCTAATTTGATTTTTTGTCAAGAAAATAATATATATTTATATATATAGGACTTTTTGATTTTTGCGTGTGGAGTAAACAATATGAGATTCGCCATTTACAATACTTCTGGGCGGGCTTTTAAAAAAGCCGGCGCAGCAGTTTCAAAAAATGGAGGGATTTATGGTGGATTCACTTTGATAGAGGTGTTGATAGTTATCCTAATTATAGGCATTCTCGCCACGCTTGCCTATTCTAGCTTAACAGAACTCATATTCATCAACCGTGCAAAAGAAACCGCACAAACAATAAGGACATTCACAGAAAGAGCCTCAATGGATGCAAAGCGAATGAACAAGCCGGTGAGAATACGCATAGTCAACAATGCGATAATAGCCGATACTATAGGAACTACTACATACAAAACGATATCTAGCGAAAACCTTAGTCAAGGTTTTTCAGCCTCCTCAGCAACTCAGGTGGCCGCTGATATCAATATTTGCTTAAACGATAGTGTTAAAACCGAAGTTCGCATAGGTACCTCTGGCATAACCAAAGCAGGTTATTTTGCCGCCTGCTTCAAAAACTATTGCGGTGGCGCGGGAAAAAAGCAAAATGAAAATTCATTCAAAGCATACATAAAAAAAGGAGCAAACGCTTCTTGGGAGACTTTATGAAAAAAGGTTTTGGTCTTTTAGAAGTTATGATAGCGTCAGTTGTGCTGGGCTTTCTTCTTATTGGTCTGAATCTTTTGCAAAAAGGCAATAGGGAAGCGGTTATAAGAATTCGCACAAGAGATGCGGCTCAAATTATTGCACAGAATTTTATAGACAGCCTAAGCCGATTGGGAATTTCGTCTATAGATACGACTGACAATAATGGTTTAAAAAAAACCGTATCTTATGAATGGAAGGGCAATAACGAAAAAATAACAGATAAAAGAAATTACGACATAAACTACAAAATAAAGCCTGTAAAAGACTTAAATTCTATAGAGAGCAGTGATTATGCAAGAGCAAGAGGCACTGGTGACACTGTGAGTGTATCGGCGAAAAAAGTTGATTTGACTGTTAGCTGGCCATTTAAAAACACTACGCTGAAAATAAAAGAAGAGAGGATTATAAAATGAAAAAGGCATTTACACTTATTGAGCTTCTTGTGTATATGGCGATAATGAGTTTTATAATAATCGTTGCAGGCCGTGCTTTTAGCGATTCCACCAGCATGAGGGTTAGAACCCAAAATATGACAAAGGCATCTGAGGAAGTCAATAAAGTGGCAGCAATCCTAAGAGAAGATATTTCGCAAATGGGTGCAAAAAGCTGGAAGGTCAATAATACTGATAATTTTTTGGTAGCCGAAAAAGTTTACTACAATTTAACCGCAACCCCCCAACCTGATTCAAGTTCTTACAATTTGGATAAAAGCAATGCTAATTGGCACAAGTTTGTATTCCACAAGGTACATTACAAGGATAATGGAGAGTGCAGCGCGGTGTTGAAAATCACTTGGGAAGTAAAACCAGACAGCAGTCTTTGGCGCAAATGCGAACAACTTGACGATCCAAAATGCCCCAAATCTGTTAGTATTAGCAAAGATGAATGCCCCGATTCGCTTGCAATGGCTACCGGAGTGGAAAAGTTTACCCTGCTGGAGAGTAAACCTGTAATCTCAGATATTTTATTTCCAAAAACTGGAGAGTCAACATTCAAATTAATAGACCGTGGAAACCAAAATCAAGTTAAGCAACTTAGTTCTCCTATAAGCGATAACAAAATAAGTGGTTTTGTAAATAATGGTGCTAATCCTAATCAAAAATATTTAAACCAAATTCTCGTTGGAGCCTCAAATACAAGTCCTAATGCCTGCCATAAATTCACTTTTAAAAAAGACACAGTTTATGCAATTCAATTCAGAACACCTATTATCAAAAATGGCGATGTTCTCGACCCAAAGGCTATATCAATGGCTCGTTTCAAACCCGGAATAGACCATATTGCAGTAGGGCTTGCAAATTATACAAACTTAGACAATGTATTCCAAAGATTCATGTTCTGGCCCCCGCAAACAAGCAATAGCGATGAGGAAAATCACTATATGGAATTTTCTCTTTCCGCAAAACAGGAAACCTGCATAGCATTTGAATTTTCCTTTTACAATTCTAGTGAGGCAGCCAATGGTACTTTAAAAATTGAAGATTTTGAAGTGATACAGAAAAATGATAAAGCCTATAACTTTGACGGTACTTATACTATTTTGCCTGAGAATAAAAAAAATGTGAAAGCATTTAAGCTCAATTTGAAAGTCAAAAGAAAAAGCGAGATTGGTAATATTGAAGGAATGGTTATTCCAACTCCTAACAATGGCATAAAAGCAACAGCAACGGGGGCTTCACCATGAAAAAAGGCATTTCTTTAATCGCTGTTTTGATGTTTATGCTTGCGGCAACCACGGCAGGCGTGGTGCTGTACAAATGGATTGGCTCCGAAAATTTTGCAAGCGGCAGCCGTTTAAAGCAGAGCGAGGCGTACCAAGCGAGCGAAGCCGGTTTAGATGCCGTGTATGCTTGGCTCTCTTACAAAGCACCTGATGTGGGTGCGGTGGTAAAAGAATTTGATCCAAAAAAACCTTACGAACTAACTGGTAAAAATAATGTGCTTGGACAATTAAATAACAACCCTAACATATACTTTAGAGTGTATCTAACAAGCGTGGACGCAACTAACATACGCAAAATCAAATTAAAATTCCAGAGCATTGGCGTAGGCAGAGATGGCTCAAAAGTACAGCAAACGGCAATTTACAGCGTAAACGGACTGTATAAACTGAATTTTCAAGGGACTCAAACAAAAACATCAAAATGCACAGACTACGATGAAGACTTTTGGGGAAATATGGGAACAGTGAACGAGATAGAATCAGCTAGAGCGGTTGTAACCCAAGACGTGAGCATTAAAAATGCAGGCGGGCAAGCTCTAAATAAGGTTACAATAGGAACTGCTGCAAAACCTGGTTATTTGGTTTTGGATGGAAATTATTATGCAAATGCTG
>Ga0268262_10007451_pt1 | contig 10189 bp, 11 predicted proteins | sample TergutNc150P3_FD_190354 | JGI IMG/M metagenome (GOLD analysis project Ga0268262, IMG submission 190354) | Nasutitermes corniger P3 segment gut microbial community from laboratory colony in Florida, USA - Nc150 P3 (SPAdes) (version 2) | ecosystem: Host-associated > Arthropoda: Insects >...
TATATTCTGGATCGGTTCAAGTTCGGACTTGACCGGCTTGGGATAGACTATGAAACACGCCGCCTTACTGTTCATTGCCTTCGGTATACCTACAATACCCGAATGAGGACATTACTATCGGAGCAAGTTTTACGCGAGTTTGTAGGGCATAGGTCTGTTGCGATGACAGATCATTACGATAACCCAATCCTTGAGGAACGGCTACTAGCTTATCAGAATGTGCGTCCTTCGGTTGAGCAGTTTTGGACTAATACTACCAATGCTGTTTTGTAGCTGTCAATAAAGCTGTGTTTCATGTCGTAGGCAGGAAATACCAAATAAATTTTTACTAGCCCCGCCATTCCATTTCAGGGGGGCGGGTATTTGAATTATTTTTTCCAATTTTATTTGATTCTGCAATTGCCTTTTCTATGCCATTAATTCTAACTTGACTAAATTTATCGCTTATCATCGGATGGTATTGTATATTATTTTTTGTCTCTGAATATGGAATTCCCAACTCCTCTTCAGGATAATCTATTGGTTGTAATATTCCAATGTCATTGATTTCATTTAAATATGTTTGTAAATCGCTATTCAGAGTATCTATATTATAAAATATTTTTTCAGGAGGTAGTTCTCTTATTTCTTCTGAAATTTCTTTACTTGAATCATCATGCATTCTTGTATATATATTATTTGCATTTTTTATTTTTTTTTGCATTGTTTTATAAATAATCTCTTCCTCATTTATCATTTCCCCGTTCTCATGGTTGCACAATAAATAAATAAAGATTGGATTATTTTGGTCCTTTCTATCGATTCTGCTTATAGCTTGCAGTATTTTATGAGGATTCCACCACAATTCAAGAATAATGACATGATTCGCTATACTAAGATTAAGCGCGTCCGATGATTTTTGCAACGTAGTCAATAAAACAGAAAATTCTTCAAAATTGTTAAATAAATCCAATTTTTTCTTCAATTTTTTTCCCTTTTCTTTACCTGTAATTACAATAGAATTTCTCCCCATTTTTGATAATGTCTTATTGTATGCATACAGAACATCAATAAATTGAGAAAATATTATATACTTGTCTATTTTATTTTGACTAAGAATGCATTTGACCGCTTCCATTTTTGTACATATTGGAGGAGATGGTAAGTCTAAATACTTTATTGAATCAGGATGAGATAAATATATTTGTTTTTTCTTTGGATATTTTACTAATATTCTACGGATGATATTAAATACTTCCTGGTGTGTTGGTAATAATAATAAAACGTTATTTTTGATAAAATTTCCCTTTGTTTTTTCTAAATAGAAAAACACATTATTTGTCTTCAAACAGTTAATAACAGCCTCATCTAATATATCCTCTGGAACTTTAGAATTTATATATGAATTCAATATAAATGTTTGGTTTAAAAATAAATAAGTAAGTCCCAGATCATAGTTACTATTTTGAATAGGAGTACCGGTTAGCGCGAGTTTAAATTTTGTATTTAATTTTATAGCCATCATACATTTTTTGGTAAGTTTTTTGTAGTTAATGATAGTATGAATTTCATCAAATATTGTAAGGGTAATTTCTCCTAATTTAGTATGTATTTGGTTACCACCAACTTCTTCGCAATCTATTTCATTCATTATCGTATCATATGAGGACTGGATAATACTAATCGGATAGTTCTGCTGTTTATAATCATCGAATAATGCCCATCTATCTCCTCCATGTAAACGATATGATTGTTTGTCATTTGTAATAATTCCCCATTTTTGCAATTCTTTTAACCAAGGATTATCAAAAGAAGATGCTTTATGAACAATAAGTACCGTATAATGTCTTCCATATTTTTCTGATAGTAATAAAAATTTTCTTATTACTTCACAAGCAACACGTGTTTTTCCAACACCCATATCTATCGCGCATATAGGATTCATATTACGCTTGAAAGCATTCATGATATAATTAATCGCTTTTATTTGGATTTCAGAACAATCTTCCATTACAACCTACTATTTACTATGACTTCGCATTAACATATTTTCATTATTATTAATTCTATTTTTCAATTTCTCTAATCTACTAATATATCCACTTGGTACATAAAAAATATTAAAACGGCCTAATGTTATTAATGAATAAAGTTTTTCAATATCCAATGATTCAATATTTTTTACCAATTGCGGTATTGATTCTTCTTTAACTTCTGTTTTATTCAAATATATGTCACAAAAAATATATACAATTTCATGCAAAGTTTCTTTATATTCCATAGTTTCTTCTTTAGTTAACTTTCTACTTCCTATATACCCAATAGATTTTTTCACACCTTTTAACATTTCAGTTACACTCTTTTGAAGATATTTTCCTTTTTTATTTACTGAGATTTCGTCATTATTGGATTCGTCATTATTATAAAATATTAAGTGATCTTGTAATTTAAAAGTAGCAGTACTCATTTTCTCATCTTCCTTACTTATCATACTTAGAAAACGTTTATTCATCTGCAAGAAACAATAAAGAAAGTATAAATAAATATTATCATCCTTATTTACAATTTTAAACCAGGAATTATCTTTTAATTCTTTAATTATATGATGATAAATGATTTTATCCTGATAAAAATAATAATTGTAATCAAATAAAATATTATATACAGAAATATGAAATGGAGAATTTTTAAATCGAGATATTACCAAATTATAAAATATAGATCTCTCCTGAAAAGACGCTACATTACTATATTTTTCTTGAAAAACAGGGTCAATTTTACCATCAATGATTTCTTTAACCCTATACAATATATTTTCCCAATCTTTAGCAATTTTATAGGCAGGAAACCGTGGCGGCCTCTTAAATGCTTGCTCAAAAATACCGGATAAATCATCAATTTTTTTTTCTAAATCTTTTACCCTGCGATATGAATCATAAATATAACCCTTAAAATATCTTTTATTATTTCTTACCTTTATTAAATCATCTCGTTTTATAAGTCCTAGTATTTCAAAAATGTTAAGAGTTAGGAGTAAATTACCTTTAATTCCAAATGTCATCTTTTCATTCTCAGGTCCTTTTTCAATTAATCGGCTTACTGCTCGTTCAAAATTCGATTTATTTACTTTTTTGATATCTTCATCACCATCACTACATTTGTAGCATGGATCGATAGCCTCCCAAATTCCCTTTATTCCACCCGGATATTGTCGCATTTTCTTGTGAATGGCTTTCTGTAAATCAAAAAGTGTCACAGAGGACCAGTCTGTTAAAATTTCTTCAGTTTTATCGTTTTTTTCTTTCAAGATGTTCCCTCTAAGTACGATACTAAATAAGACAAAATCATATATAAAATCAAACGAATATACTCAAAAAAAACATATTTAATATATAAAATTGTCCTATTTATAGAATACCGGATACAGGGCAGTAAGTCAAGCCCCGTTTACCCTGAATTCCCCCGCTTTATCCCCTTTCAGCATGAGTTGGCACTGAACATCCCGTTGGCCGAGAGCCAAGGAGGATTAGAATGAGAGACGAATCATCTTTTGGGGTGTACCCAAGAAAGCTAAAATCGGGAAAATCTGTCTACTATTATTGGGCGTATCTAACCAGTGGAAAGCGGATTTATCGCAGTACCGGAGCAGATTCCTATGAAAAAGCGGTTGTTTTTTGTCGCAGACTACTAAAAAATGGGCAACTGGCAACTGAAAAGAACTATCAATTCACCAAGTATACCGAAAACTTCTTCATTTATGATGCCTGCCCATATATCAAGGCAAGGTTGCTTCGGGGAAAATCGTATACAAAAGGCTGGGCGCAAGCTCAAAGGAACCTGCTTTTATCAAGGATCATGCTGGAATTTGGAAATTTGGACATTAGAGAGATTTACGAGCAGAGAATTGAGGCATGGCTGCTAACACTGAAAAAAGAAAACGTTGGCACTAAAACCCTTAATCATATTATTACAATACTGCGGATTATCTTCGGGTATGCGCTAAAATCTCACGATATAGACGAAAATCCTATGTTGAACATCGAGCTTTTCGCTCTAAAGTCTCCAGAGAAAGGCATTATGAGCCGGGAAGAACTGGCAAAGATCTTTTCTTTTGACGGTACTATAGTCTGGCGTTCTAATATGCACCTCGCCTTAAATCTGACAGCGGCAATTACAGGGATGCGTCTGGGAGAGATCCTTGCCCTCAAATATGAAATGGTACAGCCTTATTTCATAACAGTAGCCTACTCATGGAGCGATACGGACTTACTCAAATGCCCTAAAACCGGAAAAACCAGAAAAATTCCAATTCCTGAGAGTTTGTATCGGTTATTACATAGCTTTAACAAGGGGAGGCAGCCCTCGGATTTCATCTTTTCGCATGGAAACACGCCCATTAATCATAAAGCTGTATACAAGCAATTCTACAAGGCGCTTGATAAAATCGGCATAAAGCAAGAGCAGCGGAAAAACCGAAATCTCACTTTCCATTCATATCGTCACGGCTTTAATACCATGCTTTTAGAATGCGGACTTGCCCCAGAAACTATCCGGTTATTAACAGGCCATTCATCCGGAATGACGGCGCGGTATAGCCATGCACAACTAACCAACATAAATTATCTGCCCCTGGCAGAATCTTTCTTCCCCAAAACTATTCCAGAAAATAATATATTATCATAACCGTACTTAAATGATATTCCTAATCTTGATAAATTATTCATTTTATGAATAATTAACTTATGGGCAATAAAACAACTGAATTTGGTAAATTGTGCAGAGCTTATCGGGCTGGATTAGGACTAACAATTAACGATGTAGTTCCGAAAATTGGGAAAAACCAATCGACAATAACAAAAATTGAAAATGGTGAGATGGTAGCGTCATTTGACTTTATTAAAAAGTCCATTGATATTTACAAAATTATTAAGAAAGAAGAACAATTTGAGTTCCTCTTATCCTATTTAAAATGTGGGCAAAAATTCGAGATTCCGCTAAACCTACTTGGTTCCATTAGAAAAGAATGGTTAGCTGCTTTATGCATATTAGGTGATGTGAAGAAAGATAATCCCAATGGTTGGGATGGGTTATTACAATGGGCGGATGAATTTGTTAAGAAATTACATGAAAAAAAGCCTAAAAATAATTTATTAGGGGCAGACGATCCACTATAATTTTCCAATGTACTTACACTATTCCTAAAGCTCGAATTCTGTGGTTAACCATCTCGTACTATACCAATCCATATTTTTTATTATAATAAATTATTCTTCTCGTGAATAATATATTATCAATGATCTTTCTTTTCCGGTTTGTTTTTCTTTTTCACCATGAAAACAACTCACAACATCATATTGAGTGACAAAAGATCATAATATAAATTTTTTGTACTCATAGGAGATAACATATGTATAAACTGTACGATGTTGCAGAAGTAAGCACGATGCTAAAGCTCAGCAAATCCTGTGTATACAAGCTAGCGGAAAGGAAAATTATAGGGTCTATTAAAATCGGTTCAGCCCTAAGATTTAATGAAGCACATATCCAAAAGTTTCTTGAGGATTGTGCTTCCCATACTCAATCAGGTTCAATGGAGGTACATAATGCATGACATTAACGATCTTGATACCTCATATGTGGATATAGGTATAGATAAAATCGCATTGGGAATAAACAATTCTTTCTTGACTTCTCGTACTACACCAGAAGATTTAAAAGGTATCATTGATGTTATTACCTATGGCAATTATTCCGAGCTCAATATCCAGCTTGAATATAATGGGCTTTCTCATATTGATAAATATAACCCATGGTATTCTGTATTAATTGCTTTAAAATATGGTATTTATTATGGTCTTTTTACTGAACAAGTAGCTTCTCGCTTAAATTATTATATAGATGGTATTTTTTTTCGTTTTTTTCAGCCAGATTCTTTTATAATAAGTTGCTTTCCGCTGTTTAAGCTTGATGAATATGAGCTATATTTCGACTTTCATGGGTATAACCCTATTTCAGGGATTACAAAAAAATATTTAAAAACATGCGAGAATACTTTTTATTCAAGAGACTATAAAAAGAAACTACGTCCTAACGGTGAAGTCAGAGGGATAAGAAGGTCACTTTTGGCTATCTACGATAGAGGTCTTAAAATCAACAGTCAAGATGATATTAAACGTCTTGAGTTTCGTATCTGTGATGACAGAGCAAAGGTTATGTTAACACCTTATGACCTTTTTATGCCTGTTAGTTATTTTATCGAGTTTCATTGCCAACAAATAATGCAGACTTTGAAGCGTTATTTACCACCCAATTCTATTCATTTTGATACTGAATATATTTCTCAAAATGCCTCTGAATTACAAAAATTAATCTGGTTTTTAGAGAAATAGTGGGGAGATATTAGTAAGGCATCCACAAAAATATTATTTTTGTGGATATATATATTAATTTAATCAAAGTAATTACCGACTGAGCTAATGCGACAGCATAAATACGAATAAAAAAAACGACAGACAAGGGGGGACTACCCATCCCCTTGTCTGTCATGCCTCATAATTAATGATTTTCTAGTCAGGCGGCAATCTCTTCCGGCTGTTTCTTTTCTGTTACCAGCTTAAACGATACGAAAGGCAACAGGAAGGAAATAATGCGTTTGAAAACCGTACACACTTTCTCCCACCACGTCGGATTGCGAAGTTGTATCTGCTTATGCATCATTTCCAGCCGCTGGTATAATTCACCGGCTTTTCTGTTAAAAGCAAGCTTCACGTCATCGCTTAATTTCCGGGCGGCTTCCCATCTCTCGAAGTCGTCGTTAATTTTTTCGACAAACGACTCAATCCTGCCTGCCGCTTCTAAAAGCTCGTCATCCGAATACTGATGCTTGGTAAATACAAAACCGGTACGGGCGTTTATCCTTTTTTCTATGGCGTCACATTCGGTATTGATTTTTGCAAACGCATTGCGTAGATAACCGGCATTACCGTCATTGACATCTGAACTGTCAGCATTTACCCCGATGCTCGAATGGCAGTGCTTACAGCGGATTGCGCCATTTCTGATTCTCTCCTTACAGTATGGACATCTAACCATTATCATCCTCCTTATCCGTAACGCTGGATTCCGTTTCCGTATCCGCGTCTTTCAGTTTGCATGAATTTTCCGCAAAAATTTCCACATAGCTGTTCTTTCCGATGTCAAGCCTGAGCTTGCCGGTCGCAGCAAGGGTTACGGCGTTTTCGTCTTGCAATTCTTCAGGGTTTTTACCCGGCTTTTTGAGAAACACTGTCGCCTCGAACGGCTCCCCGCTTTCTTTCTGGTTAAGGAAAACCGTAATCCCGATTTTGGAATTGTCCGGGATTTTGGGAAAAGGTTTTCTTTCTGGAAACATATTGTACCTCCGATAATCTGATTTGAAATTATAAAGCCTGAAAGTTATTTCAGGCAGCCTGCGGTATAGGCAGGATCACGGCAAGCGGATTTTTATCGTCCGGTTTTCCGTTTTCCTTGAGCATGATCGCCCTGCGTTTTCCGTTCTGACAGTAGATAACCCAATCGCGCTTTGTCAGGTCTTCGAGGTAGCGCAAGTTTACCGGCTCGCCTGTCTGCTTCACAAAGGAATTGAACACAAGGGAGAGCTTTTCATTTTCCTTCCGGTCTTTTCCCATCCCTGTATCCGCAAGGTTGATAACGCCCCGCTTCTCCGCTTTCTCAGGGATGGCCTTTGCCCATACGGGAAACTTTATGCCTTCCATCGGATCGCCGAGACTGATAAGGTCTTTTGTTACAACCGGCTTGTAATTGCCGCTTTTAATCTTTTTAGAGATTTCGGCCACATGAAGGCGATGGCCGTCTGTGGCGACAAGGCGGCTGCCTGTTCTCGTCCGCTCGATATGCATGACCGTTTTAATCGGCGAGTCGCCATGCTTGGAACAGACTTTTGCGACAAAAGCCATGCGTTCAAAATCTTTCGGATTCTCCAGCCGTGATAACTGGAAAGTAACCGGCACTTTTTTGATAAGGGCAATGGATGTCCCTGCTGTTTTGGGTTTTTCCTGTTGGGAAAGTTCCTCACCGGCCGGTTTGTTTTTGCCTCCCGCAAACGCCTTTTTCCATCTGGAAATCAGGCTTGTTGATACTGCGCGTTTCATTAACGCCTCCTTCATAGATTAATCTTTCATATTCGAGAACGGCGGTATAGCAGTATTACTGCACTGCCGACATCCGGTAATAAAAAATCCGATACCGCACAAGCCGGTATTGTTTCCAACAAATGCGGTATCGGCGGAATGGGGAAATAGTTATTGTTATGCGAAATGAGAGAGAAATCAGGCGGCTTTTTTAGACTCCCGCTTGGCAAGTTCGTCAGACAGGAAAGTTTTGAACTCTTTCAGGTCAGAAATACCTTTTTCATCCGGCTTGATTTCTTTGATAATCTGCCGAGCCCCTTCCTTTTCTTCTTCCGTAAAGAACGGTTCGCCCTTATTGGCGGCGGTGATTATAACCCCGATTTCCTTCATTATCTGGTTGCCCTGTTCTTTCAAGGACAGCGCCTTGGTTTCTGTAACCGGTTTCACGGTTTGCGGTATCGAAGGCGCGGCTTGGGTCTTTTCGGGTTTTGAAGCGGATTTTGCCGCAGGCTTTGCCGGTTTTGTTGGTGCTACTGCCGGTACTACCGCTTTGCCGCTTGCAAGCCATTCATAAAGCGCAACGCCGAAATCTTCACCGGGTTTCTCAATAACCGCATCCTGATATTTTCCGGTTCTGTCTTTTGTTACCGCCGCGTTGTGAGCCTGGTTCATTTCTATCAGCAAATCAAACTCAAACTCAATCCCTTTCCCCTGCTCAGGGGCAAGACCGATTTTCTCAGGCACGGTTTTGCCGTCTTTGTTTGCCCCGATAACCCACTCGGTTTTACTTCTCATTGTTGCGATAATATGGCCCGGATAATTCAAGATAGCGTTGATAAACCGTTTCTGCTTCGGGCTGACCTGAGCCCAGGGCGTGAAAGTGTTTCTGCTGTTGCTTTTGAGACTGATACGGTCTACTTCCTCGGTAAGCTCGCGCCATGCGTGGGAGAGCGAATCGATGACCAAAACCTTGTAGCCCGCTTTCGCCGCTTCGTCCATTGAGGCAAGGTAATGGTCAATGGTTTTCTCTTTTAAGTTATCAACTTCAAAAGCAAACCTGTCGGCATACTTGGAAGCCGACCGTGCCTCGGTGTCGATAACGGCAACGGGTACGCCCATCTTTTCAGCTATTCCTTTCGCCATCCGCAGGGCGGTCATTGTCTTGCCGCTTCCGCTTGGTCCGAATAACGCGCACCGCAACCAGAGCTGGGTACGTTCCGCTTTTGCAAATGCCATAAGCTAACTCCTTTCCGTAATGTACGGATAATTAAGACTAATTCCTCTATCCAGAGAAATTAAATAACCCCCACCCAATGCAAAACACAAACGCAGAGAGTAATGAGTAATAACAAAGGGAACATGATTTTCAATACCGTAATATGAAAATCCTTGCCGAGAGAAAAACTGATTTTGTTTTCTGTTTGAAAATTACCGTTATGCAGAAAATTCATTTTTCCTCCTATGCCGCAACCGGCTCGTCAACAGGTTCTTGATACGCGGACAAAACCGATTCCTGATAGTAGTTACAGAAACGCTTGCATAAACAGTAAGACCGGCATTTTACAGATTCACCCGGACGGCATTCGACATAATGCCCTGTGCCTTTTGCATCCGCAAGAAGGTCTGCGTCACCGCGCCTGTCAAACAGGCGGACAGCCCTTTTAAGGCCGTTTTTCATGACGGCAAACTTTGGCGGCCTCTCCCACCGTTCTTCCGGCGTGCACGGGGGTATCTCGTTATCGGGAAGTAAAAGACTGCGTTTGTATTCATCTACTTTGTCCTTGATGTATATTCCGATTTTGAATAACCCTTGCGCCGTTACCGAAAATTTGTAGATGTACACCGGGTCTTTCGGATACTGGCTGTCGCGTAACGCATCGGTTTTGCTGTGGTCTTTAAGCAAGGCAATAAACCGGCAGCGCTCAGCTTTGAAGCCGTTTTTCCGCAGAAGCCATGCGTATATCATACCCTGCTTATACCAATCGGTAAAATCGCCGAACTTGACCTTTACTACCGACGCTGTTTTGTAATCGTCAATTAAACCGTGTTCCATGTCGTAACTGTCAATCCTTCCGGTAACA
>Ga0268262_10007452_pt1 | contig 10188 bp, 4 predicted proteins | sample TergutNc150P3_FD_190354 | JGI IMG/M metagenome (GOLD analysis project Ga0268262, IMG submission 190354) | Nasutitermes corniger P3 segment gut microbial community from laboratory colony in Florida, USA - Nc150 P3 (SPAdes) (version 2) | ecosystem: Host-associated > Arthropoda: Insects > Digestive...
TTATGATCAAACCGATCAAGTATTTGACATGACAACCGGCCTTGTCAAGCCTGATGCCAAGATAGGCCTAGAATTCCAGATTAACGCTTCTACTTCGCCCGCAGGTACTGCCCCCTCCCGTGACGGACTTTTAACATGGAACAGCGTAACTTCTCAGAGCGTTACAAATGTCACTAATTACGGCGTAGTAACCCTGGCAATGGGTAGTAATCCCCGTGTTGTAAAAACACACGCGCCTGTCATTAGGACGCAGCCTAAACTAAACGGAAGCGCCATATCGGTAGAAGCCATTGTCGGCCCGACAGTCCCGACTGGTGTTCTGACATATCAATGGTACCAGGCTAACGACGCGACCGCCGACGGCGTGGCAGTTACCACCGGCACAGGAGGCACAACCGCTACTTACACCGTGGCTGACGCTACTGCAGCAACCGGCAAATATTTCTATGTTGTGGTTACCAACACCAACAGCGCCGCAGCCGTGGGTAATACCACGGCGTCAGTTACCAGCAGACGCGTAGAATTTAAATATATAGCCCCTGACATCGTGCTTGATAATCCGACGATTACAGGGGTCGGTGGCGTGACTGCTGATACTACCGGGGCATTTACTTTAGGTGCCAACAACACTGGTATTACATACCAGTTCCCCACTACTCCCGATGATTTAATGACTACTTATAAAACGGTTCAAGTCTCTTACACGAGTACTAACAACGCAACAGGGACCAGGAAGATTATGGTGAGACAAGGTTACAATAATACGAGCACCGGTATAGCGGCAGGCAATCAATACCCGAGCTTAAGCGATAGCGGCATCTTTACATGGAATCTTGCTTCAGACTTTACTACGAATAAAGACGGTTTTACCTTACAGACGAACACCGATGACGGCGGCGGTGCAACTCCTGCTTCTAGCAATTTCACCATCAAGATTACCAGGATTGTGTTCTCGGCTCAATAACGCCTAACGGCAAAGACAAATAGGCCGCCCCTTAGGGGGCGGCTTAATTTTATTAAGGGGTCTGCAATGAATAAAAACAAATTTTTGTTTATCGGATTACTCAGCGTCGCGCTGGTATTGGGAATAATAGTGACAAGCTGCCCGGCTGATGACGCCTGGAGCGCGGAAGAAAAAGGCCCCTTAACAAGCCTGAAAATAGAAGAAAGATACGCTGATCTTGGCAAGCCGGATACAGACCCGGCAAAGGCCGCGGAGGGTTCTGTCACCCTTTATACATTTACAAGGAATGACGATGGTGAACTTACAGTAACAAACCCTAAAATTACGCCTTTAACGGCGTCAGAATCCGCCAAAGTGGAGTGGGCGCTTACAACTGCCAAGACCCCTCCCGATGCCGGCGATTATAGCGAAGATATACCAGTCAGTTTGAAGAACGGAGACTATTTGTGGATTCAGCTTAAAGATCAAAAGACAGTGTACTATGTCATCAAAATTACAATAAAATATGGTTCAAGTAATTTCGATCCAATTAAAACCCATCCGGCAAGCCGGGAATTTACTTTGGATGGCTGGAAATCAGCTCCCGCAGCGTTGAAAACCCTGACCGTTGAGATGGTGGAAGAGTCCGCGGATTATAAGTATCAGTGGTACAGCAATAAAAGTTTTTCCAACAAAGGCGGCGCCGCCATCAGCGGGGCGGCAAGCGCGAATTATACGCCGAATATTTCGGCAACGGGAAGCTATTACTATTACGTTACCGTCACATTATTTGGGGAAATTTATACCAGCAACGCCGCGGTGATAAGGATTGCCGGATCCCTCGCGCCGGCGCCTACTGAATTTAAAATAGCCGCGACCCGCCTTAACTATGTGCGCGGCTTAGGCGGCACGGGATCATTCATGTTCAGGGCGAATACCGGCGACGCCAGCCCGGACGCGGACGTTAAATACATTGACCTGCTCATGGGCGAACTTGGCGCCAACATTTTGCGCGTCATGGTGCAGGACGACTACACGAATTATATTACCAACTCGATTCAAAGCAAGAATCAAGCCCAGTTTTACCATAACGCCAAGGATAATTTTTTCCCCGTAATCAGAAAGGCCAACGAATACGGCGCCTACGTGTTCGCCAACGCCTGGACTGCCCCGGCGAACATGAAAGTCGGCGGCAAGCTGGACGGCGGCAGCCTCATTGAAACCGGCCCAAACTACGTGGACTACGCAGAACATCTGCGCAGCTACCTCAAGTGGCTCAATGCCAACGATGCCCCGATCTTTGCCCTGGGCATACTCAATGAGCCTGACTTTGGCGGAGGAGCCAACTATGAAGGCATGGGGATGAACGCGGAGGTTACAAGGGACTGGTTCAAGACCGTGGGGAACTTTACCACCCAGAAGGTAACAAACCGGACAAACGCGGGCATGACCACTTCGATTATTGAAGAAGACATTATTCCCGGCTTCGGCGGCGGCAAGCCTACCCACCACGTTCTGGCGATGAGCGGGGACTCCATGGGCGATATTGCGAAGTATATGGATCCCCAGGTAACCGATCCCGTGTCGAATAACAGAATCGAACTGATGGGCCGGCATTATTACGCCAACACCGACAGGTACACAAGGGTTGTCGGCAACCCCCCACACCACGCCTCTCCCACCGCCTGGAAAGACAGGGACCAGTTGGGTTATTCAGGCCCGTATGAGGCGGCGTCTATGGCAATGTCCCCGCAGATGTACGCCCCGGGTTCGTCCGCCGGGAACATAAAGCGGGAGGTTTGGCAGACCGAGCATGATTTTAACTTCCATAACAATTCGACAACCCCGCCTTCCAGCAACGTGCAGAATTACTGGAATTCCGCGTTCGCGGCGTTAAACGATATTGACTGGTGCCTGCGCATTGTAGGCGAAAGCGTTTTCTGCTGGTGGTATTCCTCCAGTTTCTCCGGCTTTGTAACAAGTTACCAGACCGCCGGATTCCCGCCCTATACCATTACCCCGCGCGGCAGGGCTTTCGCCCACTACGCCCGCTATGCCAACGAGACCTGGTTCCTGCCCATAACCCGCTCGCGCGGGTCTATTGACTTCAATTCTACAGGCGTCACTTCAGTCGGTTTCAACGCGGGCGGCACAGACCCCAAGATAAGCGCGTTTGAGGACGTAAACGGTAAATTTATCAGCGTGGTCATGTTTGCCCCTTCCCAGTCAACCAGCGGCAGCACTATCAGCAGCAGTTTCGGAGCGGGAGGCAACAAAGGGAATGACGATCCTACGGTGGGCAGCGTCAATGTGGGCAGGATTTCGATTGTCCTCCCTGACGGCTTTATCGCGTCCGGCGCCAGCGCCATAAGGTCTTATGGAAGCGGCAACGCCGAAGATAAAGACTGGGATGATGTGTCCTATGGTTCGCCGCGCTACTGGATTGACGAGCCGGTGTACCTTTCCTCTGATGGAAAAGCCGTCGAGGTTTATCTGCCCGGCGGAAACGTCATCTCGATCATGGTTAGGGGGGCGTGGACGGCTGAGTATCTCGCGGCTAACCCCAGGCATTTTGAGGAAAGAATGAGGCCCTATACCGTAAAGTAGTTTTTAATACTGTGCGATTTTAAGGAGGATTATGATTATGGCGAAAAAAGGCATTTACGCGTTTTTAGCGGTACTAACAGTATTCGTTATGGTTTTGACGGCTTGTCCCGAACCCGAATCCGAGAGTGGCACAAAAGTTACCCTGAGCCCAACCACCCTTACCGTGGAAATTGGGGAGAATAAGCAGATTACTTCCACTCCCTCCGCCAACTCTTTAACCTGGACTTCCAGCGATATGTCGGTGGCAACGGTGCAGGGCGGCTATGTTAGAGGCGTTGCCTTAGGTAAAGCCACCATTACCGCCGCCGCTAAGGACGGGGGGAAAGCAACCTGCGTCGTTACGGTAATTCAGGCAATCACCAGCGACGTTACAGTGGAAGGCGATACACTGGTTCACAACTCGCCGAAGCTTGCAGCCGCCAATCGTTGGGGAGGCACTCCGGGCAAAGCCAATGAAGACGGCAGCTATACCTTTGACGGAACTTCCAGCAATTATAATGGCGACGGAGCGCAGTACAACTTCCCCGTACCGAAAGCGAACGATACATGGAGGCTTTTCGAATATGACCTGGTTGAGATAACATTTAAAACCACAGAGGGAAGCGTACAGGCAATCGTAAAAAAAAGCGGCGAAAATGTTGATCTTATACCGTATCCCAGTGTCAACAATGGTCAAAATATTACATTTAACAGCGGCGCCGGCGGGGGCGCCTTGACTTATAAAACCGTAATTGGAGAAGCGGGATCCGGCGTCGGTTTCCAACGCAATACCGGCGGCCCGGCAACCGTTGCCATAGAAAAAGTGGTTTTCTCCAAGGGAACAATACGCACAATAACCTTTACCGGCCTCGAAAATGCGACTATTACGTCAATCGAGCCTATTAAAATTCCGGACGGCAGAACCGTTAACTTTGGCAGCAACTATACTATGCCGTCAACACCAAAAGATAAAGATGCCGGTAAACACTTCACTGGATGGCGAAATAAGACTGATAATACGGATTTTAACGCCGCTGTCGGCATTACGAAGAATATAGAGCTTGAGGCAACATGGGCGGACGGTCCTCCGATAGATGTAGACATGCGTTTGGATTTGAATCCGGCATCCTGGCCTGACCCGCTTCCGCCTAATGCGGCTCTGACAGGGGGCAGTCCCTCATTTGTCATTCCGGCGGAATACGCGGAACATACCTATGCGAATGGCGTATTGACTTTTAAATTCGACGGCAGAAACAGGCAAAGGGCGATCGTACCACTTAACGCCGAACAAATTCAAACATTGATGGATCAGGAAGTTACCGAAATTACTTTCAGGATTGACGCGGACATAGCGATAGATAAAACAGATTCAACGGCTAAAGATCACGAAGGCGCGTTCCGGCTGCATTTGGGCGACCCGTCGGCTACTTCAAACTGGAATGGAACCAATGGAACCACTACCAATGGATTAAATGAAGGCCCGTTAGAGAATCATCTGGTGGAACTCCGGACGCTGGCCAACAAAAATAAAGCTGCGCTCGGCTGGTTTATTATACAGGCTATGTACGCTGTTGGCACTGACAGCGGCCAAAAGGAAGGTTTTGCGCCGGTAACTATCACCATTAGATCCGTCAGTATTGATATCGGCGACACCACGAACCAATAACGCGGATTACACGGTTTTGGTAATAAAAAAGGCTGTCCGAAACAACCGGGCAGCTTTTTTTATGCGAGGTGGCCGTTACATTTTATAGCTAAACTCTAGTCCCCTTTAATTTATACACCAAATCTTTAATTTATACATATCATTTTTTGGCTATAATGGTATAGATAACGACTAATAAGATATATTATTAAGAAAAAACAAATTTTATATATCATTTTTGAGTTATTTATGGTATAAATAGCAATTAAGAGGTATATGCATGAAGAAAAAAAACGTTTTATCTATCGGATTATTCATTACAGTGCTGGTATTTGGAATTGTGATGACAGGCTGCCAGCCGCCGAGTGATGAATGGACGGAGCCTCCGAATCTTCCTGAACTATTTAGCCTAAAAATAAGAATAAATAATATAGACAGAAATGTTGAGAATTTTGGCAAACCAAGTGGTTCGACGGGAGAAGTGAAACCGGGTTCTGTCACCTTTACCAGCAAAGACGAGGACGATCTTACCGTAGATGTCCAGAGCATTACAGCTTTCCCGGTGTCAGCGGAATTTAGCAAATCTGCGTCCGGCGGTTATAGCAAAGACGGCCCTGGCAGCCTTTCTGACGGCGACTCCTTGTGGATACGGATTACCGGTACCGGAGGGACCGCTTACTATAGAATTAACATTACCGTGGAATATAGCCCGGTTGATGATTTTTCCATTAAAAACCACCCTGCAAGCCGTTCATTTGCTGATTTAGCGGGCTGGAACTCGGCAGCCGCCAATATTAAAGCCCTGAAAGTAGATATGGCGGAAGCGTATACAGGATATACATACCAGTGGTACAGCAATACGGCTTTTTCCAACGAGAGCGGTACCCCAATTGCCTCAGCGACAAACGCCAGCTATACGCCGGCTATTACCGCAAACGGAACTACTTACTATTATGTGATAGTAACCCTTACTTTAGAAGAAAACACCAGGACTGTAACCAGCAATGCCGCGATGATAAGAATTGACGCCGCAAGCGGCGGGGACGCGCCTACGCAATTTACAATAGGAACCGACCGCCTTAACTATGTGCGCGGAGTTGGCGGCACAGGGGCGTTTATGTTCAGGACGGGCGACAGAGCGGACGCCAGCCCGGACGCGGATGTTAAATACATAGACCTGCTTTTTGGCGAACTTGGAGCCAATATTCTTCGCATCATGGTGCAGGACGATTACGAAAATTATATCACAAACTCGATTCAAAGCAGGAATCAAGCCACGTTTTATCATAACGCAAGGGATAATTTCTTTCCGGTCATAAGAAGGGCAAACGAATACGGAGGTTATGTGTTCGCCAACCCATGGACCGCCCCTATGAGCATGAAAGTTACTGCAGATGGCGGCACAACAGCCTCCACGACGCTTGCAGGCGGTTACCTCAGAAAAGACAATGGAACTTATTTGGACTACGCGGAGCACCTGCAAAACTTCCTCAAATGGCTAAATAAAAACAACGCCCCTATTTTCGCCATTGGCATACTCAATGAACCTGACTTTGGCGGGGGTGCCAACTATGAAGGCATGGGTATGAATCCGCAGACGACGAGGGACTGGTTCAAACTCGTTGGGAACTTTACCACCAGTGAAGGCATTATTCCCGGCTTCGGCGGCGGCAGGCCGACCCACCATGTTCTGGCTATGAGCGGGGACGTTATGGGCGACATTGCGGCTTACATGGATGTCCAGTTAACTGACGCTACGTCGAATAAAAACATAGAACTGATGGGCCGCCATTATTACACCAATTCTAACAGATATACAAGAGTCGCCGGCAATGCTCCACACAGTGCCTCTCCCACCGCCTGGAAGGACAGGCCCCAGTTAAACTATGAGGGCCCGTATGAGGCCGAGTCCCTGGAAATGTCCCCGCAGATGTACGCGCCGGGATCAACAGCCAGGAATATAAAGCGGGAAATATGGCAGACCGAGCATGACTTCAACTACCATAGCAACTCGACAGAGCCGCCTGCCAGCAACGTGCAGAATTACTGGAATTCGGCGTTTGCCGCGTTAAACGACATAGACTGGACCCTGCGGGTCGCGGGTGAAAGCGTCTTTGACTGGTGGTATTCACAAAGCTACTCCGGCCTTGTAACCGGCCCCCAGAAAGCGGGATTCGACTCCTACACCATTACCCCCCGCGGAAGGGCTTTTGCCCACTATGCGCGCTATGTTAATGAAACATGGTTCCTGCCAATAACCCGTTCAAAGGGAACCATTGGCTTCAATACTACAATTTCCTTCAACGCCGGCGCCACAGACCCCAAGATAAGCGCGTTTGAGGACGTAAACGGCAAATTCATCAGCATTGTCATGTATACCCCTTCTCTTTCCACCGCCGGTCCTAATGGCGGCAGTATCGGCAGCGGTTTCGGCGAAGGCGGCACCAACGGGAACGACAATCCCACGCGGGGCAGCACCAATGTGGGCAGGATAGAGGTTGTCATGCCTACAGGCTTTACGGCGTCCAGCGTCAGCGCCATAAGGACTTATGGAAACGACATTGCCAAGGCTGAAGACGCAGGATGGACTGCCGCTAACCCTGTGCCGGCCGGTAATCCACGGTACTGGATTGACGAGCCTGTAATCCTTTCCGCTGACGGCGCCAAAGTCGAAGTTAACCTGCCGGCAGGAAACGTCATATCGATCATGGTTAAAGGGTCATGGTCTGGTAATAGAGAGTTTGCGTCACCGGAGAGGGTGCGGCCTTATACTGTTAAATAGGGAGTTTTGTAATGAAAAGAATTGCCGTTGTACTTTTTGCCATGCTTATTGCCGGCGGAGCGCTGTTTGCCCAGGAAATAGTCGTTTCCGGAGAGCTAAAGACAGGTTTTTACATTGAACAGGAAAAAATAGGGAGCCTTGACCCTGTACCCAAAGGGGGCATGACAAACAACGACGGCGATTCAGGCAGCCGCGAAGGAAGGCTGCGCCTGGATTTCCTTTTCGCTTACCAGAACGTAGGGGTAAAGGTCCGCTTCCAGATAGAGCCGACGGGGACGGATGCCTTCCAACCCCTATGGAACTATGCCTATGTCTTCGGTAATTTGTTCGAAGAGCAGCTTACAATATCCGCGGGGATTTTGGGCAATTCGCCCTGGGGAACAGGCGGCGCAAGATTGCACAGCGATCCTGAAAGCCGCGAATATATGGAGTATAACGAGTTGAGCGGGGACCCGTCTATCGGAAACGAGGGGCTTATGGGCATACGCTTTGAATACAAGCCCTCTTTTATTCCGGGCCTTAATGTGGGTTTTGTGCTGAACCAGCCCGATCAGGTTGCGGTTGACATGAAGGATCAGAGCTTCGGCGACGTGCTGGGGGAATCGGTCATAGGAGTCGCCTACGAGCATGATCTTTTCGCGGTCCGCCTTGGATACCGCTTTGACAGCGACGCGGATCACTATAGAAATAACAAGAATGAGGGAGCCCGCCTGACCTACCGTTTGGAGGAACGCGTAATTCAAAACAAGGTAGAAGGTATGCAGATATGGCTTAACGGCGTTTATAACGGGCTTGGAAGCGAACAGTTTGATATGCCTACCGGAACGGGAAGCGTAAAAGTAGGAAGCGGAGAATATTTTATCAACTGGCTGTACTGGCTGTGGGATACTGATAATTTTACAGCCAAACTTGACCTGGGTTTTAGCATGTATAAATCATACCAATTCGATAAATTATGGCCGAACAAGAGGCAGGAATACCAGAGCCTGGAAGTATTGCCTGGTTTCTATTACAAACTCTTTGACAATTTGTTACAAATAGGGCTCGGTCTTGGTTTTGGTATTGAAATGGGATCGGGTAAAACCTATAAAAACTCCCCATATCAGTATTTGGCCATTGAACCGCAAGTAAGGCTGAACTTGGGCAGCGGCGCCTATGTGGCGGCTGTGTACACTTATACCGACAAATACGCGTGGTGGAACAAGGACGCATGGATGTCAATACCTGACGGCATAAAAGAAGGGGACAAATCGGTGAAGCACGCGATAAACATCCGCGCGGTGTACGCGTTCTAGCGCAGGGGGAACCGCATGAAAAAGCTGATTACCATTATAATTGTCGGTCTCCTTGCGACCGGGTCTGTTCTTGCCATGGACGACTTGGTGGAATTTACCGGGGAAATCAAAACAGGCTTATTCATGGAGGAGAGGGAACTGAACGGCGAAACCTTTTCCAGAAACGCCATATACAACAATGACGGCGATTCGGGCGCTAACGGATCAAGACTCCGCATAGGCATTTCCATGCATACGAAAGGCCTGGGGATACGGACACGGTTTAGTCAGCAGAATTTTTCGTACAGGTCTAACGGTCTAAACGATACCAGCGTCGCGAAAATAACAACGGATTTTGCCTATATGTACGCCAGCGTGCTTAATGGTCAGTTTAAGGTTTCAGGCGGACTCCTTGGGGAATCCCCCTGGGGAACAGGCGGTCCTGAGCTAGGCAAGGAACTGGAGAATAAAGGAGATAATCCCATAACGCCCATAACGGGTATACGTTTTGAATGGAAGCCCCTTGGCTCTTTGCGCGGACTGAACCTGGGCTTTGTGCTGAACCGGGAGGATGATACGGTGCCAATGGGCGCGAAGATACAGTTCGGCGATCTTTTTCGGGAGTCAATAGTGGGCATTGCCTACGAGCACAGGTATTTCGCCTTCCGCTTTGCCTACCGTTTTGACCGTGATGTTGACAGCCCCGCGGCGGTAGTAATCGGTGAAAAACTCGTGTACCGGTTTGAAGAGCGCCTGCTTTGGATGCTGGTACCGGGAATGTCAATATCGGCAAACGGGTATGCCGAAGGCCTTAACGCGGAGGGCAGGCAGGGTAACAGGCTGCCAACGGGCTTTAGTCAAAATTGGCTCTATGTCCACTATGATCCTGAACATTTTTCCACAGGCGTTAATATCGGATACAAGGACGGATTTACATTAAACGAGCAGAAACTGGAAT
>Ga0268262_10007453_pt1 | contig 10186 bp, 13 predicted proteins | sample TergutNc150P3_FD_190354 | JGI IMG/M metagenome (GOLD analysis project Ga0268262, IMG submission 190354) | Nasutitermes corniger P3 segment gut microbial community from laboratory colony in Florida, USA - Nc150 P3 (SPAdes) (version 2) | ecosystem: Host-associated > Arthropoda: Insects >...
GGTGTTGGAGCGGGTGGCTCTGCAACAAGAGCAGGGGCAGGTTGTTCTGCAACGGGAGCTATTTCAGCTTGTGCAGGTGCCTGTGCGAATACGACCGGAGCCGTAGCGAATAAAGCTGCCAAAGACAACTTTGTCAAATGATATTTTTTCATATTCTGTTACCTCAGCGCGAAAATGTAGAAATAAAAAAAGGGTTTGTCAAGGGGGGGACGGGGGTTTTTTTATGTGTTTACTTATTACTGCTGCAAGAGGCAAGGGGGTGTTTACTTATTACTGCTGGTAGCACACTCTTTCGTGATAATCGCCTGAACTGTGCCTGCTTTGTCGCTAGTAATTTGAATCTTGTACGCACCGCTGTTTTCTATCCAAGGCGGAATGTGTTTGCAAACTAGGTGGAGTTCCATAAAGGGCGTGTTTTGCAAAAAGTCCATCATAGCTTTTTTGCTGGTCACCTCTGGGCACTCTTTTTGCAAAGCTACCAAATCCAAAAAATAAACGCCGGGCGTGGATGTTTCAACGGGCTTTGCTTCCCTGATAATCGCTTCCTTTGCGGCAACGGCGGCATCTGCGTTGCATAGTTCTTCCATTATACCGTCAAAGGTTTCGCCGTTCAGTTCGCCTATTTCAAAAATGTGAAGCCCAGCTCGGTCAAATACCGAAAATGGAATGCCCACCAAGGCACCGCCTGCTAACACATTGCAGCCTTCAATGAGCGGCAAAAGTGCCTCAGTGTTTTTCCTCGTTGCGGCAGGTGCAGCCGGAACTATTTTTTCAAAGCCCGTTTCGCCTATTTTTTCCCAGCCCGTTTTGCCGCGCTCATATATCAAGAAGCGGTTAGCTTCAAAAAAATCGCACAGCTTTGAATCTGCATTTGTGAATACAGCTACTTTTTTCATAATATCCTCCTTATGTCTTTCTGTAGTTTTTTTGCAGCGGCAGCAGTGATGCCCCAGTCAAAAATTGATGAACTTGCGTGAACAAGTTGGGCTAAGTCGCAGTTTCCGGCTCGCTCGCCAATGCCGTTTATAGTCACATCGGCGTAAAGGCAGCCAGCTTTTGCCGCTTCAATTGTGTTTGCCACTGCCATGCCCAAATCGTTGTGTGCGTGAATTCCAAGCTCTGCCCTGCCTTCCAGTTTTTCCGAAAAATTTTTCAACGCCCCGCGGCAAAGGCTTGGCGATGCTGTGCCCGTTGTGTCTGCAAAGCGAATTCGCTTTACGCCAAAATCCAACAGGATTTTTGCAATGGTTGTTATGAATTCCATTTTTGAATGAAAGGCATTTATAAACCCAACCGAAGCGGAAATGCCGCTTTTATTGATTAAATTCAAGCAAACTTTCAACTGGTCTATAACCCAGTCTTTGTCAAGTGGCACGCCGATATGAATTATATCCGGCCTAGTGTCTATTGCGAGTTCAATATCAGCAGGCACAAGCCTAGACCACACCGATATCACAGCGTTCTTTCGGTTTTCCATAATCTTTATGATGTCTTCTTTTTCTTGCTTAGACACCGCTGGAACTCCAGCTTCAATTTGATGCACTCCATATAAATCCAGCAGCGCGGCGATTTTTATTTTTTGCTCGGAAGTAAAATACAAGCCCGGACTTTGTTCGCCGTCTCTTAACGTGGTATCTAGTAGGTATCTTCTCTGTTTCATATTGGGTGTTTTATGTGTACTTATAATCTAGAAAATACATATCAAAAAATATGCAAAATAAATCGTACTATTTTCCATAAAATAATATATATTTATATAGAGAGGACTATTAGGTTAGCCTTAACATCATAAGAGGGATGCGGAAGCTAGAGTAGTACGTAAATTTCAAGGAGGACGATATGGTTAGTGAGCAACTTCAAAAGGAAAAGGTCGATCTTTATGGATTGCCGATAATCGTCACGCTAGACGTGGCGAAAGTAGTGGTGCTAATAATCGCATTTCATTTTACGGGAGGATTGCTATGACAAAAATAATTCTCGGTTACTAACTGCACTTTTTTTTTGAATAGATTTCATTTTAACATGTTCAAGAATGCGCGGAATATCTTCTTCCGCGTATTTTATCTTTAGCTCTGCGAGTTTTGCGCGTATTGAGGCAGTTCCGCTGTGTAAGTTATTTTGTGGCTGTAAGTATCTTTTTCATTTTTGAAACCTATTTAAAATAGTTTTGTATGTTATCTGTTATGGAAACGCTCATTTTAGAAACCGATACATTGCAGAAAGCAATAGCAAGCAGAATACGCACTCGCAGGGTGAAAATGATAGATTTTGAAAGCGGAATAACTTTACTGCCACTAGATAACAAAAATGACGTAGAGTTTAGCGATGATATGCAGGAAGAAAAAATGCTTGAAGAAGAACGAGAGAGTCGTTTCCACGCCTCTAAACTATCAGACTTAGAAATTGCCGATGTTAAGAAACAAATTGCAGGCACTCCATTCGAGGATTTATTCGGCGTGTTTGCGAATGAGGGTTGAATATGAAAAGCTATGTGATAGATGCTTGTGCGTTGATTGCGTATTTTCACAACGAACAAGGGGCTTTGAATGTTGCTGAAATTTTTAGGCAAGTTGCAGATGAAAAAGCTATTATTTTTATTCATAAAGTAAATTTGCTTGAAGTATATTATGATACAATTAAGCGGAAAAATGAACGTTTTGCCAAAGTTATATTTGATAAAATTTGTCAAAAGCCTGTAAAAGTAATATCCGATATATCTGATTCTTTGCTTTTTGAGGCTGGACGGTTGAAAGCGAGCTATAAGATTTCTATTGCTGATTCTATTGCATTGGCTACAGCATTTATTTATGAATCTGAACTTGTTACCTGTGACCATCACGAATTGGATGAGATAGAAAGCAAAGAGAATATTAAATTTCTTTGGATAAGATAGCAGGTTCATAATGCCTAAAGCTCCTTTGTTGTCCTTGTGGCACGAGGCTTTAATCCTTCACGCAACGGACACTGTAAAAGAGTATGCTCTTACCGACATATTCCCACTTGACAAACTCGTTGAAGCTACACATGAATAGGCCGTAAGCGTTGTTTTTGGATTGCTCGGCACTGCTCCACCAGTTGCCGCATTCGCCGAGATCGTCGAAATTGCCATCCGAATATAAGGCACCGCCAGGCAGAGCCGTAAAGCCGAAAATGTTTGTGCCTGGGGGAATTCCGCTTGCAGCATCCCAACCAGTAGTAGCTTTTAGCTTGGTTCCTGCCTTGTTACAATCGTTATAGTCCGAACAGCTCGGATTTAAGAACTTAATCAAAGCATTCCAATCCTCGCCGCTAGGCAAACGCCAACCATCGGAGCAAGCCGTCATTGCCGTATTCCAATCGTACAACCTGCCGTAAGTTTTACAGTTGTTATCCTGATCGTTATAGCATCTGCTGCTACCGCTTGCCTTGTAGTTCAAATTCCTTGCCATCCACGTTTTGCCGCCAATTATAACAGTCTTATAAATCTCGCCTTTATACTCCACAGAATCGCCTTCAATAATTCCAGTTTGAATTGAACTGCTGCTGCTCGGCTTTGAAGACGAGGACACTTTTACAGAGCTTGAGCTTGGCTCAATATAATTTGGGCTTCCAGGGTCGTCTGGGTTGTTGCGCTCAATCGCCACGCAAGAGGCGAAAAGTAATATTGCAGCAAGCAAGAGCCCAAGCATAACCTAATCCCTCACGCAACGGACACTGAGCAGGTTATTCTTACCGCCGTCTAGTACGCCGACAAATTCGTTGTTGTTGAACATAGCTCGGTAGTAGGCGTTACCAGCATCTTTCTCAGAGTTACTCCACCACATACCGTATTCGCCGAAAAATAAGAAACCTTCTGAAAAGTAACCGCCGCCTGGTAGAGCCGAGAAGCCGTAACTATCCGTTCCATTGCCTGAACTTCCATCTTCATCGTCATTCCAACTGCTCGCAGTTTTCAGTTTGTATCCTGCAAGGGCACAATGTTCATCATCCTTACAGATAGGGTTTACAGACTTCATCAAAGCATTCCAATCATTATCGCGTGGCAAATGCCAACCGCTTGGGCAAGCTGTTTTAGCCGTATTCCAATCGTATAGCCTACCGTAAGTTGTACAGTAGTTTTCCAGATCGTTGTAGCATTTGCTGCCGCTTGTATTTGTATTGTAGTTGAGGTTCTCTGCCATCCAAGTTCTGGTGCCCATTTGAACATACACGTATTTTCTGCCATCGCGAACATCAATAAACTGGGGTTTCATTTTCCCGTAATGCTCTCTTTCTTCAAGCGATGAACTGCTCGCCCCAGCCACGCTTGACGAAGACCTCACAACTGCAGAACTTGAGCGTGGCACATAATTTTCGCTCTTAGGGTCATCTGGGTTGTTGCGTTCAATAGCCACGCAAGAGGCGAACAGGAAGATGCCTACGAGCAGGAGATTGCAAAATCGGAGTTCAAACATAAGTTAATCCTTGATGCAACGAACACTTAAATAGTGATTATTCTTATCCCAACCTAACCTGTCAACATACTCGTTACTTCTACTCATTGTCCGTAAGTAGGCGTTGCTGGCATTCTCGGAACTACTCCACCAGTAGCCATCACTACCAGCATTGCTGAAAAGTTTAATGGTGGTGGTAATGGAGGGGCAATTCCCACCTATGGGCTGTCCAGGTGTCCAAGAGCCTTGTCTATCTCCGCCACCGCAGTTGGAATTAGTCAGAGTGCTAATGGAATATTCGCCGCCAGGCAGAGCCGCAAAACCGTATCTGTCCGTTCCATTGCCAGAACTGCCATCGTCATCACTTTGCAAATACCAGTTGTTAATAGACTTCAGTCTGGTTCCTGCACCATCACAACGGCTATTGTCAGAACAGCTTGGATTGACGAATTTCATCAAAACGTTCCAATCCGCATCACTCGGCAAACGCCACCCGCTTGGGCAAACTGTCTTAGCCGTTGCCCAGTTATATAGCCTACCGTAGGTGTCGCAAGTCTCAGTATTTTCATCTGTTACACTAGTGCCATCACCGCAATAACTTCCGATTGCAGCATAATTTAAATTTTCAGCCATCCAAGTCTGTTTGCCTATTTTAACTGTCTTGTAATCTTGCCCGTCTTTATCGGTCACAAAATCATATTCTTCCATAGCAATGCCATTGGAGCAATATTCATAATCATCGTTATCTTCTGCACTGCAATTGTTCTGCTCTTTCTCACTTGACGAAGACACAGCCTTATAACTTGAACTTGAATTTGGCGGTGGTGCATTGCCCTTTACACAGCGAACACTAGACAAGTTGACCTTACGTATATAGCCAAACATAACGTCCTCGTCTTTGCTCTGTATAGCACTTACATCTGCATTGAGGAGATCGTATTCGCTTGCGGTCCACCATTGGCCCCATTCGCCTAAAGCATTGTAATAATAATCGCCATCGTCATCATCATAGTAATCAAAACCACCTGGCAAAGCCGCAAAGCCGTAATCGTCTGTGCCTTTTGGAATTCCGCTAGTAATATACCAACCGCTCGCAGTCTTCAATTTGGTTCCCGCATCGGAACAAACATAAGTTTCTTTATAGTCAGTACATATCGGATTGATGAACTTCATCAAATCATTCCAATCATCGTCTGTTGGCAAATGCCAACCGCTAGGGCAAGCTGTTTTAGCCGTATTCCAATCATACAGCCTGCCGTAGGTATTGCAGTTGACTTCCTCACCGCCGTAGCACACGCTACCGTTTGCTTTGTAGTTGAGGTTCTCTGCCATCCAAGTTTTGGTACCCATTTGAACATACACATATCTTTTGCCGTCTCTCGCATCGCAAAATTGAGGCTTGCTCTTTCCGTAATGCTCTCTTTGTGTCCCTTCCACAAAACCTATGCAATCGGTTGGTGCCACGCTAGACGAGGAACGTCCGCTAGACGAAGATAAAACATTTTCCCCGCCTCCACCAGAGTTATCATCGTCTTTGTCTGACGAGCAGGAAAAAGTTAATGACAAGGCAAACCCAAGGATTGCCGAGAGTGCGAATTTTGTAAATACGCTTTTCATAATGTACCTCCTTTAATTTTCCATCAAGCAGCGAACGCTATGCAGGCTGCTCTTATCTATATTGAAACCGCTGATAGCCTCGGTGTTATCGTACATTGCCAGATTGTAGGCATCGCTTGCATTGTAATCGCTTGCGCTCCACCAAGTGCCATTTTTGCCGAGGTCAAAGAAATTGCCACCCGAATTGCCGTAACCGCCAGGCAGAGCAGAAAAACCGTAATCGTCTGTGCCATTGTAGTCATTCCAGCCGTTAGCAGTCTTCAAATTGGTTCCCACGCGGATACAATAGGCACTAATACTATAGCACCCAGGATTGATGGACTTCATCAAAGCAATCCAATCATCATTACTTGGCAAACGCCATCCTTTGGGGCAAGCCGTATTAGCTGCCGCCCAGTTGTACAGCTTGCCGTAGGTATTGCAGTTGCTCTCTTCTCTGCCATAGCACTTTGAATCGCTTGCATCGTAATTTAAATTTTCTGCCATCCAAGTTTGGCCGTTTATTTCAACATACACATATTTTTTGTTATCGCGAACATCGCAAAACTGATGTTTGCTTTTTCCGTAATGTTCTCTTTCTGTTCCTTCCACAAAAACCGCACACGAACCAACTGGCGGCTTACCTTTCCCAAAATAAGAGCTCCCCGGGTCGTCTGGGTTATTGCGCTCAATCGCCACGCAAGAGGCGAAAAGGAAAATTGCGGCGAACAGAAGAAATTTTAAAACCATATATGCACTCCAATTCCCGAAGCCAAAACCACACCGCCAGCTATGTAAAACACATTCCTCTTTGTGGCACTACTTTTCGCTTTTTTATAGGCATCATCGTAATATTCCGCTGATTGCCCTCTTTTGCCGTAGTCATCGTAAGCATTGCTCGCTTTTATGTTTTCATATACGCCATAGCCAATAGCCGCCGCCCCAAGCACATTCAAGCCTATGGCAATAAAGGTGCTTGTTTTCTGCACAAGGCTCATTTCGTGGGTATATACCACCCTCTCGCTCTCTTTCCAAGGCACATTCACCTTCTCGTGCTTTCTGCCTATGGTTATTTCCGAGCAAGGAGAAATATTGTAGTCTTCGTAAGGCGTTTTGGTTTTTTCATTGCCGTCCACATAAACAATTTCGTTCACCAGTTTGTCATTTCGCTTTGCGTTCAAAAGCAATTCGGTAGTTTTTAGGTTTAGATGTTTAGCCATATCAAAAATCTCTGGCTTGCCCTCATTTATTTTCACAGAAGATTCTATAGTTTCGTAGCAGTTATGGCTCAGCCTTATATTGTATTCGCCCGGAGAAAGGTTATTCACATAAGATTTCTTTTCAACATTATTTACATATAAACTCCAGTTTTTATTTTTTCCAATGCCATTCCTGTAAGCTGGCTTCACGTCCAAAGTACCGAAAAATGTATTTTGGAGAGCCTTGGGAATTTCCTTGCTCATTATATCAATAAAATCATTGACGGTTTTGGGATTGTATTTGGGATTGTATTTCTCGTCATAGCTTTTTTCATACAAAACACCACCCTTATTGTCTTCCAAAGAAAACGTGAACACCCATTTGCCGCCTGCACCTTTCTTGACATCGCACCGAGCACCATAATCTGCCTCTATATCCTCCAGCACTTTCCTATGGCATACACCGCCACCACCTTCCGAAGAACAGGCTTCGGCAAGGGCTCCTAAGGCTGCTTCGGCTCCTTCATCACCACCGCCATTTTTGTCAGCCAATTTTTTTTTCACCGCTTCATAAGATATTATAGTGTAACCATCAGCTGGTAATGCATCTCTTATAATCTGCAGCATTCTATCTCTTAGTTCTTGCCTTTTGTCATAACTGCCTGTGCAGTTGACTATGGCAATGTCTTTTGTTGCGGCAGATGCAAGGCAAATGGCAAGCAGGCACAAAATCAAGGTTTTTTTCATAGTTCACTCCATAAAATTTCAGGGTAGTCTTCTTCTTTAACCGCTGATAAAACGCCTAAAACGCGAAAATCGCGGTCCATCACAATGCTTCTGGGAAAAACAAAGAGGTCTTTGCCATCTTTGCTTTTATCTGCCAAACCAGCTTTCTTAAATAAATTCCCGTTTTCATCAAAGTAAAGCGAGAATGAATCTCCTGCATATTTTTTAACAAAATCTTTTACCTTATCTCCCATTTTGTCAATTCTCTCTCCTACATCTATCAAATATACCTGCACCCCGTTGTCTTCGAGTTCGCTCACATTTCTCCCTAAAAGCACAAACTCTTCGGCGCAATTCTGGCACGTGGAGTCAAAAAAAGAAAAGACTATGCGCCTTGCGCCAGTTTTTTTGGCAAGCCGCTTGAAGTCATCTAGGTCTAGCTTGTCTTTTTTTATAGTATAAAGCGAGAAATTGGGGATTGTTCCCTGCAACTGCTTTGGGGGGTTTAGTTTCTGTGTTTGTCCAAAGCAAAGGCTGGACATCAAGGCGGTTAGCACGATTATTATTCGCATTGCGGACTCCATTGTTCAATTTTTTGTTCCCAATCATTCCAAAAATCTGCTGTTCTCAATTTGTTTTTCATTCTATCCAAAGCATTTCTTTTTTCTTCGCCATAGCTTTTTATAGGTGCTGGGTTTGGCAACAAATCAACCTGTTTCCCTATGCAAGAGGTTATCCGCAAAGAGGGCTGGTAGGTGCAAGCCCAGGGACCTCCATTTGATTTGCATTCGGGTTCTTCACCGCTGTAAACAAGCATAATGCTTTTGCCTAGGCAAGGTGGGCTTTCTATTCCTACATCTCTGAGTTTTTGATAGGCTATCTCTGAGTAGTCGGTTTTCTTTTCTGGCTTCCAATGCAGTTTTGCATTGCAGAGATCCTTGAAATTATCATAGATTTTTCCTGCCTTGGCGAGATATTTTGACTCTACCTGCAAGCCTGCAAGCAGAAGCTGGATACTCTGAAATTCGTTCCAAGAGGTTTTGATTTTATGCCAATCTTTTGTCATCTCCATTTCGTCTGTCAAAATCCGCTGCCTCTCCAAATATGGTTTGGCGGCATCAGAGCGGCATATATACCGCACGGACACGATTTCCCCACCTTCTTCGTAATGAGGTTTGAGCTGCCTAACGTCTTGCCTGTTGGGGAGAAAAGTTTTCATTTTGGTAATCTCCGAAAAACCATTGTAATCATCTGGAACGCCATCAAACACCTTTGAAAAAAGAGTGTCGTGGGAAACGGAAGCCAAGCTGGAATATATGCTTTGGGCAATGGCTATGTCCGCTTTATTGTCTGCCATTTCTCTGTTCTTCCCCCTTCCCTCGCCAACTATCATCGGGCAAACGCCGCCGAAAGCCGCAACGGAGGAGGCAAGTAAAAACACGAGAAAAAACTTTTTACGCATATTCGCTCCAAAATGGTCACTTTTTTCTGAGCAGGCTCTTTATCTTGTTTGCAATGCCTTTCTTGGTCTCATCCAAAATTTGCTGGCTTATGGGTTTGCCATTGGCAGCATCGTCAAGGGCTTTCTCAAAGAGTGCCGCATTCAAAATCCTCAGCTCGTTCACAACATATATTGTTTTGCCGTTTTTTTCTTCCGTGTATGTGTGCGTTAAATATGATTGCGAACCAGCCACTTCGCTTCTAACCGTCAGGGTCATTTTTTCATCAAAATCGTTCCTGTCTATGGGTACTCCGTCTTCTTGGATTTGCTGGAAAATATCGTTTGAGCTGCCTTCAACAAAGGAGTTCATGGATTTAGCCATTTCCGCTATGGATCTTGAATTCGCAACTTTGAGGGCATTCCCTCGCGTTGTGCCCCTGCCTTCCGCTATGGCGCACGGAAAACCTTTTTTGGATAGATTTTGGCATTCCGTGGTTAGCTTGTCCAGGGCGGCTATTATTTCGTCTTGCGTTGGCGGCGCGGCTGGGGTAGCTGCTTGGCTAGGCGCGGCGGATTTTTGAGCAGACGTTTTTGCCTGTTCCTTTGCTATCCCCCCTGCCACTCCGGTGGCTAAACCTTTGATGATATCAAGCCAAAATTGCGCATTTGCGTTTGCTGGAAACAGCAGCATTGAAAAGATTAAAATAGCGGGTGCAAGCATCGATTTTTTCATCGGATTCCTCCATTGTTTGTGATGAATAAATGTGGGAAAAAGAAAAGCCCTGTCCCTCGTGCTTCAGACGATAGGGGGG
>Ga0268262_10007454_pt1 | contig 10185 bp, 9 predicted proteins | sample TergutNc150P3_FD_190354 | JGI IMG/M metagenome (GOLD analysis project Ga0268262, IMG submission 190354) | Nasutitermes corniger P3 segment gut microbial community from laboratory colony in Florida, USA - Nc150 P3 (SPAdes) (version 2) | ecosystem: Host-associated > Arthropoda: Insects > Digestive...
GAAAGTTAAAAGCCTGTCATCTTCAAAGTTAATGTAAAGTATTTTTTTTGCAGAATATTTTTTTATGTATTGCTTTATTATCTGAAACAGGCAAAAAGTTTTTCCCGCCTGTCTGGGACCAACAAAAATGTAGTTTCCTTTTGCCTCTAGAGCAAGCTCTCGCTCAGAAAGCTCTATTTTCTGAACCGCTTCTTGGTTTTCTACCAAAATTCTCTGCAAGAGACTGATGTCTATTTTATCTTCCATACAGGATAATATAGCAAATTTTTATCTTATATGTAGGATAAAAAGAGGGTAAAAGCCATCTGTATAGGATTACTAAATCTTTTTACTAAATTAATTAATATGCACGACATTCTAGTTATAGGCGCAGGCATTGCGGGCTTAACTGTTGCTCTAAAGGCGGCAGAGAGCGGCAAGAGCGTTTTGCTTTTAACTAAGGGTGCTAGCCCAGATGGTTCAACAAATTATGCGCAAGGGGGCATTGCATCTGTAACATCGCCAGAGGATTCTTTTGAGAGCCATATTGCAGATACTTTGGAAGCTGGAGATGGGTTGTGCAAAAAAAGACAGGTGGAAATTTTAACTAAAAATGCGCCAAAAGCCATAGAGCAGTTGCTCAAATGGGGAGTTAATTTCACAACATCAAAAAATGATGAAAATGCTTTTGATTTGCATTTGGAAGGTGGGCATAGTTTTAGACGAATTTTGCACACCGCAGATTTAACTGGCAAAGAAATAATGAGAGCTTTGCTCGCTGAATTAAAACATCGCTCGCAAGGAATAGATTTTATTGAACACAGCACGGTTTTGGATTTGCTCACGCAAAAATCACGTTGTGTTGGGGCAATCGTGGCAAGTAGGGGCAAGCACGTAGGTTTGCCCCTACTTGCCAAAACCGTTGTGCTAGCAACCGGAGGCGCGGGGCAGCTTTGGTTGCATTCAACCAACCCGCCAGATGCTTGCGGAGAGGGAATTTCCATAGCTTATCGTGCAGGGGCGGCTCTTCAAGATTTGGAATTTATGCAGTTTCACCCCACAAGCCTTTATGCGCCGCAGCTCAAAAAAACATTTTTAATATCCGAGGCACTTCGCGGCTTTGGCGGAATACTCAAAAACCACAAGGGCGAAGAATTTATGAACAATGTTCATCCCCTTCGCTCGCTTGCGCCTCGCGATATTGTGGCAAGGGCAATTCTCAGCGAAATGCAGCGCACGGGCAAAAGCTATATGTATTTGGATGTAACTCACCGCAAGGCAAAAGACATAAAAACTCATTTTCCAAACATCTACGCAAAATGCCTTGAATGCAAGATAGATATTACAAAAGACTGGATACCCATTGTTCCGGCAGCACACTACATGTGTGGCGGTGTGCTTGTGGATTCTTTTAGCAGAACAACCATAGAGGGTCTTTATGCCTGCGGCGAAATTGCGGCAACCGGTGTTCATGGTGCAAATCGCTTGGCATCGAATTCTCTGCTGGAGAGCGTGGTTTTTGCTTTGAGAGCTTGTGAGGATATAAATAAAAAAGTGACTAGCGGTGTACGGCTAGTAGCTAGTGGGCGGCAAATCAAGCTAAATAATTTTAATTGTCAAAAATTGAGGAAACAGGTTCAGACTATTATGTGGGAATATTGCGGGATTGTGCGTTCTATTGAGGGTTTGAAAATTGGGTTGAAAAAATTGCAGGAACTTGAAAATGCTTCGCACTCCCCTATTGAGTTTCGCAATTTTGCGCAAAGCGCAAGGCTTATTGTGGAAAATGCTTTAAAACGAAAAGAATCAAGGGGTTTGCAGTGCCTAACAGACTATCCGCAGAAAAATTCTAGGTATTTGAAGCATTTTACTCTGGTGAAAGGTGTTTAGGTTACTATATTTACTTTAAATGAAATATATACTTTTTGCCTTTTGTTTTTCCATAGCAATTGCTCAGGAAATGGTTTCAAATTTAGGCGATTCCGATATTGAGCTTGAGCTGCTGCCTCCCAATGCGTTTAAAAATGAAGTTTTGCGCAAGGAACTTGCATTGCAAGGAAGTGAAACAGCAAAAGATATTTTTTCAAAAGAGCTTTTAAACGCTGCGGTATTTTATTACGAAAAAAAATGGGATAGTGCTTATGCAGCATATATGCCTATTCTGGAAAAAGCACCCGACCTTTTATATGGGCCTCTTGTAATTAGAATTGCAAAATGCGAACTGGAGAGAGGCAATATTCAAGAGAGCAGAAAAATTTTGATGGGAGTAAAGAGCATAAAGAATAACAAAAATTCATGGGAACAGGTTGACCAAATTTTGATGGAAGGCATTTTGCTGGATACGGCAATTGTGCAAAGCGCAAAAAAAGATTCCTTGCAAAAAAGGCTTAAATCAAAACCGAGTGCAAGTTATGAGCGTATTTTAAGGCATAAATTGGCAAAAATGCAAGAAAACGAAAAAGATACAAAAGGGGCAATAGAGTCTTATCATATGCTTTTGAAAAGCGACCGTCCATATCAAGATTCCGCTTTTGCAGCCTTGCAAAGGCTTGCTCCGAATTCCGAAGATTACGATTTTGTCGCCATTTTGTGCAAAAAGAAATATAACGAGAAATGCGCTGAAAGAGCAGGTTCTATATTGTCTAGTAAAAACTTTAAATTAGATTCTGCGAAAAAAATTAACCTTATGGTATTGCAGGCAGAGGCTTGGAAACATTTGGGCAAAACAGATTTGGCAATTAAGCAATACAAAAAACTTTTAGACAGCATAGATTACAATTCTACCTGGATGCAAAGCCTGCTGAGAATAGTTAGGGATGCTGGCAACAAAGCGGAATCTAAAAGATTGGATTCAATTTTTCAAGAAAAATTTCAATTCAGCGCAGAGAATGCGAACAATCTATGGGTAAAGGCACTGGAATACGAACAGGCAAAGGATTACACAAGAGCAATAGAAACTTACAAACGGCTATACGATTCAAGATTTGGAAAACATCGGGGGCGTCAGTGGGCTAAATTCAGGGTTGGGTTTATAAATTTTAAAGGGGAAAAATATGCTGATGCTGCAAATATATTTGCGGCATCTGCTAATGAAAATTCTGGTTTGATGGCTAGAAGCGCCTCTCTTTATTTTTATGCGGAATGTCAAAGAATGTTGGGAAAAAAAGAAGATTTGGCAATAGCCTATTATGCCGTTATGGCAGATTTTCCGCTTGGATATTATGCTTGGCGAGCAAAGCAGAATTTGAGGGAATTTGAACTTTCAGAGAACATTCCAAAAATTGGAAGTGAAATGTCTGACTCTGCGGCTATAGTCTGGTTGAGAATTTTGCAAAAGAAAACAAGTGGCGAAAAAGATTCCCTTGTTAGCGGTGAACGTTTGGAGCAAATTAGCCTTTTGCTCAGAAGTGGCTTTGAAAAAGAAGCTTATGCACTGTATGACGAATCTTTCAAACTTCATAAAAATAGACCTGAATTCTATTACAGATATGGTATGATGTTTATGCAGAATGGCGAATATGCCTTGGCTCAAAGAATGGCACGCAATTTTTTGGATATGATTCCAAAAGAAAAAATGGTTGGCACTCCAGTTCAAATTCTCAAATTTCTTTACCCACTCCCGCACGAAAGAAAGGTGAGAAAACATGCAAAAATAGACCCTTTCCTTGTTTATTCCGTTATGCGGCAAGAGAGTATGTTTGATGCTCAAATCACATCTCCTGTAGGTGCTAGGGGGCTTTTGCAAATTATGCCTGCAACAGCAGATTTTTTGTCTAAGTCGGAAAATATTGAGAAATTTGATTATGATTTGCTGTATAACGCATATATGAACATTCGTTTGGGGATTAGGTATTTAAACGATTTGTATATTGAGTACAAGGGGGATTATATAGGTGTTTTGGGAAATTATAATGCAGGCCCTGGGCCTGCTGCTCGTTGGCTTGCAAACTACGGCTCTTTGCCTTGGGATATAAGGGTAGAGGAGGTGAGCTATTGGGAAACGAGGGATTATGTAAAGCGTGTTATGGGGAACTATTGGACTTATAAAGAAATATATAATTAGGCTATGTTTTTTTTCTTAACACTTAGTTCTGCGGTGGGGTTGGCTTTTGGGAATATTCTTGAAAGCATGGGTTTGCGTTCTGCAAATTCTGTTAAATCTTTGGCTAAGAATAAATTTTGGCTAGGTGGATTGTTTTTGAGCGCGATAGCTACTTTGCTTTATTACGCGGCAATGGCAAAATACAATATAAGTTTGGTTCAGCCTTTTATGGCTCTGAACCCAGCACTCACGGCAATTTTGGGATGGAAAGTTCTAGGCGAGAAAATGAGCCGGAAAATTGCCATTGCAATAGTTTTAATTTTTTGCGGGATTTTGATAGACGGAACTTTGGCAGGCGAGGTCTCTGGTGGGCAACACTTCGAAAAAACGCTTTGGCTCTATGCCGGAGCCGCTTTAGCTTTGCTCGCTGTTGCTTGCCTTGTTTTTCGCAAATCCGAAATAGTGGATTCTCTGTGTGCAGGCACGGGTTTTGGGCTTTCTGCGGTTTTTTACAAAAGCATTTCTTTGGAGAGTTTGTTTCCGCCGCCAATTGATTTGCGCATCTTTGTTTTTGCCGTTCTTTATATGGCGGCATTCTTTTGTTCGCAGGTGGGGCTTCGCCGTGGCAGGGCTTTATTTGTCATTCCGCTTTCTGCCGCCATAGGCTTGATAGTGCCTATTCTTGGAGGGCTTGTGGTTTTTGGAGAACCTTTTCCGCTTCAAAAAATAATTGTAATGATTTTGGTTTTTGTAGGTTCGGTTTTATTTGTCAGGGATTAGCTTTTCTAAATTACCGCTATGAGCAATATTTCTGCATTTTTGATTTTTGGCGCACCCGGTTCTGGCAAAGGGACAGTGGGGGCAAAATTGGCTGCTGTTGCAAATGGCATAAAGCATCTCTCAACAGGTGATATATTCAGGGGGCTTTCTCCTGCCAGCGAAAACGGCAAATTATTCGCAAGCTATGCCAATGCAGGCAAACTCGTTCCAGACGAGGTTACCATTCAAATTTTTTCCCGCTATGTTGGCGGCTTAATAGATACAAATAAATTTGACCCGATAAAAGGAACATTCCTTTTAGACGGCATTCCGCGTACTGTGGCACAAGCAGAGCTTATAAAGAATGTGGTTAACATAAAGCATATTTTTGTGTTGGAAATTGAAGATTATTCAGTTATAACTGAGCGTTTGCAAAAAAGAGCGACCATTGAAGGTCGCAAAGACGATACAGATGAATCGATTGTTCGTGCCCGTATAGAGGAATACGAAACAAAAACAGCCGCAGTTTTAAGCGTTTACGATCCTTCTCTAATAACGAAAATCAATGGGACTGGAACCCCAGAAGAAGTGTTTAGAGATGTCTTAAACGCATATATTATTATTCGGCAAAAGCAGCTTCTTTAAGCAAGCTGCCTTTGGCATCTAAAATACGAACTACTTCTTCGTCTTTCTGCAAAACCAATTCCTGTCTTTCACCGGTTTTGGCATCAAGGCGCATATAGAGCGAGCCATCTTCCATTTTAACAGCGGTGATGGAATTGCCATTGGCATCTGTTTCGCGATATGTATCGCCAAGAGCTAGGGGATTAGAGCCTGTCCAAAATTCCAATGAATTGAAAACCAAAATATCTGCTGTAAAGAACAACTCATAAGCGGGAATTGCACATAGTATCAAGAATATCAACCAATTGATAAACTTGTTATTTGTAACTTTTCCATTCCATTTCTTGAGTTTCTCAAACGCAGCAAAAGAACCAAAACATCCAGTTGTGCTCATAGTGCTTACCGTAAGTACGCAAGCCGCTAGCAAAGACATAAGGACTTTTTTCATACACCTCCTTCTATAGGTTAAATTTAGAACAAAAAACTAGAAATTTCTTTTACATCCATTCCTTTTCTGAGAGCATAATCTGCAAGCTGGTCTTCGCCAATTTTGCCTAGCTTGAAGTAGCGGCTCCCCGGATTTGCAGCAAAATAGCCACATTCAGAGGCTGTTGGGTTCATAACATAGCTTTCTGTTAGAGAAATGCCTATATTTTTCTCTGGAGCGAGCAATTTCCAAATAGTTGCTTTTTCCGTGTGGTCTGGGCTTGCAGGGTATCCGGGAGCAGCTCTAATTCCAATGCCACCTAAAATGTCTCTGTGAAGTTTTTCAGTCAATGCCTCTGCAAGGCGGTCTGCCAAAAGTCCAAGCATTATGGCGGAATAATCATCATTGTTTCTTATGAATTCTTGTTCTGCTTCTTTTACCCCCAAGCCTGCGGTAAGGGCAAAAAGCCCTATAAAATCCTTTTCCCTTGGGTTGAAGAAATCTGCCACGCTCAGGTAAAGCCCATCTTCGTTTGCTTTTTGCTGCCTCAAAAAATGGAGTTTAGCTATCTCTTTGAAATCTTTGTCCAAAACCAAAAGAGAATCTCCCATTCTTTGAACTTCAAAAAATCCCACAACAGCAGCAGCTCTCAGCAATTTTTTGCCTATAATCTCTTTCAATAAGATACGGGAATCATTTTCCAGATTTTTATGAGTTTCGGTATATTGAGAGGGCCTCAAGTCCCAAGCGCAAAAATACATCTTCCAGTCAATCAAAGGAATTATGGAATTCAAGTCCACATCGCTAAAAATTTTTAGCCCTAAAAAAGGCGGCATAATACCTATTCCATCTCTCTTTCTCTTTTCTGGAAATTATTTAGCATAGTCCACCTGAGTTTCAAGCCTGCAAATACTTTATCGGTATTTATATCTTTAAAGTTTTCACCCCAGTCGTGCCGCTCAACCTTGTAACCTCCATAAAGGCCTGCTGAAAATTGCGAAAATTGCAATCTAAGCTCTAATTCCAAGTTAAGCGCTGGCCCAAGAGAGCTTTTTACATCTTGTGTTGAGTTCATGCGAATATTCAGCAATCCAAAGCCGGGTCCAAGCGAGGGAATTATGTTAAAACGAGAATTTTGCGCTAACAATTTATAGCCCCACATCCAAGTGATTCCGTATGTGTACCATTCAGTGGAGCCTCTTGTTGGGGTTATAGGCATAAAATCAACATCAAACCAAGTTTGCAACTTATTGTATTCGGCACCTATTTCTACATGCCCGCTCACAAATTGCTTCACATATTTTTCCCCAGTAACCGCATTTATAAGTTTAAGGCCATTGGATTTTTGACTGCGGAAGTCACCTTTGAGAGTTAAGAAACCTCGCACTAAATCGCGATCGTAAATACCTTCGTTTGCAAACGCAGCTTGTGTCAAAAATACAAGCAACACCATTGTTCTCAAAATTTTAGAAAAAATACACATATATGGTCAATATAGTAAAATGCCAACTTCCAAGAAAGGAATTATCTAATTCCAAATTCATTTTAGTTAATTCCTTGGCAATTTTATCCATTTTTTGTGATATTTCTCCATTTTTCTCAAAAAAAACGCCCAAATTAGAGAAGATGTAGAGAAAATTCGTCATTCTTAGCTTGCAATGATACTGGCACTAACGCCAGCAACGGCGGAAATGAATGCAAAGCCAAAGTAGTAGCACAATCAAATGACCTTGATTGTGAGATCTATGATGAATATGGCAAATGTAAATTGAGATGAGGTAAACCTACTCAAACACAAACAGCACAAGCTCATTGCTGGTAAAAGTACGTATTGGCATCCATTGACCAATTCCACTTGTCACATACCAAGGGATACCGCTTAAATTGCCTAATCCATAAACCAAGGGCCATAAAAAACGAATCACTATTGTCGCTGGAAAAAATTGCCCCGCATGAGTGTGACCGCTCATGGCAAAATTTGGCAAGCGAGAAAGCCCAGTATCTTGCTTGTCTAAACCTCTTGGCTGGTGGTCTAGCAAAAACCAAGGAACGGAATAGTTCTCCGGCATAAGTTCGTTTAGCGGTGTTCTGTTTCGGTGCAGTTTTTTTGCAACGCTATGGTCTATGCGGCCAGTTAAGCAAAAATATTCATTGCAAACAGTAGAGTCCATAAGCACCACCACATTGCCCAAATTTTTTAGCCATTCAACGGTGCTATGCTCATCATATATACTAAAACCCTCGTGGTTGCCTAGCACGGCAAAAAAGCCAAGCGGCGCGTTTATATGCTTAAACAGCGAATCAAAGCCTTTTTTCTGCAATTTATATGCAGAAATATCAGCCAAATCTCCTGCAAAAAATATGGCATTTGGTTGCAAAACGCGTAGAGAGTCAAGCAGTCTTTCCAATTTGTTTTTTTGAAAAAGATTATCAAAATGAATATCGGAAAACAAGGCTATTCTCAAAGTTTTTTGTGGAGTTGTTGCCAGTTTCTCATTTATGGTTGTCACTTTAAATCTGCTTTGAGAAGGTGCTCCCACTAAAAAAAATGCCACAGTTAAAAGCGCAACTGCGCTTGCAAGAGTTGGCTCTCTTCGCATTCTGAACCGTTTATTCGCAATTCTTTTTTTCCCTGAAATTCGCCTTATGCCCAAATATAAATCCCAAAAAATGCAGAAAAATACCCAGTTTGCCAAAAACACCGTTGAAAAAGAACCTATTGCCTGCAAAATTCCCGCGACAATATCGTTGTCAACAGCTCTCTGAAAAAAATTCACCGCAAAGCAAAGCACAAAGAGCAAGGCTCCCGGATAGCGATATTTTTTTTTGAACACAAAACGAAAACGCCACCAGGCATATCCCAATATAGAAAGAAAAAATACAATTACAAATGCGTATGGAAAATAAGAGAACATTTTTTTATTCCTTTTCTTCCTGTATTCTTGGGAACAGGGCTTCGCCTTTTCCCAAAATTTCTCCACCTTTTAAAGGCCCATCGCCAGCGCCCAGCATTAAGCGCCCCTGCTCCATTTTTTGCGGCATAACCGGTGAAAGCAAAGAAAGGGCAATTCGCAAGGCTTCTGCTCCTGTGTATAGAACAGTGGCTAGCTTGTCTTTGTCTTTTTGCTCAGTGCTTTTTGCGAGTTTCCAAGGAGCGGTTATTTCCAAATATCTATTTAGAGCCCTAACCGAATTCAAAATTTCTTCCACCACCAAACTCAGTTTTGCTTCACCTATATTTTCCTTTGCAAATTGAGTGGCTTTTTTGGAATAACTTAGCAATTCCGCTTCGTCCGCTCCGCTTTCCACAGGTGTTGGAATTTTGCCGTCAAAATTTGTCAATGTCAATTTATGAATTCTATTTAACCCATTGCCCAAATCATTTGCCAAATCTGAATTTATTCTGCGAACAAAACTATCGTGTGCAAAAGTGGCATCTAAGCCCACAACCATTTCGCGAATTAAAAAATAACGGAAAACATCAACCCCATAAGTTTCAACATAATCCATTGGATTAACGCCCGTTCCGCTGGTCTTGCTCATTTTTGAGCCATCTATAAGCCACCATCCGTGCGCCAAAACGTGCTTTGGGAGTTCCCAGCCCATAGCCATAATTATTGTGGGCCAGTAAATGCAATGAGTTGTTAAAATATCCTTGCCTATAATGTGAAAATCCGCAGGCCAAAAAGGAGAGCCATCTTTGTGTTTTCTGTCTTTAACACCGCTGATATAATTTTCAAGCGCATCCACCCAAACATAAGTCACAAAATCTTCGTCAAAAGGAATTGGAATGCCCCAAGCAAGGCGCGATTTTGGGCGGCTTATGCACAGATCATTCAGCGGTTTTTTCAAAAAGCCCAGCACTTCGTTTCTGCGAAAATCCGGCAAAATCCAACTTGGGTTTTCATTTATATAGTCAATCAATCTTTGCTGATATTTGCTCATTTTAAAGAAATAATTTTTTTCGCACAGCCATTCAACCGCTCGCCCACTGATTGGGTCTTTGCCGTCCACAAGCTCGCTTTCCTCAAAAAACCTCTCTTCGCCAACCGAATACCACCCCGAATATTCCTTTGAGTAAATTTCCCCTTTGTCGTAAAGCACTTGCAGGGAATCCTGCACAAATTTTTTGTGATAATCATCTGTGGTGCGAATGAAATACCCATAGTCAATATTCAATTTAGGCCACAAATTTCTGAAATGCTCGCTATATTCATCAACGTGCTGCTGCGGAGAAATGCCACGAGTTGCGGCTGCCTTTTGCACTTTTTGCCCGTGTTCGTCAACACCCGTCATAAAAAAAGCATCGTAGCCAAAAAGTTTGTGATAGCGCGTTAGCACATCGGTTAAAACC
>Ga0268262_10007455_pt1 | contig 10185 bp, 9 predicted proteins | sample TergutNc150P3_FD_190354 | JGI IMG/M metagenome (GOLD analysis project Ga0268262, IMG submission 190354) | Nasutitermes corniger P3 segment gut microbial community from laboratory colony in Florida, USA - Nc150 P3 (SPAdes) (version 2) | ecosystem: Host-associated > Arthropoda: Insects > Digestive...
TTGTATGTTTGCGGCATAGGCGGCATACGTTTTAACATACCGAGCGTTCCGGGGCTCTTTTTCGATATAGGGGTGCAGGCCGAAGAGTTTGACATCGAACTGCTCGGCAAGGGCCGCCCGTTTGCCGGGGTGTTCTTTGACGTCATGTACTGCTGGAGGCCGTAATTTAAGAGACGGCCTTTTTAAGAGCCTCCGCGATCTCCGCCGGAAGCCTCGCCGGTTTGCCGCTCGCCAGATTCACGCAGGCGGCCTTTATCTCGCCGCAGACCAAGAGCGTTTCGCCCCTGCTTACCTCCGTATAGAAGGTCATCGTAGCCGGGGTTACCTCTTTGACGGATGTTGTCACCGTCAATAGATCATTGTAATGCGCCGACCGCTTATACTTCACGTTAGCCTCGGCGACGGCGAAAGCGAGTCCTTTTTCGTGGTAGGCGGACAATTCCACGCCCAAATCGCGCAGAAGTTCGGTGCGCCCGCGCTCCATGTAGCGCAGGTAGTTGGCGTAGTAAACTACGTTGCCGCAGTCGGTGTCCTCGTAATAGACCCTGATCGTCAATTCGTTAGTTTTCTTCAAGATTATACTCCTTAATCTTTCTCCACAGCGTAGACCGCGATATTCCCAGCGTTTTAGCGGCCTCCGTGTAGTTGTGGTTTGCGGCGTTCAGCACGAATTTTATGTGTTCTCGCTCTACCTCTGCGAGCGTGGCTATCCTGTCCCCGCTGTACGCGCCGGCGTTTGTCCGCGCCTCCGGCCCGGCCAGCAGCAGGCGGTTCGCGAACATCGACTCCGGCAGGTCGCGTTCCGTGATTTCGTTCTCTTCGGCCATCACAACGGCGTGTTCGATGATGTTCTCTAACTCCCTGATATTTCCGGGGTAATCGTACGCTGAGATGAGACTTTCCGCCGTTTTCGAGAAGCGCGTCACGTTCTTGCCCAGCATCTGGTTGTAGCGGTGCACGAACAGGCTGACGAGGTTCGGGATAGTCTCTTTGCGTTCGCGCAGGGGCGGCAGGTGGAGGTGGAAGACGTTCAGGCGGAAGAAGAGGTCTTCCCTGAACTCCCCCTTTTCCATCAGTTTGAGCAGGTCTTTGTTTGTGGCGGCTATCACGCGCACGTCGACCGGGCGCAGGGCGGTGTCGCCTACGCTGCGGAACATACGCTCTTGGAGGAAGCGAAGAAGTTTGACCTGGGCGGGCAGCGAAAGTTCGCCGACCTCGTCTAAAAAGAGGGTGCCGCCGTGAGCCTCCTCCACGAGTCCGGGCTTGTCGCGGTCGGCGCCTGTGAACGCCCCCTTCTTGTATCCGAAGAATTCGCTCTCGAAGAGGGTGTCCGGTATGGCCCCGCAGTTCACCGCCACGAAGCGCCCGTCGCCGCACAGCGAGTGGCGATGGATGATCCGCGCGAAGAACTCCTTGCCCGTCCCGCTCTCGCCGCCTATGAGCACGGTGGAGGAGGTGGGCGCGATCTTCATGGCGACGCGCAGCACCTTCTTCATGGCGGGGCTGTCGGCCATCAGGTCGTCGAGAATACGCTCTTCAAGCTCTATCCGGCTGCGCTCCTCAAGCACTGCGCTGTCGCGCTTGCCGGCGCTGTTAGTTCGTTCCATTTTTTGTTTGCGTCGGTTTTTGTGTATGTTTGTGGAAAAAATTATTTTATATTGTCTGTCGATAATAACTAAGAATATAAAACATTACCACGTGGAAAGTCAATTATTGATTAGGATTTATAGTATTTAAAGGATTTGCAGGATTAAAAGACTATATTTAGGGGAAATAGGGCGTTAATATGAACGGTAGCCGCAGAGTTGAAAGAATAATCACGCTGACGCTCTTTTTGGTTAGCATAATAGTGCTGGTGGGCTTCATCCCCGTAGGCTCCGGCCTTTTACGCGGCGTCGCCGAAAGCACGCTCAGGGATATGGGGGCGGACTCCGTTTCTATCGGGAGCGTTTCCGTCGTTTTGTGGACGGGACTGCAGGTAAAGAACGCTGCCGCCTACAAACGGATAAACGATAAAGGCGACGGTTACCGCGTACGTGCGGATAACGTTGACGTCCGTTGCAATCTGGTCAGCGCGGTCTTAACGCTTGCCGCCAACCGCGAACTTTTCAAGTTTGAACGCGACATATTCCGTGAGATTTACGAAAGACCGCTTGAATTGGCTGGGGATTTATACGGCGCGGCGGTCTCTTTGCGCTCAGTCAAAAAGATAGCGTTGCACGGCGCCGGCATAGGTTTAATCGGCAATGGAAAGCCCGGCGTTTCCGCGTCCGGGGCGGATGTTATCCTCGGTCGGAACGGGGAAGGGGCGCTCTCCGGTAGGGTGGCCGTGAGGGAGGCTGTTATCCCGGCGCTTGCGAAGATTGAGGATTTCAGCGCGAAGATATCCGTTGGCGATACAAGCCTGGGGCTCGCGGATGGCGAAGGGGCGGTTTTCGGCGGGAAGCTCCGCGTCAATCTCGCCGTTGATGTGCGTCAGTCCAAAATATTGAGCGGGGAGATGGCTCTTAAAGGGATGGATTTGGAGAAGTATTGCGCCGGGACGGGCTTTTCGCCGGGCCGTCTCGCGGGCAAGGTTGACGCCGAGGCGCGTGCGGAAGAGGGCTCTCCCATCAGATTGGATTCTGTGAAAGCGAGAGGGCGCGTGACGGTTAAGAACCTGACGGCCGCGGATTTGGCGCTGCAGAAGTCGCCGGTCGTGAGCCAGCTTTCGCGTGATCTGCGGCTTCTGCGCTTCTCCGAGGTTAAGGGCGGCTTCGTCACCGCGGGCGGGCGGCTCAACTTTAAGGAGATTGTCGGCATCGGGGACGTGCTTAAATTCCGTTCATCGGGGTGGGTAGGGTTCGACGGGAAACTGAGCCAGGACTTTGAGGGAGAGTTCAGCGGCGGCTTTGTCGCCGGGCTGCCCAGGATTGTCAGAAGCTCCCTTGAGAAGACGGAGGACGGCGGCGGGCGGTTCAAGTGCAAAATCGGCGGGAGTTTCCACAAACCGCGCATTGATGTGGATAAGAGCGTCTACGATCGGGCCATAGGCGGTTTTTTCAAAAATCTCTTTAAGTGAGCGGCGGTAAAGAAATTTTGCGCATATACCGATAATATATTATATTATGGATGGGTATATATAAACGTATATTGAAGCGGGGGAGGGTGTTTATTATGATGAAAGCCGGTTATGGGGCATATAAGGGCGCGCAGTCGGAAACAAACGACAAGGGCAAGCTCATCCTTGTGACATACGACGTGGCCATAAAGCACGCGAAGCTGGCGCTTGAGGTGTTTGAAGACAAGAAGAAGATCGAGGAGCGCGCCAAGCACATATTCAAGATACAGGACGCCTTGGAGGAACTCCAAGTCTCTCTAAACTTGGACGCGGGCGGGGAGATCGCGGCGAACTTGTTCAACCTCTACTCCTATATGTTCAGCACGACAGTAGACGCGAACATCCACAACGATAGGGCTAAATTGGAGGAGATTTTGCGGTATTTAGAGACGTTGCGCGAGGCGTGGGGTCAGGCGCACTTGAAATCGAAAGCGGAGTCGGCGCCGGATATCAATTTGGAAAATGCGACGGTGTAAGGTTTTTGCGTTTTGGCGATGACGCAAATTTATTTGCGTGCCGCCGCCGCCGCGTATTATATTATATCGTTGCTGTTGCTATGCCGGATCATTTTTGCGGAAGTGGTGGAATTGGTAGACGCGCTAGGTTCAGGTCCTAGTGGGTGCAAGCCTGTGGGGGTTCGAGTCCCCCCTTCCGCATTAATACAATACACTGCTAACACGTTGATATATCTATAAATAGATGCTGTTACTTATTAATACTGTGACGTAGCGATTCCGCTGCAAGTCACGTTACACCGATTATACCGATTATACCGAAAATTATACAGTCATACAGTCGAACGACTCCTTCGGGTGGGTCCGCGATGCAGAGTGGTGAAAACAAGATCGCTGTTCTTCCGCCCGCCGTCGTTGAGAAGATCGCCGCCGGAGAGGTGGTGGAGCGTCCGGCCTCCGTGCTGAAAGAGCTGGTGGAGAACTCCATAGACGCCGGGGCGGCTCGTATTGACGTGACGGTCGAGGGGGCGGGCTTCTCCATGATGCGCGTCGCCGACGACGGTTGCGGGATGTCGAGGGCGGATCTGGTTATGAGCGTGCTGCCGCACGCCACCAGCAAGATCCGTTCGGCGGACGATCTGTACTCCATAGCCACTATGGGGTTCCGGGGCGAAGCGCTGGCGAGCATATCGGCCGTCAGCCGGATGACGGTGGCCTCGTACAACGGCGATCCGTCGGGGCTGGGCTACGAGATTTCAGTAAACGGCGGGGCGGCGGGCGAGGCGTCGCCGGTGTCTAGGACGCGCGGGACCACAATCACCGTACGCGAGCTCTTTTACAATGTTCCGGCGCGGAAGAAGTTCATGAAGACGGAGCGCGGCGAGCAGATGGCCGTTATAAAGGTATTGGAGCAGTTGTCCATACCCTTTCCGGCCGTCCATTTTACGGTTACAGTCGACGGGAAGCGGCTTCTGGATATGCCGCCCGCCGCAAACCTTTTGGAGCGTATCTCTCAAGCCGCCGGCAACGATTTTTCACGCGGGCTCGTGGAGTGCAACGGAGAGGGCGACGGTATGTCGGCGCTCGCGTATGTGTCTACGCCGGAAAAATTGCAAACAAAGCCGCGTTTTCAGAGCCTGTACGTGAATTTGAGGCGGATAGACAGCGAGTCGGTCACATTTGCCGTCAGGGAGGCTTTCGCCAAGTTTTTGGGGCACGGGAACAGGCCGGCGTTTTTCTGTTTTCTGGACGTTGACCCGGACAAGATCGACGTGAACGTTCACCCCACTAAGCAGCAGGTTAAATTTGACAACGAGCGCGGAGTTTTCGGGTTTATCCACAACGTTGTGAAGGAGGGGTTGCGTAAGTCCGGGGTATCGATGACAGACTTGTCGCGGGCCGGCGGCGGCGCTTACGGCGGCTTTCCCGGCATAGTGGGCGGCGGCGCGGGTATGGATATCGGCGGTGTTAATACGGTTAGCGGGATTGACTTCCCTAGCGGCGGTTTCCCGTTCGGCTCCGGAAACGCCGATATTGCCGGAGACGGCGTCCGGACATCAATGAACTTATTTTCGCCGCCGTTTGCCAATGCGGATATCGGAGACAATTCCGTAGGCGGCGTTACTGTCGGCGCGGGCATAGAGGGGATCGGCGGCGCCGCGGCGGCGCAAGCCCGCGAGCTGATCCAGTGCTACCAGATTCACGGGATTTTTATCCTGGTGCCTATAAAGAACGGCATATTGCTGATAGACCAGCACGCCGCCGACGAGCGCGTGCGTTACGAGCAAGCGATGACGGATATGGAGAGCGGGAGCCCTATCTCGCAGCAACTGCTCTTTCCTATAGTGCTTGAGATGAGCCCGGCTGAAAGGGCGGTGCTTGAATCGGGTAAGAAGTATTTTAGAAACTTGGGCTTTGAGATATCAGATTTCGGCGGCGGCGCGGTTTCCATATCGGCCCTGCCGGCCTTTTTGCGTGACGGGGAGGCGGAGGGCGCGGTAAGGGAGATGGTGCGCTACCTGCTTGACGGGCGCGGCCCGGAGACGCTCAAAGAACCGGTCAAACGTTTCGCGGCGGCGTTCGCCTGCGGAGCGGCGATAAAGTCAGGTCAGAAGCTGAGTTTGGAAGAGATGAACGCGCTGATAAACGCGTTGTTTTCGGCTGTCGAACCGAACACGTGTCCGCACGGGCGTCCTACGTTCGTGAGGATACACTTGGACGAATTGAAGCGGCGTTTCCTAAGGTGAGGGAGATTATGGGAGCAGTAGATTCCGAAAAGGGCGTATGCACATTCAAGATGCCGGAGCGTTTCAATGCCGAGACCCCGCATAAGACCGTGGCTATGCTCAAAGAACTGCCGGCCGGCAATTGGGAGCGCATTGTGCTCGATATGAGCGACACCGTCTTTATGGACAGCGCGGGGATAGGGGTTCTCGTTTTCCTCTACAAGGAGCTTACGGCAAGGGACAAGGCCCTTGTGCTGAGGAATCCGCAACGCAAGATTTACGATATTCTGGCCGAGATAGGCGTGGACAAGCTCTTTGACGTGGAACTCTCGTCGGGCGTGAAGAAGGGCGGGGTCAGGCTGACCGATCTTGACAATCAGCTTCAGATAGAAGAAGATGTGGTCAATGACGTCTGCATCATCTCGCTTGCCGGTGTGATGAACTATCCGAACGGTTCGGGGCTCTTCAAGAACCGGATGTTTTTGACCTTGGCGCATACGAACAAAATTCTTTTGGATTGCAAGGGGCTCGCCTTCTTCGACAGTTTGAGCGTGGGTTCGGTGCTCAGGCTGAGCCGGCTTTTGCAGGACAACGGCGGTTCGATGAAGATATGCTGCGCGAACAATGTGGTGCGGGATGTTTTTGCGAGTCTCGGCATAGACTCCATAATACATCTTTACGCTACGCGGGAAGCGGCGCTTGCGGATTGGCGGTGAGACTGAAGCGTCGCCGGCGCCGGAACCGGGCGGCCGCGCCAAGGCGGCGGCGCTCAGGTCTATAGGGTGCCGGACGAATCAGGAGGAGGCGGCCGCGCTGAGGGCTGAACTTTTAACTCTCGGCTTTTCGGTCGTTGACGAACTTGAGAACGCCGACGTTGTGATCGTCAACACTTGTTCGGTGACCTCTGCGGCGGAGTCTAAGACGCGGCGTTTTATCCGGTCGCTCTCAAGCGCGGCGCCGGACGCTAAAATATTGGTAACCGGCTGTTTCGCGCAGCAGCACGGCGAGTCGATCCGGAAATATCCCGGCGTGGAGTGGGTGGTAGGCAACGCGGACAAGCATCGCATACCGTCGATCATAGCGGCGGCGGCGTCCGGCAACGGCGCGCATCTCTCGGATATCGATACCGGCAGCCCGGTTTTCTGGGGAGATAACGTGACGGACCCTGTGACATCGGGACGTACGCGCTTCTCGCTGAAGATACAGGAGGGTTGCGGCTTCGGGTGCGCCTACTGCATAGTCCCGTCTCTTCGCGGTCCGTCGCGCAGCGCGCCGAAAAATCGGCTTGTCGACACCTTTAAAAAAGCGGTCGACATGGGGTATAAAGAGATTGTGCTGACGGGAACGCATATCGGACAGTATAGGCAAGTTGTTGATAATGATAGAGTTAACGGTCTTGAGTTGATAAACGGCGGTCAATCCGGCGGATTGGAGGCGTTGCTTACGGAGTTTCTGAAGGTCGGCGGCGATTACCGCATCCGCCTCTCCTCTTTGGACCCGCGCGACCTTACCGACACGCTGATCGCCATGGCGGGGGAGAGCCCGAGGATATGCGGCCACCTGCACGTGAGCGTCCAGAGTTTATGCGCCGAGACGCTCTCTTATATGGGCAGACCGTACGGCGACCTTGATCTGCTGATGGATCGTTTGCGCGGTTTCCGGGAGAAATACCCCGAGGCGGGCTTGGGCGCCGACTTCATCGTAGGGCATCCCGGCGAGAGCGACGCGATGTTCGAGGCGACGCTGCGCGGTGCGGAGGCGGCGGGCTTCACATACGGCCATGTATTTCGTTATTCTAAGCGTTTGGGCACAAAATCAGCGAAAATGCCCGGACAAATAGCCGAATCGGTTAAGAAGAGCAGAAGCGCGGCGCTTTTGGGATTACTGCAAAAAAACCGCGAAAAATTTTTATCCTTGATATTTGCGCGCCCATTATGTATAATTATAGAGGCTGAGAACCCCGTAAGGGGCGTCAGCGGAAATTATATCAGGGTGGAGGTTCCGGATACGGAGGCCGCCCGAAACACATGGATGCGGGTCGCCCTTACCGGCGAGAAGCGCGACGGGTGTTGCGTGGCGGAGAGGTTGCCGCCGGACGGTAACTTGGGCGGTCGGGATCTTAAATAAAGCAGAGACACTCTATGAGTCAAGAAAACGCCGGGGCGAAAGAGCGGGTTGCCGCTATAGTGGAAGATGTCGACAGTCTTCCGTCGCTGCCCTCTATTGTCATGAAGTTGATTGAAGTCGTGAACGCCTCCGACAGTTCGGCGGAGGACGCCGCCGAGCTCATTGAGAAAGACCCGGCGCTCACGAGCAAGATGATACGCTTGGCCAACAGCGCGTTCTACGGAATACCGCGGAGCATCTCCTCGGTCACGAGCGCGGTCGTGGTGCTAGGCTTCAACACGATCCGGTCGCTGGTGCTCAGCGCCTCTGTGGTTAAGATGTTCGAAGGTAAGCACGTCATAGACATCGACCGCTTCTGGAAGCATTCGGTCGTCACGGCCATGGCCTCCAAGATAATCGTGCGCCACCTTATGGGCGTGAGGATGATGGACCCGGAAAGCGCCTTTTGCGCCGGCGTTCTGCACGACATCGGGATGCTCATCTTCAGCCAATACATGACGGAAGACTACGCGAAGGTCTGCGAATACGCGAAGAAAAACAGCACTCCGCTCTTGGAAGCCGAAGACAAGGTTTTAGGCGTCAACCACGCCCAAATGGGCAAAATATTGGCGGACAGGTGGTCATTGCCGTCCGACCTTGAATACGCCATCGTGTACCATCACACGCCGGAGGAGGCCGACAAAGCCATTCCTTTGGTAAACGTCATACATTTGGCGGACACCATCTCTCACGACTTGGGCTGCGGTCATTGGGACGGGGAGGCCCGCAGGTCGGAGAGCGCCTCTTGCCGCGCCGAACTCAAGATCGGAGACGCCGATTACGCCAAGATCATGTTCAATATCGAGAGTTCGCTCGATAAGTCGCAGGATTTTCTGGCTATCTTAAAATAGGGAACCGATGGGATTTTTAGACCGACTGAAAGACGGGCTCAGCAAGACCCGGACGCAGATAGCCGCCATTGTTAAAAGCGGCGGCTCCATAGACAGCGAGTTCTTCGAAACGCTCTCGGAGGCGCTCATAGCTGCCGATGTAGGCGTAGACCTTGTAGACCGCATTTTCGACGATTACCGCGATGAAATAAAACGCAGAGGCGTAAACACGCGTACGGACGCCTGCGCGCTAATCAAAGAGATGCTCGCCGCCGACCTCACTATCACAAAAGCCATGGAAGATTTCCCCCCCAAACCGTGGGTGGTGCTAGTAGTAGGGGTGAACGGCGTTGGCAAAACCACGACCATCGGAAAACTCGCTCATGAACTGCGCGCGACCGGAAAACGGGTGGTGCTCGGCGCCGCCGACACCTTCAGAGCCGGCGCTATAGAACAGCTCAAAATATGGGCGGACCGGACAGGCAGCGACTTCGTGGCCCAGCACGAGGGCGCCGACGCGGCCAGCGTGGCCTTCGACGCCATGGAAGCCGCCAAAAACCGCGGCGCGGATGTGCTGATACTCGACACCGCCGGCAGACTCCACGTAAAAACCAACCTGATGAACGAACTGGAAAAGATACTCAGAGTCATAAAACGCAACACCCCCCACGCCCCGAACGAGATACTGCTCGTGGTAGACGCTACGAACGGCCAAAACGCCATGAAACAGGCGGAGGCGTTCAACAAGACCGTAGGGCTTACCGGCCTCGTTATCACCAAGCTCGACGGAACGGCCAAAGGCGGCATAGCCATAGCGCTTACGCGGCGGTTCAACATACCCATCAGAAAAATAGGCGTAGGCGAGGGGATAGAAGACCTCCAAGACTTCGACCCGGCGGCATACGTAGACGCTATGCTGGGAGACGCCATATCTGTAGATATTGCGTGAGAATCGTCAAGACGGCCATCCTATACACCCAAAATACCATCTGGCGGGGCCGGAAGTCAAGACCGAAAAAAAATCACAAAAAACTTGATTTCCGCCATACCGGATTACTATATTGATAAGATAGACAAAATCCTACCGCAATAACGGGTTTTGCGGCTTTGTTATATTGAGAAAGCGGGCGAGATCGGCAAGCCGCCGGTTTTAGGCCGTCCGGCGGACGGGACGATAGCCTGCAATCGGGGGGACGGCGGCGGGGCGGGGTTAGCCGCCGGCGGCGGTATGGATTTAAGTATGGATCAGGCAGGGGATAGGCGTTGACAAAAATTAGAGGCGCCGGAATGATGAAAACACGGGGTGAAACTATGAAAAAGAACGAACTAAGAACCGCGCAATACCGCTCATACAGCGCACCCGGTGCTGCCTGGGGTTGGTACGATATTTGCTACCCCCCCCCCCCCCC
>Ga0268262_10007456_pt1 | contig 10184 bp, 5 predicted proteins | sample TergutNc150P3_FD_190354 | JGI IMG/M metagenome (GOLD analysis project Ga0268262, IMG submission 190354) | Nasutitermes corniger P3 segment gut microbial community from laboratory colony in Florida, USA - Nc150 P3 (SPAdes) (version 2) | ecosystem: Host-associated > Arthropoda: Insects > Digestive...
TTACACGAGGTAAAGGGTGTAAAACTACCATTTTTTCCTTTCCGGCGGACATTTTTTCGGCGTTTAGAACATAAGTGTCTTTCAGGCGGATATAATCATCCTCGTTAAAAAACCTCTCCCTTTGCACCCTAGTCATGTACAAAACGTCCATTTCCGGCATGGATTTCTCTAAATTCTCTCTTTCTTCAAATTTTACATTCTGCTTTTTTAAGATATTTTTAATATATTCAGGCAAAACAAGCTCTTTTGGCGATATAAATATCATTTTTATCTTGGGATAACGGGCAAGCGCCTTGGCAAGCGAGTGAACGGTACGCCCAAATTTAAGGTCGCCGCAGAAACCTACGGTAAAATTCTCTATTTTGCCCAATAATTGCCGTATTGTAAGAAGATCTGTCAGCGTTTGAGTGGGATGATGATGCCCGCCGTCCCCGGCGTTTATCACGGGAACTGTCGAATAACGGCTAGCCAAGAGCGCCGCTCCTTCTTTGGGATTACGCATAACAATCGCGTCGGCGTAACTTGCCGCCATGCGGATTGTATCCGCCAAACTCTCGCCTTTAACCGCCGAACTCGATCCCGGCTCGGCGAATCCAAGAAAATTACCCCCTAAACGGAGCATAGCCGCCTCAAAACTAAGGCGGGTTCTGGTACTGGGCTCAAAGAACAAAGTGGCTAAAAGACGCCCTTTTTGGCTGTTTCTGAGGTATTTTTCGTCATTTTCTATCTTTTCCGCCAATGAAAAAAGAAATTCCATCTCACTTAGTGAGAAATCTTCCGGCTCAATTAAGGATCTACCCTTTAGCATCTACCCTCCCCGATTTTGCATAAAAAAACCGCCCCTAGAGGCGGACTGTTTTACAGAAAAATGATTTTTACAAGAACATTTACCATAATCGTTATTATACACAAAAGATATTCTTTGGGCAAGCGATAAATAATAATTTGTTATTTTTTTTTAAATTTTTAATGCAAAATTTGAAAACTAGTATTATAATTAAAAAAGAAAATATTTCTTGGCGAAAATTATGTTTAATATCACATTCTAAAGTCGTTCTTCTTAGTTTTTCTTCAAGAAAGTGAAAGGAGAAAAAAATGAACATAAGAAGGTTTTTATTTTGTGCGTTACTTATAATTTTTAGCGCCACTCTTTGGGCAGCCGGCAGAAAGGAAAATATATCCAAATATGCGGAAGATCCTTCTGGATTTACAGATACATTTGATATATCCGAAAGAAAGCCGGGGAAGTATAACTATTTCATAGAAGCCAAGGACAGAGCCGGCAATACTACTCTTGCTGGTCCGGATAATATTTATTTCGATCCGGAATCTGATCTTCCAAGAACTACTATTATTAATCCACTGCCGTATATGCGCGTTCAGGGTAATATGAATATCGTCGGTATAGCTTTTGACGACGACGGTATTAAACAAGTAGAAATCGCAGTATACCGCGGAACTGACGGTAAAGGCGAAGAAGTAACTCGCGTAAAAGCATCAGGAACGGATTACTGGTCTTATTTCCTTGATACTTCAGACGGCGAGATTTGGACGGACGGAGATTATACAGTTACAGCATGGTCTACCGATATAAATGATCTTTCCGGTATCGCGGACGTTTATCCAAGCGGACAGAAAGTACCGCAAAAAAAGAAAAAAATATCAACTGTTTATTGGCGGCTTGACAGAAAAAAACCTGACATTATTGTAACAAGCCACGAAGTCGGCGCGCTTGTTTCCGGCAATATCAGATTAAGCGGTACTGTCGCTGACGGTAACGGGATTGCTTCTTTCAGTTATTCTACCGACGGCGGCGAGAAATATATTTCTTCAAAATTCAATGTTAATAAAAATAAAAAAACAGGTACTAGCGCTTGGGAAGTTAATCTTAACACAAAACAGTTTGAAGACGGACCCGTTGTTATCTGGTTTAAATCAAAAGACGGAAACGACAGCGTAGGAACCGCCGCTCATCTATTATTTATAAACAATATAGGTCCGGATGTAAAAATTATATATCCTGAACCGACTACAGTTATAAACGGAATATTTAATATCGCAGGTTACGCGAAACATCCTGTAGGGTTAAAATCATTAACATGGAAAGCAGGGACATCGCAAGGCGAAATTGAACTGCTTCCCGGAAACCAATGGTGGTCAACTCCCGTAGACGCTCGTCTGTTTAAAGGAAACGCAATCGAAGTTGAAATTAGAGCGGTTGATGTTTCAGGTAACACCACTGTTTCAAAACAAAAATACAAGTTTGATCCGCTTTCGGATTTACCTGTAGTAAAATTAAATACTCCTGTAACAGGCGTTCTTGATAATGCCGTAGGTCTTGTTGTAAAAGGGAACGTGACGGACGATGACGGTGTTTCTTCCGTTTTTTATTCGCTTAACGGCGCTCCCGCCACAGAAATACCGTGTAACGGGTATTTCCAATTCTACATTCCTACTCCCGACCCGGGAACTCACAGTCTTGATGTCTGGGCAAAAGACACCACAGGCATAACAGGAAATAAAGTAAGTGTTAAAGGAATCGTAGTTTCCGGCTCTTTAATACAACCCGGTATTGCTTCTATCACATATCCCGAAGGAAGAGTATCAAAAACCGATGTTTTTACTACAGGTATGAAATTAAAAACTGTTCCAAGAATGACGATGCTTCTTTCTTACAAATCCCAAACAGCTCCCGCGTCTGCGACAGTTACTTTTGGTTCCATGATGCCGGTACAGGTTAGATTGACAGGCGTAAAAGACGTATTTACTGCGGCTGTTCCTGTTCCCCTTGACCTTCCAGAAGGACTTTTGGAAATTATATTGACGGGAACGGATCGTCAGGGAAAAGAATTTAAATACAGCGAATTTGTTTATGTTGTATCGTCTTCAGGCGATGATCCGCAAAATTCGTTTACCTTTGTAAGACAATCCATACTTCCCGACGGACGTACTATATCCCTTAAAACCGGAGAAACTTTATTGGGTATAAGCCCGAAACAAATAACAAACGCTACTTTACAAGGTACGGGCAACAACTTGTTAAGCACAAACGTTGATCAATTCGGACGGGTTACGCTTGACGCCGCGGGCGACGGCGAAGCCGGACCTTTAACCCTAAGACTTGATTTCGCGGACGGTACTTCATTTTCATACCCTCAATTCAGAATAGTTTTGGAATCAGCGCCGCCTGCGATTACCTTGCAGAATATCAATAATTACAGTTGGGTAAAAGGCAATACCCCTGTCACCTTTAACTTGGCAAGCAGAAGCAAATTAAGCGCCGTAGAATATTCTTTTGATATGGGAGATACATGGCAAAAGATTCTCAGCGCCGCCGACATATCCGGTCTGCGTACTCCAATTAACACAAATGTTCAAAGAGTGCTTGATCTTGCTGCCGCCAATGACGGTTCTCTTAATATACTGATAAAAGCCACCGCGGAATCCGGCGCTTACTCAATCGCGGATTTTTCCGTGTTAAAAGACACTCTGGCTCCTCAAGTGCAAACAATTATGCCGATATCCGAAGCCAGAGTAAACGGAACAATACGCATGGCGTTTTCCGCGGAAGAAGCAGGCGTTATACAGTCAGTTTCATACCGCAGAAACGCCTCTTCTCCCGCTAGAGAAATATATAACGACAGCAAGTGGGATGGCGATTACTTGCCAAAATTCTTTGAAATATTAATGGATTCGCTTCAAATGCCGCTTGATAACAATATGCGCTTTACATTTATTGATAAAGCCGGCAACTCAAGCGACGTAAGCGTATGGTCATTTGTTATTGATCAGCAAATGGATATTCCCACAGTACAGATAATTCTTCCGCAGGACAATGAAGTAATAACAAACGACTTTATAGTCTCGGGCGTTATGTTCGACGACGACGGCATAAAAGGTTTTCAATGGAGAATTGACTCAAAACCATGGAATACGGAAGAAGCCGCTTACGGTTTCTCTATCCCCGTCGCTCTGTCAACTTTGACAGATAACGAACATACAGTAACAATAATCGCGGAAGATATTTACGGCGTAAAAAGCGCAACTACAACGCGCAAATTCCGTGTATCTTTAACAGAACCTACGGCGACAATGACGTATCCTCTTTATGATACGGTATTAAAAGAAGGCGTACAGCTTACCGGAACCGCCTTTGACCGTAACGGTATTAAAGAAGTAAGAGCTTCTGTTGATAACGGAAATACCTATAATCTGATTAAAGGGAACTTCGGAACAGCGGCGGAAACCATTCAATGGAATTATCAGTTTAACACGACAATATTAAAAGACGGACCTCACGTAGTATTCATAAAAGTATTGGACAGATACGAGATACCCGCCACTTACGCGTTTATGATCAACGTTGACAATACAAAACCGGAAATCATTCTGGACAGTCCCGGCGACGGTTCAATTTCTGTAGGAAACATTTCCGTAATGGGACGCGTGCTTGATCCGAACCTTAAAGAAGCGAGCATTGAGTTAAGAAGCTTGGACGGAGTTACAATTCCGGCAAACTTAAGATCAAGAAAACTTGACATAAACTCGATGATAAAAGAAAACATTGATATTTCCGCCATGGCTGACGGACAGTACAATGTCGCTGTTATCGCGGTAGACAGAGCCGGAAATATGTCGCGTTTCTCGCGCAACGTACAAATGGCGCGTCAAACATTCAGAAACTACATAGAAATCCTCTACCCTCTTGAGAACGAAGAAACAAGCGGCGAGTTTAACTTGTACGGCTATGCCGGCGGCTCTTCACCCGCAGGTACTGTAACAATCAAAATAAACGGTTCCGACTCGCAAACCGCTACGGTTGACGACGCCGGATTCTTTGCCTTTAACTTAAACGGCGACTACCTTAACACCGGAAACAACGCGATTACAATAACTAGCAATTTCGGCGGACCTACTCTGATTTCATCAAGACCGTACAATATAACTTACAGGGAAGGCGGACCGTGGGTAACGATAGACAGCTTTAAATACGCTGAATTTTCTTATGACAGAGCTTATTTGAGCGGAAGAACAGGTTATATATTATCAGACGAAGATGCACAATTGCTTGCGGATAAATCGACAGATAAAGAAATAAGAGCCGCCATACTCGCAAAAACGCCTGATTATACGGAAATAAGTTTTGATAACGGAAGATCATTTATGAAAACAAGCAGAGCTCTGGCAAAAGGCGTTGATTACCGTTACAGACTTGAAGACGGCGAAATGCCGGAAGGTTACCATTACATCGTTATTAGATCAACAATGAAAAACGGCGAACATGTTGTAACAAGAATGTTGGTACAAATTGACAAGACACATCCCGTTATCCGCCTTATATCGCCGGAAGCCGGAAGCAGATACAACCAATCTATCACTTATTCAGCTTCGGCTACAGATGATATCGAACTTGTAAGCCTTTCTTACCACCTTCGTATTGGAGACAAAGCTATGTACGAAATCCCCGGCTTTCTGCAAGGTCTTTACTTTGAAGGTATAATCCCGCCGTTCATAAGGCAAATTAACCCTGAAAAAGTACCTTCAATATTTGCCGGAGGAGCGACATATACTGACTTTGGGCTTGGATTAAGCTTCTTTGACGACAATGTAAAAATTCAAGGACAATATGGTATTATGACTCAAAGTTTATGGAATGCTCTTACCGGTGATGATAAGGAAATGCGTTACGGCGGAAACGTATTTGGAGTTAAGATTATTGCAAATATTTACGCTCTGCCTCTTGGCTCATTATGGGGACCGGACTTTGACTGGTTGCACGCGTCATTCTCTTTTGGAGCTAACTTCTCTTATTTCGAGATCGCAACTAACAGCGGTACATCTACATGGATGAGCGCCTTATTATTCCAAGTTGAGTTCCCGAAAGTGAAAATTCCAAAACGGAAAAACTTTAGAACATTCAGCTTATTCACAGAAGGACAATTATGGTTTGTACCAACTGACGCAGACGCAGATAAATTAGGCATCAAAGTAGTAATACCGCACGTTATAATGGGTTTAAGAATGTACATATTCTAAATCAAAACTTAGGTATTAGAAAAAAGGCTGCTATTAGCAGCCTTTTTTTATGTAAAAACAAAAAATGATTTTTACTTAATTTCCGAAATCTACATTCGGTATAACAGAAGCGGACTTTAACGCCTCTTTGTTTTCCGCTTTAATTGCCGTATAGACTTCTTCACGGAAAACTTTTACCTTTTTGGGAGCGTCAATGCCGATGCGAACTTGATCGCCTCGAATTTCGATAATTGAAATTTTTATATCATCGCCGAGTATTATTCTTTCATCGACTTTTCTTGAAAGTATCAGCATCCTGTTATCCTTGTGAGTTTAATTCAGCCACGATGTCATGCTTTGTTTTCCATTTTGGGTCGGAAAGAATCGCCTGCATCCCGGTCATGTTTTCTTTGTTAATGATTAACGGTCCCTGAAGATTAGCGGTCATCGGACCGCCGTCCTGCGGGATCGTTACAATTACAAATACAAGAGCGTTATCGGGAGATTTAATTCCGATTTCCGCAAGATCCTCGTTTGTTACATTCGCCTCGTAATCCTTGCGGAATAAAAAAGGGTTTATAAGCACAAACGCTATTTCTTTGTCGTTTACTGATTGAAGCCAATAAAAAGACGGATTTTCCGAGTCGAGTAACACATATTCAATGTCGTCTTCAAAACCAAAAAGCCCTTGGGGGATGCTTATTTTCTGCTTCTCGTCAACTTCCATAGGACCATAGGCTTTAGTATCAACTTTCATTCTTTACTCCTTTATCTCAGGAAATCGAGCAATGTCTGCGGCAGAATTTTTGCCGCTGTCTGTAACGACGCCTGATGAGCGAATTGAGCCATTTTCAAGTTCATAGCGGCGTCTGTCATATCGACTCCTGTTTCACGTCCATGCATATTTGTTACATTCGGGATTTGCGCGTTAATTCTCTGCCACGCGAAATCCGCTCTTTCCTTTCGGGCGCTTACATCCGCCAACCTCATTGTAACATTATTCAGCGCAAGATCAATTCCCCCAATTCCCTGACTTCCTACAAAATCCTGATCTCCCCTGTAAAGCCCGTCTCTTAAACGAATTACCATGTCAAACATTGAACCGCCTGAAACTCTGGCGTTATTGCTCCAGTTGGGAGCGTTATTCTGCAAGTTACCGTTGATTATTCCCAAATCACGCAATACAGTCGCCCCGCCTACTTTGTCTTCCGCCCGGATAAGATGGGCGCTTGTGCCTTCTAGAACCAAACCTCTTGTCACAGGATCAACGTATGCTTTTATAGGAGCCGCCGAATCGTTTATTTTTGCGACTATCGAAGGCAGTGTATCACCGATGTTAACGGGGATTTCTATGCCGTCAAGAAAAAAAGCTCCCTGTTCCTGCACTCTGTAATCTGTAGCGTCCGTTGTTGAAAAAATATGCATTCTTTCCGCCCAAAAAGCTTCGTCTCCACCCAAATCAATATCAAGGAACATATTGTCGCCGATTTCAACTCTTCTGGTAGGACCTGATCCTCTGTATTCAACCCGTTTTATTACGGTATCTTCTCCGCCTTCTATAGTTCCTTCCACAATTCTGAAAGGTTCCGTATAAACTTTGTCGCCGGCAAACATCTGTCTTGTATCGGGACCTGTAGCGTTTGATATTTTAACAAGTTCTTTTAAAAGCTCATTTACTTCCATTCCCATTATTTTAAGATCATCAGGGGAATAATTTCCGTTTGCGCCCTGAACGGCAAGTTCTCTTACTCTTTGTATAATGCTTGTGGTCTCATATAAATAATCATGAGTATTATCAAGATGTTCTTTTGCCTTTTTTGTGTTTTCCTCAAAACGGTTAAGACGGGCAAGATACGACTCATACCTTACGGCATGGGAAGCGGCGATAGGATCGTCTCTTAAACTGTGAATTCTGTTTTCAGAGCCGATTTGATTTTCAATGTTATTCACTCTTTCTTCTTGGCGTCTCATGTAAAAATTCATGTCGGAATTCGGCATGTCGCTTGATATCCTTCTCATAATTATTCCTCCTGACTCCTATTTATCAGGCGTTATACGCCCATTCGATTGATTAATGTATCCAACATTGAATTAACTGTTGTGATAAATCTTGCCGCCGCGTTGTATCCATGCTGAAACTTCAGCATATCCGCAAGTTCTTCGTTTATATTTACGCCTGAAATTGACTGTCTCATATCGCGTAAAGATCTCATTATCTCGTTCTCTGTAGCCAACGCTGTTTTTGACTGTTCGCCCATTAAAGCGATATTTCCTACCGAGTTTGCGAAATAATCGTCAAATGTCTTAAAACGTCCTACCATTACGGGATTGTTTCGTATGTTGGCGATAGCCGCTGCGGCGTCTCCGTTTCCCGGGTTGGCGGTTCTTCCGTTCACGCCGAAGCCCGCCGCAATACCTGTCGGGTCTTTTTCCAAAGCGGGATTTACCTCTATCCAGCCTGACGGATGCGCAATCGGGGCAAGAGCGTAATCTGTTGTATCGCCTCTTAAACTTGTTACAGCGTTTGCCTGTCCCCAGTCAAAAGCGCCTTCCGCTCCCGATTGATTAAGCAGTCCCGAATAACCCGCAAGGAAGTGTCCTGAGTCTTCAACATGGCGTATAACAAAATCGGGATTGACTCTCTGTCCGTCAATTAAAGCCGCCGTTGTGCCTTTTAACGACATTTTACCGTCTCTGTTAAGACGGGCGACAACTTCCGCCCCAGAATTGTTAATACGGGTAACAATATCGTTTACTGTATCCGTAGGATAATACGGCACTTCTACCTGCCTGTCCGCTCCCGAAAGGGTTATAACTCCCTGCAATCCGGGTTGGGCGTTAGGCTCAAGGGTATTCTGCCCGTTAATTCGGTATATATAGCTTGAATCGAATATTCCGTCGCCTGATCTGTCATAATTTCCGTTTACGTTTGTAACAAAGGGATATTCGGAAAAGAAATTAATTCCTGTTGTTCCGTTAGCGCCGTAAGCGTCACGGTGAATTTCATTTACAAGGTCTGTAAAATTCATTACTACGTTATCAAGAGTTTGAATTTCATTCTGAATTGTTACATCCCTCAGTTCCATAAGAGCGCCGAGTTTGCCCTTTTTGAAAACCATTTCATCGCCTGTGTCATTCCAGTAAATATAGGCGAAACTCTCGGCGTCAACATCTTTTCTCATATCGAACTGTCTTCCAACCTGTCCTTGTACAAGGATATGACCGGAAGTATGAACCATGAATTCATCGGGGTCTTGTTCGGTGAATGTTACGTCAATTAATTTTGAAAGTTCATCTAACAGATAATTGCGTCTGTCCTTAAGATCATTCGGATTATCGCCCTGCGCTATTATTCTTTGTATGTCTCCGTTAAGATCGGCTATTTGACGTGAAAGATCATTTACCCTTGAGACCGTCATTTGAATATCGTCGTTTGTTTGTATTTGAAGCCTGTCAAGACCGTTATATTGATTTTTTACTCCGTCAATTAACGTTTTTCCTCTTTGGAGAACAGTGAGGCGGAATTCGTTTTCCGAGGCGTGCTGTGACAATTCCTGCCATCCGTCCCAGAATTTGTCCATTTTGCTTCTTACCGAATTTTCTCCTGTTTCAAGATATATCTGTTCCATTTCTTTTATATAACGATCCCGCACTTCCCAGTAACCTTCATTGGAAGCCTGCGCTACAATTCTTCTGTCAAGAAGATTGTCTCTTATGCGTTCAATACGCTCTACAACAACACCCTGCCCTATTTGCCCGGGAGTTTCCGCGCGGTTTAACGCCGGCAGGAAAATCGGTTCAAAGGGTTTAAACTCCACTCTCTGTCTTGAGTATCCGGGAGTATTCATGTTATCAAGGTTATGCCCTACAGTCGCAAGAGCCTGCTGATGCGCTTGAACGCCTCTTTTTCCGATTTCCAATCCCATGAATGTTGAAGTCATTTTAATCTCCTCTTAAAAACTGCGGTTTAACAGCATACTGTGCATATCGCTTGAAAAATGAACGCCTTCTCTTGTGTACATTTTCCCGCCTCGTTCGGGGAACGCAAGGTCAAAAAATTCTTTTAGTGTAGATTTTATTCCCGATAAATAAACGAATAACATTTCATTCGCCGCTTTTAATTTTAACGCTTCCTGTTTTAAACTGAGGTAGATTGAATTTAATTCATT
>Ga0268262_10007457_pt1 | contig 10184 bp, 7 predicted proteins | sample TergutNc150P3_FD_190354 | JGI IMG/M metagenome (GOLD analysis project Ga0268262, IMG submission 190354) | Nasutitermes corniger P3 segment gut microbial community from laboratory colony in Florida, USA - Nc150 P3 (SPAdes) (version 2) | ecosystem: Host-associated > Arthropoda: Insects > Digestive...
CGACCCGCGACGAGTGGGCTGTTTTGGCTAAAGCCGCCGGAGGTTCCGGCGCTTACGGAGGCGGCGGCATAGCCGGCAAGACGCTGAAATCAACGAGCGGGTGGACTGATTTCTGCGGCGCCGACGGCGATAAACCGTGCAAAAGCGGCAAAGGCACGGATGATTTCGGGTTCACCGCCCTGTCCGGCTCCAGCCGCAGCCTCAACGACGAATTCAACCGCGTCGGCGAAAACGGCAGCTGGTGGACGGCCACGGAGGAAGACAACCTCGGCGCCTACGGCCGCCACGTGAGCTTTATCGACGACCGCCTGGAAGAGCAAAGCAATCACAAGGGCTGCGGGCTTTCCGTCCGCTGCGTGCAAGATTGACGGCGAATCCGAAGTCAAGCGCCGCAAGCGCAAGCGGCGGCTTCTCGGTGCGTTGCGTTGAGGGAAATTGATTGAATAACAGTCAGCGTACTCATCGGTCGGTGGTGGTCGGCGGGGGGCGGCGGGGGGCGGGGGACAGCGGGTCGGTGGTCGGTGTGTAGTCGTCCCGCCCAACATTTTTTTACAATCCCGCCGCCCCATCCCCCCGACATTAATTTGACTTTGCCCGTCGCCGAATATTATCTTTATTATTGGCGTGTGTGTTTTGGTATTATACCCAAGAATTAAGCAAAATTCAGGTCAAAGGAGAGCGAAATGACTGTAGAAACCCCTGCAAAGCCGTCTATTACGGTAGAAGAAGCCATCATACAGATGTCGGCCAACATCGACAAAAACATAGCCGAGATGTCGAGAAGAATGGCGGAGTCCAAGGAGAAGGCCGACGCCGAGGTCGCGAAATTGAGGGAGGAGACCGCCGCCAAAGTCGCCGAGGCGTCCAAAAGATACGATGCCCTCATGGAAAAAATGCGGGACGACTCCGATACGAAGTTGGATAAGTGGATGGGCTACAATGATACGAAGTTAGATAAGTGGATAGGCTTCTTCGGGAACAGCATCGGCAATATCGTCGAGTTGGTGCTTATTCCGGGGATAAAGAAGAAGATGAACGATTTAGGGCACAATTTCAACGCCCTGTCGCCGCGCAAGCAGTATTACGGCAAGGACGGAAAGACTTACGCGGAGGTTGACCTGCTCCTTGAAAACGGCGAGGAGGTTATGGTTGTCGAGGTGAAAACGCAGTTGTCGGTAAAAGAGGTGGAACGCCAAATCAAAAGGCTCGAATTGCTGCGGAAGAATGAAGCCGGAAACCTAAAAGGAAAGACAATCTACTCGGCGGTAGCCGGATTGCAGATAGACGAAAGCGCCCGCGAGATGGCTCTGGGTCTTGGAATGTACGTAGTTGAAATGGTAGAGGACACGAAGAGCGTCAACGTGATTAAGCCGTCAGGAAAGTTGGGCACGTGGTAAGACCGCCCGCCTGACCGTCCCCGCGTCCCATTGACATGTGGAGAAGTACATCGGCGAGAGAATCTGAAATGACTGACGATGTCAACCCCATCCAACATTACAGAAAGGTCTTTTATGAGCAAGATGACGAGTATGTTCCGAGCGTGTCTGTTGTCGTCGGTGTTGATAGCGGCGGCGGTAAAGAGCGTGAACGCCACCACCGGGCCGTATACCTTTTCTTGGCGCGGGAAGAATGTCGATATATCGATAATTCAAAATAATACCCCAAGCCCGATTAGCGACTTATACTACAAGTCTCTGCTTGGAAACTTAGACGACTTCGCCGATGAGTTGAGGCAAAACGGGAAGTTAGGCAAAGGGAAAGTGCGGTTCGACATATACAACTGCACTTGGGACGTAAAGACCGGCGTTAAGACGTATAAATACAACGATGTGCATTATTGCCTCTTGAACGGGGTTGAACAGGTTATAACGCAAGACTATCTGACGAAAATCATCGCCTATTTCGCCTCCGATAAATGGGAATCGTTTACTTACGATGAAACGAAGATAGTGGATCCGGTCGAGGCGATTAAGATGTTTAACCGCAAGCTCGACCCCATAAAGGTTTCGCGCGTGCACGCGCCAAAAAAGGTATTGGACGCGGGCAACGGCATAGCGGTCTATTTTGAAAAGGAAAATTTAATCTGCAAGGGCGCGAACAAGGTATATGGGGTGATTAACCATTGGCTTCCGTTTTCGGCGGGTTCAAAGTCGTTTATAACCGTCGGGGACACGATTTTCGTAATTGAGAAGGGGGCGGCCGTCAATAGATATAATTTAACGGAAAACGATTTCGGAGACGGCGACGACCTTATGCCGCCGCCAAGCAAGGAAGTTTCTTCCGGAGAGGTAAAATTTAATTATTTCGGGAGTTGTATTTTGAGTTATTCGATAAAAACGAATAAGTTTTACAGCGCCTCGGAGATGGAGGCCGAAAAAGAAAGGCTGGCGGAAGAAGAGCGGGCAAAGGAAGATATGAAGGGGTCTAACGTCAACTACGGCACGCTCGCCGACCCGCGGGACGGCAAAAAGTACAGAACGGTAAAGATAGGCGATAACACATGGATGGCGGAGAACCTGAATTATAAGGCGGCGACGGGCGAATCTTGGTGCAACGGCGACGCCGAGTCCAATTGCGCCAAATACGGCAGGCTCTACGACTGGTTGGCGGCGCAAACGGTGTGCCCCGCGGGATGGCGTCTGTCGTCCCGCGCGGATTGGGATAGATTGGGTAAGGCGGCGGGCGGTTTCGCGGCCGGTCTGGACAAACGCGGCGAAATGGCGACTACAGTCGACAACCTGACCGGGAACTTCGGTTGGTTCGGCGTGGGTAAGAAGCTGAGAGCGAAAAGCGGTTGGAATAACTCGGACAAAAGCGCCGTCAATACCGACGACTACGGATTCTCGGCGCTGCCGGGCGGAAACCGGTTCTACAAAGGCGGTAGCTTCCACTATTACAATGAGGGCAACGCCGGTACTTGGTGGGCTACGGATAACGATAACGCCGGCGCCTACTTCCAATTCATGGACGCAGACAAAGACCGTATGCGCGGCGACAAGCCGGGGAACCTTAGCAGCGGCTTTTCGGTGAGGTGCGTACAAGACGTTAAAAAATAAAAGATTTTGACTTAATGTTGAATTTTGTAACATTATGCCCGGTCATAAAGTATATTAAAATATGGGGAGTGCGGGTACCATAAACTGAATTTTAACGTAAGGAGCGGGGCGATATGACGGTTTTCGGGCGGATTGCGGCGCTGGCGGTTGCTGTTTTGGCTATCGGGGCGGTTGGCGCGGGGTATTGCGCCTCTTCGGACGGGTACGGGATGGGGGTGGAGACCTTTTCAGCCGATAAAGCCTCCGTGCTTCACAATGAGGCGTTTACCGTCTTGGCGCAAGTGAAAAATATCAGCGCGGATAAGTTCTCGGGCGGACCGATTGGGGCGGCGCTGGTTGATAATGACGGCGCCGTCGCGGCGGTCGTCGGGATCTTTAACAGCTTCAAACCGATAAATTCAGGGGAGTCGCTTTCCGCTAAAATCAACTGCGTCGCGCCGAACAACGTAAAGCTTGGGCAATATAGGCTGATGATCGTTATCAGGCCCAAAGGCAAGGATTGGAAAACCGTGGAGGCCTCCGCGAGCGGCGGCGTCGCCACCGCTATTCAGTTCGCGCTCAACTCCAAAGACGGGGCGCAGAAACCTAAACCGGCGGACGAACCGGCGGCGAAAGTCGCCGCGAATAACACGGTCAGCGACAACGCGCCAAGCCCCGCTTCCCCGCAGACGCCGCCGGTAGTAGTGCCACCGGCGCCGTCAAAAGAGCCTAAGCCGGAACAAGCCGCCGAGGCGAAAGCGAAACCCAACGAACCTCCGTCAAAACCCGGATCGAGACAGATTGACGACATAAAGGCGAAATGGCAGCAGTATAAGCCCAAAGCGGTAACAACCGTTTTCGCCGAAGCGCCGGTTGTAACAAAACCTTACAGCCCCGGGGCGTTGACGCCGGAGTTCTTGACCAACGGGTTAAACATGTTCAAGTTTGTCCGTTATCTTGCCGACTTATCTGAGAATATCGTATATACCGACGAATTAAACGACATCGGCCAGCACGGCGCGGTCATTCTCGCCGCGATAGGCCAGCTGACGCATACGCCGTCGAAGCCCGGCGATATGCCGGAGGCCTTTTATAAAAAGGCGTATACCAGCACCACAACGGCGAATATCCACATGAACACCGCGAAAACCGCCACTTTGCAAGAGGCGGTAAGAGGATTTTGCAATGATTCCGACGAGGGAAATATAGACAGATTGGGCCATAGGCGCTGGATGCTTAATCCCAAATTAGGTAAAGTGGGATTCGGTTACGCGGCGTCGGCGGCGGGTAATTTTATCCCTATACAGGTTTTTGACAAGAGCAACACGGAGAAGATCGATGCCGATTATGTATTGTGGCCCAACAAAGGCTACTTCCCCGGCGGCTTTTTCGCCCCGGCTCAGGCTTGGAGCGTTAGTTTGAATCCCGCGAGTTATGACTTAAACAAGTGCAAACCGACGGTTAAACTGACTTCCATAAGCAGCGGAAAAGAATGGAAGTTCTCCGCAAGCGACAACAACAAGAGCGGAAAATATTTTAATATTGAAAAGAAAGGTTTTGGAATACCGTACTGCATTATATTCCGCCCGGACGGCATTTCATCCCTTGATGTTGATAAGCGGTTCAAGGTTGAAATAGGGGGCTTGGTTGATAAGTCCGACAAGCCGCAGAAGATTGAGTACGAAGTAGAGTTTTTCACGCTGGCGGAAAAATAAGGCGTGCCGTCAAAGCGACGTAAAGCAAACGTTGCTTCCTATGTCTAACTCCAGGATTTCCGCCGCGTTGCCGCCGTTGACGCCTATCTCCATCAATCCCGCCGACCCCGGGTAGGCCACCGCGTTCCACAGGGGGACGTCGCTGTAGTGGTTGCCGAGCGGCACGCGCCTGTCGTTCTCCAATATGCACTCCGGGGCGTCGCCGCATGAGAAGACCACCTCGCGCGGGCTTATAGACGTTATCGCGTTGCCGAAGCGGTCTATGTATATCACCGCCGCCTCCGCGGTGCCCTTGCCGAGATTCGGCTCCGGCCAGTGGAGCGTTACGTACTCCTTAGTCTCCTCGCCGCAGTTCTCGAACTCCAGCCAATCGGAGAGTCCGGCGGCAAGCGGCGCCAAGAGATCGCGGGCGGGGAAGGTCGAACAGCCGGAGGGCAGCAGATACTCGTCGAGGTTCACCTCCCGAACGTCCGCCGCCGTCTCGCGGCGCAGAACCCACGACAATAGGCCGTTGTCAGGGGCCAAGAAGATATGCGACGCCGTGCGGGCGCAGATTACCCGCGTGCGCGTGCTGCCGTAGTCCACCGCCGACATGAACACCGTGTTCTCCGGGAAACTTCGGTAGGAGGCCAAGAGAACAAACGCGGCCTCCCTTATGTAGCCCCGCTGAATGGAGTGCGTAAGGTCTATGGGTATGGCGAGCGGGTTTATCGAGAGGATGGCCCCCTTCAACTCACCGGCGAACCAATCCTCGTTGCCGAAATCCGTTATTAGAGCGATGGTGCTCATGGTTGCGTTATCCTTGCCTCGCGCTGGCTTTTTCAAGCATGGCGTTGACCCGCTTCAAATAAGCCGCCGGATCGTCCGCCGACCGGCCCTCGGCGATCTGCGCGCCGTCGTAGAGCAGCCGCACCCAATCCTCGAACTCCGGATCGTTCGGCGCCTCGCCGTAACGCGCGTTTATGTTTTTGATAATGGGATGCTCGGCGTTTATCTCAAGAATACGTTTGGATACCGGCACCTCCTGACCCATCGCCTTCATCATTTTCTCAATGTGCGTCCCGACGGATTGAGCGCCCGCGACCAAACACGCCGGGCTGTCTTTCAACCTGTTTGTCACGCGCACCTCCTCAACCGATTCGGCCAATATCTCCTTTATGCGGCCGGAAAGCCCCGCGAGCTCCGCTTGAGCGGCCTTCTGTTTCTCAGCCTCCTCCTTGCCCAAGTCCCCCAAGTCAAGATCCCCCTTTGTAACGGATTTGAGCCGCTTACCGTTGTACTCGCTTATGCCGCCCATGCCGACTATCCACTCGTCGACGGGGTCTACAAGGTAGAGCACCTCTATGCTCTTCGCCTTGAATATCTCCAAATGCGGGCTCTTCTCCGCCACGCCGCGGCTCTCCGCCGTGATGTAGTAGATGTCCTTCTGATCCTCCCGCATTCTGCCGACGTACTGTTTCAATGACACTATATCGGCGTCGCTCTCGCCCATGGATGATTGAAAACGCGCCAGTTCCAAGAGCTTCTCGCGGTTATCGTAGTCGTTGTACAAGCCCTCTTTCAGCACCATTCCGAAGCTCTTCCAAAACTCTTTATAGGCGGCTGGGTCGCCGTCCGCCATCTCCGTCAGCCTCGCCAAAATCTTTGAGACAAGCGACTTAGACATCTTCTCTATCACCGCGTTCTTCTGCAGCATTTCGCGCGATACGTTCAGCGGCAAGTCTTCCGAATCGACGACGCCGCGCACGAAGCGCAGGTAATCCGGCAGAAGCTCCTTGCAGTTGTCCATGATGAAGACGCGCCGCACGTAGAGTTTGACGCCGTGTTTACGCTCAAATGAGGAGAAGAGGTCAAAGGCCGGCTGCGACGGTATGAAGAGGAGAGACGAGTATTCAAGTATCCCCTCCGCCTTGTTGTGTATGGAGCAGATCGGCTTGCCGTATCCGCCCAAGGCCTGATGATAGAACTCCTCGTACTGCTCCGGCGTAACCTCGGAGGCGGGTCGCAGCCACAGCGGCTTGGTCTGATTGACGACCTCGTTTTCCCCCTTGTCGTTCGGCAGGTAGATGGGGAAAGCGATGAAGTCGGAGTATTTTTTTATCAGCGAGCGCGCCTGCCAAAGCTCCGCGTACTCGACCTCGTCGTCTTTCAGATAGACTACGACATCCGTCCCGTGCCCCTCTTTCTCGGCGTCGCTTATAGTGTACGAGCTTTCCCCGTTTGACTCCCACGCCACCGCGCCGTCGCTTCCGGCCCGCTTGGTGACCACTTTGACGCGGTTCGCCACCATAAACGCGGAGTAGAAGCCCACGCCGAACTGCCCGATAAGGTTCGAGTCGGCCCGCTGGTCGCCCGTCATCTTTTCGAGGAACGCCTTGGAACCGGAACGGGCGATGGTGCCGAGATTCTCAATGGCCTCCTCGCGCGTCATCCCTATCCCGTTGTCGGAAACGGTGACCGTCTTGGCCTCCTTGTCTACGGCGACGCGTATGGCAAGCTCCGCGCCGGTGTTGATCGCCGGGTTGGTCAGCGCCTCGAACCGCAGTTTGTCGAGCGCGTCGGAGGCGTTGGAGACCAATTCGCGGAGGAAGACCTCCTTGTGGCTGTAGAGCGAGTGGATCATCAGGTGCAGAAGCTGCTTGGCTTCGGTTTGGAACTCTAAATTTTGAGGTTGCTGTTGGTTTTGGGGCTGCATGGCGTTTCGCCTCCTTTCTTAAAGGTGTTTTTTTTGCGGGTTTATCGGGTTTAGTAAACTATAAATATATATTATCGCAATACTAATGTCATAATGATAATGATGACAATTATTAATTTATCTCGTTGGGACGCTACGCTGACGCGAAACAGGCTACGAGGTGGCCGCTTCCAAGGTCTTTGAGCTCCGGCGTCTCGTCGGCGCACCTGTCGCGGCGCCTCGGGCAACGCGGGTAAAAGGCGCAACCGGCGCCGCTTGCCGTAAAAACGTCCTTATCGTCGCCGACGTCCGGCGCTTTTAGCGCCGTTCCAACGGTGGGGACGCTCTTCAATAATAATTCGGTGTACGGATGGGCGTGGGAGGCGAAGATCGCCTCGTTGTCGCCCATCTCCATGATCTTACCACGGTACATGACCGCTATCCTATTGGCTATGTGCCGCACCACGGCCAAGTCGTGCGAGATGAAGAGCATCGTCTGGCTGTAGCGGCGTTGCAGGTCTTGCAGTAAGTTGATGATCTGCGCCTGTATTGATACGTCGAGAGCGCTCACCGGCTCGTCGGCGACTATGAACTCCGGCGACGTTGCCAGGGCGCGGGCTATGCCGACCCTCTGCCGCTGGCCGCCGGAGAACTCGTGGGGGTAGCGGTCTAAGTATGTAGTTGACAGACCCACTTGGTCAAGCAGTTCGGCGATCCGTTCCTCGCGCTCCTTTTTACTATATAGATTGTGGATGGCGAACGGTTCGGAGAGTATGGAGCGCACCGTCATTCGCGGGTTGAGAGAGCTGTACGGGTCTTGGAAGACGATCTGCACCAACCGCCGCAGACGCTTGCGCTCGCCGCCGCGCAGGTCGTCCCATCGGGTTGATTTTTCCTTATGTTCGCCGAGATACAGCTTGACGGCGCCGGACGTGGGCTTTATCAGCCCCATGACCGCCATAGCGGCGGTAGTCTTGCCGCAACCGGATTCGCCGACTACGGAGAAGGTCTCCCCGCGCTTTATGCCGAAAGAGACGCCGTCCACGGCCTTCGTCCAACCGGAGATTTTGCCCATCAGCCCGGAGCGGGTGGGGAAGTGGACCCGCAGCTCTTGGATGTCTGCGCAGACGTCGTTGTTGTCAGTATCAACAGTATTGACAGTATTAATATCACTCATAGAGATGGCACCTCACATGATGTTTGCCGTTATCGCCGTCATTATCAATATGACGACCGTTGCTCCCGCCGTCGACGCAACGCAGTACCGGATGATCTTTCTTGCAAACGTCTTTCGCCTTAGGGCACCTCGGATGGAACGGGCACCCCTCCGGCACCTCCAGCGGCGTCGGCACCGTCCCGGGTATCACCGTCAGCCGCTCGCCGCGCTTCTCTATCGACGGGATCGTCTTCAACAGACACTCCGTATACGGATGCCGAGGCGAGTCGAATAACGCCCGCGCCGGCGCGGACTCCACTATCTCCCCGGCGTACATCACTATCACGTCGTGCGCCATACCCGCCACAATGCCCAAGTTGTGCGTGATGAGGATCATGCTCATGCCCTTGGCGTCCTGCAATTTCTTCAGCAGTTCCAGCAACCGCGCCTGAACGGTAACGTCCAAGGCGGTCGTCGGTTCGTCGGCTATCAACAGTTTGGGCGAACAGGCCAGCGCCATGGCGATCATCACCCTCTGCCGCATCCCGCCGCTCAGGTTATGCGGGTAGCTCGAAAAGACGCGCTTCGGCTCGGCGATCCCGACCTCCGAAAAAAGCTCCATAGAGAGCTCCGCCGCCGCGCGCTTGTCCATGCCCTTGTGCAGGATCAGCGGCTCCGCGGTCTGGTAGCCGCAGGTGAATACCGGGTTGAGCGAGGTCATGGGATCCTGAAACACCATAGATATCCGCCGTCCGCGCACCCCGCACATCTCCTTCTCCGGAATGGCCAGCAGCTCTTTCTCCTCAAAACGTATCGACCCCGACTCGATCTTCCCCGGCGGGGTAGGGACGAGCCGCATTATAGCCGCCGCCGTAACGCTCTTACCGCACCCCGACTCGCCCACGATCCCCAGCGTCCGGCGGTCGCCGACGGAGAAAGAGACGCCCCGCACCGCGTAGGCGCTCTTTTTCTGGATACGGAACGAGACCCGGAGGTCGTTGCAGGATAGGCAGGGCATTTAGTAGAAAATAATATAAAACCTTGTTAAGATCAAATTTTCTTGAGCCGCGTCCCGTCGGCGTGGCGATAGTTGTGTACTTATTAGATTTTAGATATAAATATAATATGAATATTTGTCAATAAATTCTCGCTTGTCAATTAGCGATAATTATTTCTTATTTGTCAACAACATTAATTTCTTATTTGTCAACAATAATTATTTCTTATTTGTCAATTGTATACCACCCCTACCCCCCACCATCCAACGCCGCGTCCCGCGAACCGTCGTCAAAACCGCTCGGACACAGACGCCAACACCCGCGCGGTTTCCACGCTTATCGCGCGCAAACGCAATGTTTTGACGCCGCCGCTCTCCGAAATCGCGCCGGTTATTATCACGTCCGCGCCGGCGAATTTTCCTATGGATACTATCTGGCTGTCGTCGACGGCCCCGCTCAGTTGAAATTTCTGCTCGTCCCGTATTCTGTCCAACTCGCTTCTGTCGACCACGGTGTACCCGTTGTTGACCAGCAAAAGCTCAAGTTTGTCGGCGGCGAACGCCGATAGGTTTCTGAACTGATCGTTTGCCGAGATGTTGGTTATGG
>Ga0268262_10007458_pt1 | contig 10184 bp, 5 predicted proteins | sample TergutNc150P3_FD_190354 | JGI IMG/M metagenome (GOLD analysis project Ga0268262, IMG submission 190354) | Nasutitermes corniger P3 segment gut microbial community from laboratory colony in Florida, USA - Nc150 P3 (SPAdes) (version 2) | ecosystem: Host-associated > Arthropoda: Insects > Digestive...
GGAGGGGGTAACATCAAAGCCTTCAATACTATCGGGCGGTATACCGATCTCTGGTATTCACTGCATGATTTTGAAATTGTTCCTGTTACCGGCCCCAAAATTATTCGAAATACGCTTTGGTTTTCTTTTCTTAAAATTTCTCCGCCATTCCTCAGAAAAATCATTTATGATGACGGTCATTATTGGGAAACAGGCGAAAATCCTGAAGCTATTGAAACATTTATCAACTCCTACGCCATTCTTGATTTTCTTCCCAATCTGACTGCCTATGATGCGGAAAAATCTTCCGCCCTGTTAATCACAAACGAAACAACCCATGAAATGATTTTTCTGCAATACCCCTCATACGTACCGGTACGGAATGTAACGGATATCGGTAACGGTGAATTTTCGGATAACCGATATTTTCATGTCAACAGCGCCGCTTACCTCAGGATCGGAGAATGGCTGGAAGAATTAAAAAAGAACAATGTATATGATAACACAAGAATAATTATTGTATCGGATCACGGTCATAACATGAACGCAAGGATTGCCAATACCGAATTGACAATACCCAATGAACGGCGCGAGGCTTATAATCCCGTGCTGTTATTCAAGGATTTTAACGCGAAAGGCAAATTGCAGACAGATATGGCCTTTATGACCAACGCCGATGTTCCGGTTCTCGCGCTGGACGGCGTTGCCCAGGCTGTAAACCCTTTTACAGGTAAATCGCTTAAGGAAAATCCAAAGGCTCAAGGGGTATATATTACAAGCAATCATCTATGGCAGCCATTCAGACACGGCAAAAAAACTTTTAATATCAATCCCGATCAGTGGATCTTTGTCCATGACAATATTTTTGATCCCAATAACTGGGAAAAGGCAGAAAAATGAATTTACAACCTCTTTACATTGACCCCGGAACAGGGAGTGCGCTGTTCTCAATTTTGATTGGTGCGGCGGCGACAATTTATTTCCTGGGCCGTGCGCTGATAATAAAATTGAAAGTGGTTTTATCCGGCGGGAAAACCGCCAATGCCGCTTATGTAGAGCATCCTTTTGTAATCTATAATGAGGGAAAACAGTACTGGAATGTTTTTAAACCTGTCCTTGATGAATTTGAAAACCGGAAAACAGGGCTTCTGTACCTTACATCCGCGCAGGATGATCCGGTTTTTGATACTTCATGGAGCTTTGTCAAACCTGAATTTATAGGCGAGGGGAACCGTGCTTATGCCCGTCTTAATATGCTCCGCGCCGGAATCTGCCTTATGACTACCCCTGGTCTTGATGTTTACCAGCTCAAACGTTCAAAGATGGTAAAACATTATTCGCATATACTTCACGCCCCAAGCGACGCGGTTATGTACCGCCTTTTTGGATTTGATTATTTTGATTCTGTACTGCTGACAGGGGATTATCAGGCTCCGGATATCAGAGTTCTGGAACGGCAGCGTAACATTCCTGAAAAGAAACTCATCACTGTAGGATGCAGTTATCTTGATGTGTACGCCGAAAAAATCAAAAACCTTCCTAAAGAAGAAAACCATCCCTTTACCGTGCTTGTTTCGCCCTCATGGGGTCCATCGGCTATATTAACCCGTTATGGGGAAAAACTGCTGGATCCTTTGTCTTTGTCGCCCTGGCGCATTATTATCCGCCCTCATCCCCAATCAAAAAAATCGGAAGCCCCGGTGTTGGATCGGCTTCAGTCCCGCTACAAAGACTCAAAAAATATTGAATGGGATTTTGAGCGGGAAAATATTTATTCTCTTAATAAAGCAGATATAATGATCTCCGATTTTTCAGGGATCATCTTTGATTATATGTTCCTGCGCGACAAGCCGGTATTGTATGTGAGCCAAAATTTTGATCTTCGCCTTTATGACGCGGACGATCTTGAACCTCAACCGAGCCCAAAGGTCGTCGAACCAGAGGTTCGCGGTTCCCCTCTTGCTCATGAATTGTGGCAGTTCAAAACAGTCAAAGAAGCAGGCATTGAACTGAGGGAAGAAGATTTTTCGCGCATTACGGAAATTATCAGGAACGCGGGAGACAGTGAAAGCCTCAAACAAGCCAGAAAAAAAGCCCGCGAAACGGCATGGCAATATCCTGGCGAGGCGGGGAAACGAATTTTTGAATTTATGGCAGGAGTTGTAAATGGCTGATGTTCTCTATACAATTATCATTTATCCTATAACTCAAATTTTGGATCTTGTTTTTGTCTTCACGCAAAAACTTTTTAAGGAAACAGGTCTCTCGATTATTTGCATTTCGGGAGCAATCAGCGTATTGTGCCTGCCGCTCTACATGGTAGCGGAAAGCTGGCAGGAAATTGAACGTAATATCCAGAAAAGGCTCGCGCCTAAAATAGCGAAAATCAAGGCTGTTTTCAAAGGCGATGAACAGTATATGATTTTATCAACTTATTACCGTCAAAATCATTACCACCCGATTTACGCGCTGCGAAGCAGTTTTGGACTGTTAATACAGATACCGTTTTTTATCGCGGCATATTCATATCTTTCACATTTACAATCGCTCCAGGGAGTGTCATTTTTTTTTATTAACGATTTAGGGAAACCTGACGCGCTGCTTCCTGTCGCGGGAGGAATAAATATTTTACCTATACTGATGACGCTCATAAATTGCGTAGCAGGCGCAATTTATACACATGGTTTAAATATCAAATATAAAATCCAGTTATACGGGATGGCGCTTGTTTTCATGGTATTACTGTATAATTCCCCTGCCGCTTTGGTTATATACTGGACTGTTAATAATTTATTTTCTCTTGTAAAAAACATATACCTAAAGCTCCCATTCAGAAAAAAACATTTGTTTTTGTTTAGTATTATTTCAATTTTTGCATTTTTATTATCATATTATGTCCTGTTTATACGTCAAGGCAATTCAAAGCTCAGTATTCTTGTCGCCGCTCTTTCCATTATAGCCGCAGTATTTTTATGGATAAGTCCGTTATTCTTACGCTCCATAAAAAAAATAAATCATATTTTCTGGACATCAAGGGAGACCTTATTTCTTTTTATATCTTCGCTCCTTATCATGTGGGTAGCAACCGGTATTTTCCTTCCCTCCATGCTTATTGGCGCTTCCGTACAGGAATTTTCATTTATTGATGATGTTAAATCGCCTCTATTTTATATTTTAAATGTTTCTATTCAATCATTGGGTTTGTTTGTATTTTGGCCCTTGATGATATATTTTCTTTTTCAGCAAAGAATAAAAAAAATATTTTCAATAATAGCGGTAATAACCGCATTTTCAGCGCTCTGTAATATGTTTGTTTTTTATGGAAATTATGGGTTTATTTCAAGTGATCTGGTATTTTCGAGAACGGTAAGCCATAACCTGCGGGAAGTGGGTATAAACATACTCGTACTTGCTATTTTAGGCACGATCTTATTATTAATTTATATACGGGGAGCTAAAAAGATACTTTCCTTTCTGGTTACAATAGTATTTATCGCTTTTATACCGTTTTCGATAAAGAATTTATTTTTTATTAATGCTGAATTTCAAAAACTTTCAAAATACTATGTTCCTGAACGCAATACAGAGGAAACAATTTCTCCTATCTTTCATCTTTCAAAAACCGGAAAGAATGTTTTGGTTATCATGCTTGATATGGCCGCAAGCGTTTTTATTCCATATATTTTTGAGGAAAGCCCGGAACTGTATCAAAAATATGACGGTTTTGTTTATTTCCCCAATACCGTTTCATTCAACGGCTGGACAAAAGGCGGCGCGCCGCCTATATTCGGAGGTTATGAATATACTCCGCAAGAAATTAATAAACGTCCCGATATTTCACAGTTAATGAAAAGAAAAGAAGCTCTTCTTATGATGCCTATGCTATTTTCAACGTCCGGTTTTTCTGTTGTTTTTACAGATCCTCCTGAGGTAGATAATAATTGGATCCCCGATCTGCGTATTTTTGACGTTAATGATAATATTTCAGGTTATATTACTGATGGAGCATATACCAATCTATGGCTAAAAAGAAACAAAATTAATTTGCCTCCGCACAGTGAAGTACTAAAACGTAATATTTTATGGTATGCGGTATTTAGGGAAGTTCCTCTCGCATTCAGGCAGGCAATAAATTATAACGAAACATGGTGTGCGCCGTTTTCCGAATATAGAATGAGGCTTTTCCTGAACGGTTATGCAGTGCTTGATTATATTAATGAATTGACTGATTTTAAACCTCAAAAAGAAAAATCAGCCATTTTTATAATTAATAACACAACCCATGAAAATTGGTTTTTGCAGGCACCTCTTTATCGGCCTCAACTTAATGTAACTAATTATGGCAATAGCCGTTTTAATAAGGAAGTCTGGTATCACGCTAATGCGGCGGCTATAAAACGCCTTTCTGAGTATTTTGATTTTCTTAAATCAAATGATGTATATGACAATACCCGCATCATTTTAGTCTCTGATCATGGGTTACGGGATGTTTCTTATGTAACAAAAACCAGTCTGCCATTTCCTGTTGAACAATTTAATCCGTTATTGCTTATTAAAGATTTCAACGCGAAAGGCCCGATGGAAACCGATATGACATTTATGACAAATGCCGACGTTCCAAGTCTGGCAATGAATGAATTGGTAGAAAATAAAGTAAATCCTTTTACCGGTAATAGAATAACAGCGCAGCAAAAGAATAATCCGCTTTTAATTCTGGTAGAAAGAGTCCATAATAAGAATGAAAATGAAATTGAACTTAATGCGCAAAACACATATTATATTCATGATAATATCTTTGATGAAAAGAAATGGAAAAAACCGGAAAAATATCCATAACTATATGTATTGGCTGCCAAATAAAAGGAATTGTAAATGCCTAACATTCTCTACACTATTATAATTTATCCGATAACACAAATTCTGGAATTTACATTTTTTGCCTCGCAGAAATTGTTCAAAGAGAGCGGTATTTCCATTATATCTATCAGCTTTGCTATCAGTGTACTCTGCCTGCCTTTGTATGCTGTGGCGGAAAAATGGCAGCAGCTTGAAAGGGACACCGGAAAAAAGTTAAAGCCAAAAGCCGATAAAATCAAAGAAGTCTTTAAGGGTGATGAACAATACATGATTTTATCGACGTATTACCGCCAAAATCATTACCACCCGATTTACGCGCTGCGAAGCAGTTTTGGATTGTTAATTCAAGTGCCGTTTTTTATCGCCGCATATTCCTATCTTTCTCATCTTGAAATAATAAAAAACGTGCCGTTTTTATTTATTAAGGATTTAGGCGCACCGGATGCGCTGTTTTCAATCGGTGGTTTTACAGTGAACCTGCTTCCGGTTGTTATGACCTTGATTAATTGTTTTGCCGGAGCAATATACGCCAAAGGACTTCCGGCAAGAGACAAAATACAATTATACGGAACGGCGGGTGTATTTTTAATACTGCTGTATAACTCGCCATCGGCGCTTGTCCTTTACTGGACAATGAACAATGTCTTTTCAGTTATAAAAAATATATACTACCGGATACAGATTAAGTACAAACGTCACATACTCTTGGGACTTTTTTCCGCGGCTTGTATTCTTTTGGCTCTTTTTTGTATTATAAAATACGGTTACATTTCAAAAGCGCGAAAACTGACATCGATCTGCTTTTTTGCCGCTTTTGTCCCCTGGGTTTTTGTAATTTTTAAGAAGCAAATTGTCAGGATTATCAATATAGAATATGAGGCCGTCAAGTCGCTTGCGACCAGGTCGCTTGCTGTTTTTCTTGTTTCCATTTTTATGGTTTGGGCATTATTTGGGCTTTTTATTCCATCCCAACTAATAGCTTCTTCCCCGCAGGAATTCTCTTTTGTTGATGACTATACAAATCCGCTTTTCTTTTTATTTAACACTGCGCTTCAAGTTTTTGGATTTTTTATTTTCTGGCCTGTTTGTCTTTATTTTCTTTTTCAGAATAATGTAAAAAAATATTTTTCCGTTGTTTTCCTCGCCGTTTCCGCCGGTATGCTTGTCAATGTTTTTTTGTTTCCAGGAAATTATGGCCTTATTTCTATAAATTTCTTGTATGACAGAACTCCGGGACATTCAAACAGGGAAATCCTACTTAATCTTTGCGTACTGCTCATTCCGCTTGCCGCCGCTTTTATACTGTATATGAAGAAAAATAAAAACATCATTCTTATACCGGTCTCTCTCTGCGTTTTTTCGCTTTTAAGTATTTCTGTTGTTAATATTATGAAAATAAACTCTTCTTTTAACGAATTAAAAATGTATTATGTGAAAGAAAAAAAAGAAATGAAAAATATTTCCCCTCTTTTTGCACTTTCACGAACCGGAAAGAATATTGTAGTGATAATGCTTGACAGGGCCATAAATGTTTTTATACCGTTCATTTTTGAAGAGTCGCCTGAATTAAAAGATGTATATTCAGGTTTTACATATTATCCGAACACGGTTTCTTTTAACGGTTATACAGCTATAGGCGCACCGCCTGTATACGGAGGATACGAATACACACCCCAGGAGATCAACAAACGATCAACTATACCGCTTGTAGAAAAACATAATCAGTCTCTTGTTATGCTTCCCCGAATTTTCCATGAAAACGGGTTTGCCGTATGCGTTACCGATCCGCCTTACGCCAATTACAACTGGAAAAGCGATTTAAGTATTTTTGATAGTTATCCGGGTATAAAGGCATATATTACAGATTCGCAATATACGGATTTATGGTTAACGGAACATAATATACAACTTCCGAAGACAGGCGGCATAATCAAACGAAATATGTTTTGGTACAGCCTGTTAAAGGGATTGCCGCTTTTTTTTCGTCAACCAATATATATGGATGGAAGTTGGTGTTCACCCGCATCCGGTCAACGCCTTCGCTTGACATTAAACGGATATGCCGTACTTGATTATATGTCCAATTTAACAGAAATTACAAATAACAACATAAATACCGCGTTGATAATGACAAACAATACAACCCATGAAGGTTCATTTTTGCAGGCTCCCGATTATACACCCGCAGCTACAGTTACCAATTACGGCAACACCCGTTTCGCAAAAGAACATTCGTATCATATTAACGCGGCGGCGATTAAACGCCTGGCTGACTGGCTTAATTTCTTGAAAAGGGAAGATGTGTATGATAATACCAGAATTATTTTAGTTTCCGATCATGGACCGGAACCAAACTTTGTTACAAAAATAGGACTACCCTTTAATGTTGATCAGCTTAATCCCTTATTAATGGTGAAAGATTTTAACGCTTCCGGTGAAATAAAAACCGATATGTCGTTTATGTCCAATGCCGATGTGCCGTATCTGTCTCTTGTCAATGTAATTGAAGATCCAAAAAATCCGTTCACTGACAATGCAATTTCCATTGAACGAAAGAAAGAGCCTCTTTATATCGCAATATCGGGTTCAATCCATCTTTCAGACAGCAATAATAGTCAATTTCAGCTTAATCCAAATAAAGACTATTATGTTCATGACAACATTTTTACTGCGGAAAACTGGATTCCCGCTTTAGAGAAAAAATGACCATCTGTATCGACTGCCGGATGATAGACGCAAGCGGTGTCGGCGTATATCTTCGTGGAATTCTGCCGTGGCTTTTGCGCTGCGGTCATAATTTTCTGCTGCTTGGAAATCGTGAAAGATTACAGCCTTTCGCCGTTGATCCGAATGTTCACATAATTGCATGTAACATAAAACCTTTTGCCATAAGAGAGTTGTTATTCTTTCCTGATGAAATACTGAAAAGAATCAATGCATCGGATTTTTATTATTCCCCATTTTTCAATATTCCAAGCGGCATTAGGGTTCCGGTTTGCACTACCATCCATGATATGATTTTTCCTGATATGCCGCGTATTACCTCCCGTATGGGCCTTGCGGCGCGTATGTGGTTCTACCGCAGGGCGTTTAACAAATCGTGGAAAATATTTACGGTGTCGGAATTTTCAAAATCCAGAATCGAAAACTATTCCCGCAGGAAAGTCCCGGTATTTGTCACTCATATTTCCGTCCAGCCTGAACTGCAAAAACATAAAAAAGACTGTATTGAGAAAAAAGAAACAATCGTTTTTATCGGCAATATCAAAAAACACAAAGGGCTTGATACATTGCTTGACGCGTTTCTCATGGCAAGAAAAGAGGGGCTTTTGCATCGTTTGATTATTATCGGCGAAAAGGAAAAATTTCGTTCTTCCGATAAAGCTATTCCGGAAAAGATTGAATCTATAGGACTGGATTCTGTTGTTTTTACCGGATTTATTTCAGATGAAAAACTTTTTGAGTATCTTGCGCAGGCATCGCTTTTAGTACAGCCTTCGCTCTATGAGGGTTTCGGCCTTCCCCCGCTTGAGGCGATGGCGCTTGGAACCCGTGCGTTGATTTCAGACATACCTGTTTTCAGGGAAATCTACGGAGAATTTCCGGTGACCTTTTTCCGTGCGGGGGATAGCGGTGACTTAAAGGAAAAAATGATGGGATTATTATTTAATAAAAAACCGTCTTCCCCTGTTTTATCAGATGATCTATTAAAAAAATATACTTTTGAGAAAACCGCTTCGATTATTTCGGAAGAATTAAAAATAAACAGGAATAGCCATGATTAACGATTGCCTTATAATGGCCGGAGGTTCCGGCACCCGGCTTTGGCCCGCGAGCAGTTCAAGAAAACCAAAACAGTTCCTGCCGGCGGCAAAAGACGAGACAGATAGCTTTTTTTCCCTGAGTCTTGAGCGGGCATTGCGGGTTGTGTCAGAAAATGACGGCAGGGTGATCATCATTAGCGGAAAGACCCATCTGCCTTTTGTCATCACCGCATGTTCCCCGTTGAGTAAAGCAGAAAAAGAACGCCTTGTATTGATTCCCGAACCCGATGCGAGAAACACAGCGCCCGCGATTGCCTGCGCCGCCTCGTATATCGGGAAAACCAGCGGCTGGGACCGAATCATGCTGGTTCTTACAAGCGATCACATTATCAAACCGCTTGATGTTTTTATAAAAGATGTAAAATTAACCGCGCAATACGCGGAGCAAAACAAACTTGTTATCTTTGGCATTTCTCCATCAGGGCCGGAAACAGGTTACGGTTATATCGAAATAGCGGAAAAGCTTTCTGCGGAAAAACTTGCCGGGGATGTTTATGCTGTCGCCTCATTTCATGAAAAACCTAACAGTGAAACAGCGGAACAATTTTTCGCTTCCAAAAAATATTTCTGGAATTCCGGAATGTTTGCCTTTCGTTGTGAATTTCTTGCGGAAGAATACCGCCGTTTGGCTGCGGATGTTTTCCGCTCTTTTGAAAATCTCCCCCCCCCCGATAAAAAGTCATACACTAAAACAAAAGGCCTGTGCGTGTTGGATAACTGGGCAGGATTGGACAAAGCATACAATCAGACAAAAAGTATTTCTTTTGATTATGCTATTGCCGAAAAATGCGGTCAAACCGTTATGATCCGTGCGTCTTTTGACTGGATTGATGTTGGCAGTTGGGATGATTATGCCCGTCTTCTTTCAGGCAATTCCTCCGCTAAAAGCAATACCGGCGCGGATGTATACGCCGCCGGAACAAACGGTTGTTTTGTCGATTCAGACATTCCAGTTGCTCTTGCCGGGGTTGAAGACCTTATTGTGGTAATCCGTTCAGGCAAAGACGGTTCTCCGCCTGCGGCGCTGATTACAAAAAAAGGCAAAACCCAGCTTGTGCGAGATATTGTTGAAAAAATAAAACAATCAGGCAGAACGGATATTTTATAAGCTAAGGAATTTAAAATGAAAGTTGCCATCATCCACTACTGGCTTGTTAATATGCGAGGCGGGGAAAAGATGCTCGAAGCCCTGCTTGAGATGTTCCCGCAGGCGGACATCTATACCCATGTGTACAACCCTAAAGCGGTTTCCCCTCTTATAAACAGCCATCATGTTTTTACTTCCCGCATAAACCGGCTGCCCTTCGCGAAAAAACTTTACCAGCTTTATATGCCCCTCATGCCCGACGCGCTCATGGATTTTAATTTACAACAGTACGACCTTGTAATTTCCAGCGAAGCGGGTCCGGCAAAGGGCGTGGTCGCGAATCCCGACGCTTATCATCTTTGTTACTGCCACAGCCCGATGCGCTACCTTTGGGATATGTACCATGAATATTTCAGGGGGACTAATGCACTTGCGCG
>Ga0268262_10007459_pt1 | contig 10183 bp, 6 predicted proteins | sample TergutNc150P3_FD_190354 | JGI IMG/M metagenome (GOLD analysis project Ga0268262, IMG submission 190354) | Nasutitermes corniger P3 segment gut microbial community from laboratory colony in Florida, USA - Nc150 P3 (SPAdes) (version 2) | ecosystem: Host-associated > Arthropoda: Insects > Digestive...
CTTCTATGTCCAGCGCGTTTTTGGAGCAAAAGTGCTTTAGCCTAGCGTGCAGCTTGGCGGGACATTCGTCGTTTAGGCAGCGAATGGCTACTTCGTCTTCAAAGTCCTTGCCCACTGGACCCGAGCAGATGGGGCAGCTTGAAGGTATCTCTGGCTCCATTGCACCTTTTGGGGCCGATTCCGGCACGACTGAAACCACTTTGGGAATCACGTCCCCACCCTTTTCCAAAAACACCTTGCAACCGATTTTTACTCCAACGCGCTTCAATTCGTCCACATTGTGCAGCGTTGCCCTTTTGACCGTGGAGCCAGCGAGCTCTACGGCCTCTAACTCTGCCACGGGTGTGAGCCTGCCGGTGCGGCCTACCTGCCAAGTTATGCCCAAAAGTGTAGAAGTGGCCTGCCGGGCGGGATACTTATAGGCCATCGCCCAGCGCGGCGCGTGGCTGGTTGCGCCCAAAATGCTTTGCAGTCCAGCATGGCGCAGCTTTATGACTATGCCGTCGGTGTCAAAGGGCAGCTTTAGCCTTTCCTCGCGCTGCGCTTCTATATAGGCAATTATCTGACTCATGTCGCCGTCAGCCCTAGACGGCATCGCCGCAAAGCCCCATTCCTTCAGCTTGGCCATTGATTCGGCGTGATCTTCTGCCCCTAGGGCCTGCCAAGGCATGAACTGGAGCATGCGCCGCACAACTTCGCGGCTGTCCAATAGTTTCATGGTGCCGCTGGCAGCGTTGCGTGGATTGGCGAACCTCTGCTCACCGTTGGCGTCGCGCTCCGCGTTCAATTGCTCCCAGCGCTTTCTTGACAAAAATACTTCCCCCCGGACTTCCAGCGTTTCCGGCGCACTCATTGGGAGTTCTAGCGGTATGTCGGCTATGGCCCTTGCGTTTTTTGTCACGTCTTCGCCAACCTCGCCGTCGCCCCTGGTGATGGCCTTTTTTAGAACCCTGCCCTCGTACCTAAGGGCCAAGCTGAGTCCGTCAATTTTTAGCTCCGCGCAATATTCCAGTTCGCTGCCAGACAAAGGCGGCGGCAATCCGCGCCTGATGCGGCTCTCCCACTCCATCAGCTCATTTGTTGAATAGGCGTTGTCCAAACTGAGCATGGGAACTTCATGCATTGCTTTGTCAAAAGATTCCAGCGGCTCTGCGCCCACTCTGTTGGTGGGGCTATTTGAATCCGCCAATAGCGGACAGTCCATCTCCAATTGGCGCAATTCGCGCTCCAGCGCGTCATACTCTGTATCCGAAATGATGGGCTGGTCCAAGATGTAGTACCGCCGACGGTGTTCCAGCACCTGCGCTGCAAGGCATTTCATTCGCTCAGCTATGTCCATTGGTACAATTTATTCTATATTTTAATTCAAAATTGCGTCCATGCAATTTTGAATTAGTCGGCTGCGGCGAGGCTCGCCCTCTTGGCATCCGATGTTCCATCGGCTACCAAGGCTGCCCTGTTGGGCTTTGCAGAAGTGTCGGCTTCCCCTGACTTTTCGTCCGATTGCATATTTCAACTTCGTTCTGCCTCACGAAATGCTTCGCATTTCGGGCGCGACATCCTTGTCGCGCATTCCAATTCCAGTATAGAATCATTTGTTGATTCTATCTGGAATTGGAATTTTACCAGATGTTTTCAAACGCCTCTGGCGTTTTTTGTGGAGGCCAAATGTTTAAGCCCATTCTTGCAATTATTTTCGGGGCATCCGCAGGGGCCCTGTCCCGCTGGGGGCTGGGGCTGTGGCTAAACGCCATTTTTCCTCAAATCCCCATTGGCACATTGGTGGCAAATCTGGCTGGGGGCTATATCATTGGCGTGTTCATGGGCGTATTTGCGGCTTTTCCCAGCATCTCACAAGGGTGGCACCTGCTAATCATTACGGGCTTTTTGGGGGCTCTAACCACTTTTTCAACTTTTTCGGCAGAGGTGGTCGGGCTATTGATTCAGGAGCGCTACGCAATGGCCCTTTGCGCCTCTGTGCTGCACGTATTTGGCTCCCTGTCTATGACGCTTTTTGGGGTTGCCAGCTTTGCTATCTTGAGGAACGCATTGAGATAGGGGCGCAGATTGGCAACGGAGCCTCTTGCAAAACTACCCGCACACCCACCGGAGTCGCAGGGGGTCTGGGGGGAAGACGCCATAGTGCAATGAGCGTTTTGGGCTGCAGTGCAGCCCGAAACGCCAGCAGCACTTGGGCGGCTTAAATAGGGGGGCCGCTCGCATGCGAGGGGGGGCCGAGCGGACCCTCATACCAAGTTGCGTTCATCTGAACGCAACTTGGTATGAGGCAGCGGGAACCGACGCCCGCAAATTTTTGAAACAACTGGGTTTCCCAGTTTTTCAAAAACTTTGGCGTACAGCGTTCAATGCCAATCATGACTATCCAATTAACTCAGCATAGGCACTTCTACCATTGGAAGCACAGGCATCCACTTCCTGAACAGGCACTCCCGGCACTGGCACTCCGTCCCGATCTTGCGCTGAAACTCCAATTGATTTATCTGTGCCTCTCGAACTGGCATTTTGCAACACCATGAACTAATTGGATAGTCATAATGCCAATTGAACGCGAATTGGTATCAGTTAGCATCTGGAAGTTTTTCCATGCCACGGCGCGGAACGTCAAAAGTCGAAGAGTTCCAGTCCCGATGTCAAACGGCGAATGACCTCGCCGCGTGTCCATTCGGCGCGATGGAATTGCCATTCGGCAAAAAGAAAAGATTTGGGATGATTTTGCAAGTACCTCAGCGCACAGCATGGCTCATTAGTTTGCAGCTTGAAACTTTGAACTTGTTGCCAGCATTATTGGTAAATTGGAGTCGCGTTTCATTATATACTAGTAAAATGATCAAAATTTTCCTTGCCCCCGCCATCTGCCTCTCGCTTGCTTTGCCACTCTGCTCCCAGGCGTCGCGCTACCAGCCACGCATAGACTTGGAGCAAGGGCGATTCCTCAAGGCACTTGCTGATTCAGAAGCCAGGCTGTTGGTCAGCGACAAGGACGCACTGGCCTGGGCTTCGAAATCACAGGCACTGAGCGCACTGGCAATGTTCGCAGAGGCTGACGTGGCAGCGCAAAAGGCGATCAGCTTAAACCCCAAGCTTGCTGACGCTCTCGTAGCCCGCAGCATGGCGTCTGCCGGCAGGGCCCTGCAGCAAAGGAACCTTGGCAGCCTTGGCAAAGTTTCCCAAGCGATGAACGACCTAAATGAAGCCGTAAAAAGAGACCCTAAATATGCCTTGGCCTGGATGACTCTTGGCCTTGGATACGAGCAATTGCCGGGGATATTGGGCGGCTCCACCAAAAAGGCACTGGACTGCGCGGAGCAGTTAAAGCGCATACAGCCAGCCAGGGGGGACATGCTGCAAGCCCAGATTTTATCAATGAGTGGCAAATGGGAGGCAGCTGAACCAATATTTTTGAGGACACTGGCGGCTTCCCCCAACGACCCCGAAATTGTGGCAGTGTACCTTGATGAGATGCGCAGCAAGACGACGCGGGCCAGCCTTGGGGAAGAAGCGCAAAAGCAAAAATTGGCCAAAGAAGCAGAGCGGTTGATGTACTTGCAAACTAAAAGCGCCAGGGCGGTGGAGGCCATCAGCCAAGCACTGCTGGAAGCAGGCAAATCCGAAGATGCTTGGGGAGTGGCACTGGAAGCACTGCCGGACGTTGATGCTCCCAGCATCGTCAAACTGCAACTGGGAAAGGTGTCGGCGCGGACTGGCCTCTTTCTTGAAGAAGGGCTGAAATTCTTGGAACAGGCTGCCTCAGAGCCATTGGAGGGCGGGACGGGCGGCTACGCCTCGGTGTATTGGAGGCGCGGGCAGGTGCTGAGGACCCTTGGCCGCATTGAAGAAGCCCGCGCTGCGGCCCAAAAAGCCCTTGAATTTGACCCAAGGCACAATGGGGCGAGAGAGCTGTTGAATAATCTTTCGTCTAGCAAAAGCACAAACTGAAGCTTTTTTCATTGATGCTGACTTTGCATGTGCCATAATACTAAATTGCATTTAAGTTGCATTTTGAACGCGATTTGGTATTAATTGACTGCTGAACCAGACATTGGTTCACTTGGAAATCTAGTAGCCTAGCCATAAACAAGCTAGATAGATGGAGCCGCAAAATGAAATCACATAGCACCTTTGCCCGCATACTGCTAGTTGCCCTGTTGTTCCTCGGCATCACCCTTGACGCACAGGAGGGGAAGACCATAGCCGTACTGCCGCCACTTGCAGCAGACAAGGATGTCAACGATGGGATGAGGAATGCCGTAGTCGCTGGATTCTCCGAATACATCTCCTCCCAAGGCTCTGGCTACAGGCTGTATGATGGGCTGAACACGGCCCAGCTCGTGAGGGAGATGGCGCGTCTCCTCCTGCAGAGCATTGAAGGCAAGAGCGCGGCCCAGCTCATGAGGGAGATGGAGCGAAGCGGCTCCCTGTACGATGCGGAGGGCGCGAAGGCGTTAGGCAAGAAGCTGGGGGTCCAGTATGTCTGCATCAGCAAGCTGTTCAAGGAGGCAAAGTTTGTTCTCGAGTGCAAGCTCATAAACGTGGAGACCGGTGCCACTCGGGGTGACAGCGAGTACGTGTCCGGCGGCGACAGCGAGATGCGCGAGGCAGGAATCGCGGTCATCAAGAGACTGCTGGTGTTGGACGAGGAGACGTACGCAAGTGTTGAGGCCGAAGCTATGGCGATAGCAGCGGCCGCAGCGGCAAGGGCAGCGGCAGAGCTAGAGGCAAAGGCCGCCGCTTCAATAGGAAAGCCGAGCGTGTACCACATAAACCGCGGTGGCAGGCTGTGGCACTACTGGAAGGACGATCAAGAGGTTGAGCCTTTCCGCTATGACGGATTCAGCGTTGGCCAATATTGCCAGCGGGAGGGCGACAATTACATGGGGGCCAAGAAAGGCAATAGGTCGGTGATAGTCAAAAACGATACCCTGCTTCATTACTTGACGGACGGGAGTCACGAAGCGAACGTCGGTTCCGTTTTTGTCACCGACGGCAACGTGTACGCCGGCGGGAGCGAAAAGAACCAGCAAGGCAAGAGTGTGGCCACAATCTGGAAGGATGGTGCGGTCTTGTACCGCCTGACGAATGGCAACGGAGATGCCGAAGTCTATGCAATTTGTATCTCAGGCAACGATGTGTACGCCGGGGGGCGGGACAAGAACTCCAAGGGCATGAGTGTCGCCACCGTCTGGAAGAATGGACTTGTGCTTCACAGCTTGACAAACGGCACGAAGAACGCCGCCGTTAACGCCCTTTTTGTCACTGGCAATATCGTGTACTCAGGAGGATGGGAGACCAACGGGCGCGGAGGCCTTGGTTTAATTTGGAAGAATGGCTCTGTCCTGCACCGCCTGAACCCTGCCGCCGATACCTCTGCCGTTGTCTGGTCGCTCTTCGTCCAAGGAGCCGACGTGTACGCCTCTGGCTTTCAAGGCTCCGAGGGGGCCAAGCGAGACATTGGCGTGGCAACGGTCTGGAAGAATGGCAAAACCCTGTACCGCTATAACACTTCAGGCTTTGATGACAGGAGTTTGGTCTTCGTCAAGTGACTATTATAGGCATTGAACGAAGCGCGTTATCAGGCTAGGCTCTAGTAATGGGCCAACGGCAACGAACATCAAACAAGCCAAGCACTTCAAGAGCATTAAAGACAAGTGTTCCAAAGCGCGGCACGGGGCGCGGCAAGAGGGTTGACAAGGGAAGAGACCAAGATGCGCCCAGTGCAACCAAAGATACTAGAGAACCAAGATCAACTAGAACAACTAGAGCGTCTGAAACAGCAAGAGGGCAAAAAGCATCAAGAGCCACACGAGCCTCCAGCGAGGCCGTTCCCGCAAGTGTCCCCAAGCGGCAGCCAGCGGCGGCGTTCCGCCCATTTGAATCATTCGAGGCCGTCTTTATGGGTACTCCCAGCGGCGGTTCCGGCGGCTTTATACGCCCAGCAGGGGCCACTAGGGCTGACGGAATAGACCTATTCGTCGAATGGAGGGACGCCAAGGGTGCGATAAATGGCGACAAGGTAATGGCCGAGGCCATTGGCACAGGCTATGACGGCCGACTAAAGGGAAGAGTAATAAAAATCATCGAAAGGACTACCGCCCCCATCCCCGCCATGTTGCAAAAGCAGTTCTGGGGCTGGCGCGCAGAGCCGCTGGATCCAAAAATGCAGCAATTCATCACCGTCCCATCGACTACGTTGGCTTCGGCAGGCGACTACGTGACTGTCCTCTTGGACCCAGACCCATCCAAATCACAAATAAAAGGTACAGTTCTGGCCCGCTTGGGCAGGCCGACGGACCTCAAGATAGAAAATCGCCTGACCGCCGCCATGTTCAACATCAGGACGGATTTCCCGGTTGCAGTCATGGACGAATTGTCGCCCCTTCCCACCCAAGTGCCAGATGAATGGTCAAAGGGCAGGGAGGACCTGCGCGAATTGCTGACTGTCACCATAGACCCGCCTACGGCAAAGGACTTCGACGACGCAATAAGCCTAGAGCGCCTGCCGAAAGAAGAAGGCGGCGGCTGGATATTGGGCGTCCACATAGCGGACGTGAGCCACTATGTAAAAGAGAATGGCCCGCTGGATCAAGAGGCCCAGCTGCGGGGCACGTCTGTCTATTTTCCCGATGAGTGCATACCCATGCTGCCCGACAGGCTGTCCAGCGAGCTATGCTCGCTGAAAGAGGGCGTTGACCGCCTGACCATGACGGCCTGGATAACCATCTCGCCCCAACTGGAAGTAGTTGAAAAAAGATTTTCCAACAGCATCATAAACAGCCGCAAACGACTGACTTACGGCCAAGTCAAAGAAGCCTGCATTGACTTGGATGAAAGGACTAGGCATGAAATAGGCAAAGACGTTTGCCAAATGCTGGAACACGCGCTGGCCCTGTCGCGCCGACTGACAGAAAAGCGATTAGATCGCGGTGCGCTGATGCTGGAATCGGAAGAGACCGAATACATCTTTGATGCAAAGGGCCTCCCAATAGACGCAAGGCGCTACGAAATACACGACGCGCACACGATGATTGAAGAATACATGCTTATGGCCAACGAAGCAGTGGCTCAGTGCTTCACGCAAAAGAACTGCCCCTCCATATTTCGCATACACGAAGAGCCTGATCCATTAAAGCTGGACATATTCAAAAATATTGCTGTCAGCCTGGGTCTATTGCGCCCAAAGGACAAGCCCACGCCAGAATTGCTGAACGCCCTATTAAAAAAAATACATGGCGGGCCACTGGAGATGCTATTGAACACCATGCTGCTGAGAAGCCTCAAGAGGGCCGAATACAGCGCGGAGAACGTAGGTCACTCAGGCTTGGCCCTCAGTGAGTACCTGCACTTCACAAGCCCGATACGCCGCTACCCCGATTTGGTAGTCCACCGGTTGCTAAAAAAATTGCTGAAGGGCGAAAAGTTCCGCGATGGCCTGCAAAGCCATCTGGCCATCCTAGCCAAACGGGCCTCGGACAGCGAGCAGACAGCGACGGAAGCCGAAAGGGAAAACAGCCGCTGGAAAACATGCCTGCTTATGAAACCAAAGATAGGGCAAAAATTCCAAGGCACAATACAGGGCTTTTCAAGCAAAGCCGCGTTTGTTCGCCTGGACAGCCCATTCGTGGAAGTCGGCGTGCCATTGGGTGCGCTGGGCGGCCGTTTTTCCATTGACGAACACCGCACCAAGGCTGTCGGGATGAGGGGCCAGATCGAATTGCCCATAGGCGCACAAGTGCTAGTGGAAATAACGTCCATTGACGAAAACCAGCACCGCGTCTCCGCATGGATGCTGGAGGCAAAGACCAAAGACGCCAGCGGCAAAACCATCACATTCACGCCCACATTGACTGGGCCTACCTCCTTGCGAGAAGCTGATTTTGTCGAAGCCGGCCCAAGAGGACGAACTCTCCCAAGGAGCAGGGGGCGGGGAAGGGCAGAAAGTCCGAAAAAACCAGCACGAAAGAAGCCTAGGAAGATATGGATGAAGGGCTAGGGGTCTGGGGAGTAAGCGGAGGCCGACTCGCATGCGAGTCGGTTCCCGCTGAATCCCCAGTTAGCATTCGGAAAGTTTTTCCATGCCCCAGCACATCCTCTCTGAAAGCGCGGGAGCGCAAAGAGGCGCGGCGGAATGTAGCCGGCCACGCAGTGGACGGCGGATTTGGAGTACGCGCCTCATCGGCACAGCCTCCCATATCCGCTCCCCGCTTCGCGGCTCGCTCCATTCTGGCTGCGCCTCCTAGTCCATTCGGGCCTTTGGAGAATCTCAAGCGGCGCACAACCTCGCTGCGTACCCAATCGGCACACTTGGATTGCCATTCAGGTTACCTCGCTTGTGTGTGGTCATCAACCACTCGTTGAACCAAGGAGCCTCACAGCCAAAAATTGGCAGGGTTTTGCAAGTGACACATCTTGCAAATACCCCAAAAAACACGCATACTGATTGAAATGCATGGAGGTGGGCGTGGCACAAAATCAGGCAGAAGCCGTGGCCATTCAGTTCGATAAAAACCCGATAGAAAAAGACGAAGATGGCAACGCACAAGAGGCTGGTGCTTATATTTACAACGCAGAGCAGGCCAAGCAGTGGGTGGCCGAGGATTCCCAATTCTGCAAAGAAAACTATGAATTAGACCCATTCTTTGACAAAATGAATCAGGCCAAGCTGCGCCGCTCTATCGAATCAGGCAAATACACAGAGCGAAAGCGGATAGCGGATGCGTAAAGAGCTCTGGAGCGATGACGCTTGGGCCGATTATTTATGGTGGAAAAGTAAAGACAAAGACATCGCCAAAAAAATTGATGAGCTGCTGGACGATATTCAACGCGACCCATTTGCTGGCCTCGGCAGCCCAAAGCCGCTAAAAGCCAATTGGCACGGACACTGGAGCCGCAGGATTACACAGGAACATCGTCTAGTGTATAGAGTTACCGTGGAGAGCATATACATCGAACTTTGCTGCGGCCACTATGAATGACACCACTTGGCGCAAAATTGCCTGAAATCTGAGCTATAATGTGCGTTTGTAGTGAAGCGAACAGCGCGTAGGAGGCTGAAGGTGAAAGATCGGCGGCTTTTCTAGCAACGCCAAATCCGTCTTTGTCAAGCAAGTCTAAGCGGCTGAAATCAGGCTATGCCATCACAGCGCAAGCTATTATTGTCCGTCAGCCCAATTCCACAGTCATGCTGGTAAAATAAAAATGAACCCCATCAAAAAGGACTCTAAATGCAAAAAAGAACCATCCTTCCAACATTGATAGGCACGGCACTATTGTTTGTCGGGCAGTCGGCGGCGGCGGGCGTTGTTCCCAAGTGGCTGCGCTACCCTGCCATTTCGCCAGACGGCAATTCAATCGTCTTTTGCTACCAGGGGGATATTTACCGCGTGCCTAGCGGTGGGGGAACGGCTGTGCCATTGACTCTGGGCCAGGCGTACAACACGCGCCCAATTTGGTCTCCAGATGGAAAAACTCTGGCCTTTGCGTCCGACCGCTATGGCAATTTCGACATATTCGTGATGCCTGCCGATGGGGGCGAGGCCAAGCGCCTCACATTCCACTCGGCCAATGACGTGCCTTCGGCCTTCACTCCAGATGGTAAACAAGTGCTATTCACGTCCAACCGCATAAGCACGGCCAGCGACTTGCAGTTCCCGTCCAACTTCGCCCAGACGTACACCGTGTCCGCTATTGGCGGCCAGGCCAGCCTAGTGCATACGGCCACAATGGAATATGGGGTATTTGACGCAAAGGGAAGCAGCATATTGTTCCACAACATAAAAGGCTATGAAGACCAATGGCGCAAGCACCACACTTCTTCGATCACTAGAGACATCTGCCTATTCGATGTGACCGCTGGGACATTCAAGGCATTGAACAACGATGGCGGTGAGTACCGTAACCCTATCTTTGGCAACAGTGGCGACTATTACTTTTTGGCCGAGCGCGGCGGCTCATTCAACGTATTTCGCAGTGCCTTGGCACAACCCAAAAACGTCACTCAACTGACGCGCTTTGACAAGCACCCGGTGCGTTTCCTCAGTCGCGCAAATGACAACACGCTATGCTTCGCTTTTGACGGCGACCTGTACACTTTGAAGGAGGGCGCGGCCCCTGCCAAGGTCAATGTCCAAATCCAAATTGACAATAGGCCCGACGTCGAGCGCGTCAC
>Ga0268262_10007460_pt1 | contig 10182 bp, 11 predicted proteins | sample TergutNc150P3_FD_190354 | JGI IMG/M metagenome (GOLD analysis project Ga0268262, IMG submission 190354) | Nasutitermes corniger P3 segment gut microbial community from laboratory colony in Florida, USA - Nc150 P3 (SPAdes) (version 2) | ecosystem: Host-associated > Arthropoda: Insects >...
TGGAGGGACCTGCCCCCAGAACACGGCAAGTGGGCGAGCGTCCACAAGAGGTTCATGCGCTGGACGAAAAGTGGGGTCTGGCAGATGATATTCAACACCCTGGCGGCGGGCGCCGACACGGAGTGGCTAAGGGCTTTCATTGGAGCGTGTCAAACACAGAGTTGATGGGCGTTACTGGCCTGGAGCGGCCAATCGAACATGACATGCTAGACCCGACCTGCGAATCCAATTTGCTCAACGCCGCGGGCATCGTCACTGCGTTTTACGAGTATGGCAGCGGCTTTAGGAGTTGGGGCAACCGCAGCGCGTCCTTCCCGTCCAGCAGCGACCCCGACAATTTCATCTGCGTTCACCGCACGGCCACCATCATCGAAGATTCCATTAACGCGTATTCGCAGCAATACATGGATCAGCCCATAACGGGCGGGCTGATTGATCAACTGCTGTTGGACATCAACAAATATTTTGACAGTTTGCAGGGCCTTGGCGCAGTGCTTGGCGGATCAAAAGCGTGGTATGACGCGGCCAAGAATCCGCCCCAACTCAGGGCGGACGGCATGTTGCGTATCTGCTATAAATTCCTGCCCCCCGCGCCGCTGGAACGCTTGGCTTATGAATCTTGGATTGACGTTTCACTGGCATCAAACAAATAGGAGGCAAACATGGAAGTAACTAGCCTGATAAGCGCAATGGTCTATGGCCCTGCGGGCGCGATGTATGGCAAATTTGACGAAATCACCGTGCCGGAAGTCAAAAATAAAACGCAGGAAAACAAGCCCACGGACGGCATAGGCACTCGCCGCATCCCAGGCATAAGCCTAGACCCGCTTGAATGCACGTTCAAGGCCCAAGGCTTCAACGCCGATTTTCACGCGCTTGCGGCCAACCCCTACAAAGAAGTGAACCTGCAGATCCGCTCCAACTTGGTTGTTGCACGAGGCCAGGGCAAAGTGGGGGCCAAGGCCGTCCGCCTCGATCTCACGGGATGGTTTTCGAGCGCAAAGGAAGGCTCCTTCAAGCAGGGCGAGGGGGCGCAGTGCGAATACAAATTTGAAGTGTCGGCGATGGAACTGACCGTAGATGGCCGCCAACTCAAAAAAATCGACATCGACAATTACATTTGGCAGGTTGACGGCGTTGACCTGCTTGCAGATTTCAGGGCCAATTTAGGCATATCCTAGCCAACACAAACCAGGCATTGGCGCGGCCCCCACGCTGCGCCAATAGCCATTCCCAACCATTCTTTTTTTAAGGTTCCCAATGCAAACCCAAGCCATTGAAATGACGCTCCCTATTTGCGGCAAAACCGCCACTATCCGCCGCCCCATTGGGCGCGACATGGTAGAGGCCGACCGCCTTGCGGGGCCAAAAGCCAACGAACTGACGTTAAAAATCGCACTCATGAGCCGCATCGCCACCATTGGTGGGCGCGCCCTTCCATTCGAGGATTTTCAGGAACTCGACCTGGAGGACATCACTGAGATGCTTGAACGGGATTTTCCCTCGGAGCCGAAGCCATCACCCCCAGAGATGCCGCAACCGGAGTACTAGCCATCGCCAAGCTGACCGGCTGGACGCGTTCGGAGATTGAAAGCATGGACATTGACGAACTGCGGTATTGGCTGGAAAAAGCAACAGCCTTTCAAGAAAGGATCAATGCGGCTGATTAGCTTGCACTTTCAGTTTTGCCGCCACTGCCTTTTTTGTTTTTAGCAAAGAGGTCGTCAATGAAAAGGGCCAGCGGCAACAGCAGAAACGCTAAAGCCTTGATCATAAGCCAAATTGTAAGAAGCAGCAGGCCAACCCAAATTAAAAACATGACCACCCCCAGGGGCAAGAAGTGAACATCTCAAAACTATTAATTACTATAGCAGCAGTTGATGGAACAAGCAAAGTAATTTCTGGCATTACCAGGGGATTCGGCAAAACCGCAGCAGAGGTCGCCAAGCTCTGGAGGGAAGGCAAAAAGCTGGAAGCCACGATGAAAAGCATCGGCAAGGCCGGCGGCGTTGCGGCCATGGCATTTGGCACATTGGCCGGCGTAACGGGCGCACACACCGCCGTTTCCAACCTGCTCAACGCCCAAGAGGGCTTCAACAAAATCATGGTCGCCGGCGGCAAGACACGCGAGCAGATGGGGCCGATAAAAAAAGAACTGCTCGCCATTGCCGGCGAGACGGGGCGCAGCGTGGACGAAATTGTCACCGCCGCCTACGACAAGATCAGCCAAGGCATGAAGGAAACGGATGTCTATGCCACGCTTAGGCAAGAGGGGCTGTACGCAACAGCATCGTTTTCCAAAGACATGGGGAACATAACCAAAGCCACGCAGATGATGTCGCGGCACATGAAGATGGACACAGAAACGGCGGGCGGCGCCTTGGCCGGCATGTTAGAGATAAGCAAGACGGCGGGCGAATTTTCTTTTGAAAAATTCATGGAGGCAACCGGCAGCGGATTGATGCGCGATGCCGGGAACATCATGAAATCCCAGAGCGGCCGGGGCAAAGAGGGGGCCATGCAGGTCGCCGCCGCCGCCCAAATAGCCAGCCGGACGCTTGGCGCAGACGATGCCACGGCGGGCATCGAGGGCTTTTTTGCAGACCTGCGTAAAGCAAAAACAGAAGGCAGCCTAGAAAAAATCGCCGGCATAAACATGAAAGACATGATACAGCGGGCCGAAAAATCAAGCGATGCTATAGGCACCATTGTTGAAGAGTTGATGGCGGCGACCAAGGGTGACGAAATAGAACTGTCAAAAATTTTCAAGAGCGATGCTACGCGAGGCTTCATCAAAGCCATCAAAGATGCCCGCCCAGAGTTTGATGCCATGTGGAGAAAGGCCCAAGCCGCCACGGACGCGCAGGCCAAAGCGGATGCAGTAGAGGCCATGAAAGATGTTCGCAAAGCGTGGGGCAGGTTCCAAACCCAAATGACGGGCGCAATGGACAAAGAGGTCGCGCCTTGGCTAGAGAGGATCACAAGGGGCCTTGAATTGATCACCAGTGACAGCACAGCCGCAAAGATTGCAGTGGGCGCATTGAAGTTTACCCTCATTGGGGCCGTTGGATTTAAGGGGATAAGCAAGGGGATCAGCATAACCCAAGGCGCCATCGGCAAGGTAAAGGCGCTACACAAGATGATCACCGCAGACCCCGGCAAGGTGAAACTCTACAGGGCTTTTGACAAAGCGGGCGTTGAAGTGCCAAAAAATATGCAGCACATGACAAAACGATCCACGCAGATTCTCAGCAATGCCCGCGTTGGCATCGTCAAGGGCGCAAGCAAAACCTGGGGGGCAGTCACCAAGGCAGCCTCTGCAAGCTGGGATGGCATAACCAAGGCGGCAAGGGCCGCAAAAGATTTTGCAAGCAGCGCGGGTGCGGCAATCGGCAAGGGAATGCGGATTGCCGGAACTGCGCTAAAAGCCGCTGGCAGCGCGTCTTGGGGTTTTGTCAAATCCCTTTGGGCGCAGGCGGCGGCATGGGCGATGACCCCCATTGGCATGATCACCATTGCCATTGCCGCTTTGGTGGGCGGGGCCATACTGCTCTACAAAAATTGGGACAAGGTCACGGCCTTTTTTAAAAAGCTGTGGGGCTGGATCAAAATCGCATGGGGGGCCATCAAAGGCGGATTCTCTATTGCGTGGAATTGGATCAAGGCGTGGTTCATGCGCCCAATCGTAATAGTTGCAAGCGTCTTTGGGCGCATCATTGGAGCCATCAAAGCCAAAATAAATGAATTTAAGGAGGCCGGAAAGAACTGCATCAAGGCCATTTGGGAGGGCATCAAGTCATTTGTGTCCAAACCCATTGACGCAGTAAAAAACATGGTTGGCAAGATACGAAAATTCCTTCCGTTCTCCCCCGCCAAAGAAGGCCCGCTTAGAGACATCCACCGCATCCGCCTTGTCGAAACCATAGCGGACGGCATCAAAGAAGCCCCGCTGTTAAGCAAAGTGTCGGGCATCATGGGCAAGGCGCGGGGCGCCCTGGGCGCAGCATTGGCCGCGCCGCTGGCAGTGCCGGCCAAGGCGGTCAAGGCCCTTGCACCCGCCGCCCTTGGCGCGATACAGGCCGTTGCCGCGCCCGCCAGGCCCATGCCCCCAATACAGATCGTCATCAACATAGACGCGCGTGGGGCCGCGCCGGGCGTGGAACAGAACATCGAAAAAGCCATCCTGAAAGCCACCCCACAGATAGAAAGGCAACTGCAAACCATTTGGGAGCGCAAAGCCAGGGCCTCCAACACGCAAGCGGGGCGGCGGGCATGAGCGATTGGGGCGCATTGGGCGACCACGTTTTCAAAATCCGCCAAGGCCCAAACAGCGAAAACCTAAAGATGGGCGTTGACTATGCCCAACATGCCCGCATTGGCCGCAAGCCCACGCAGCAGGCCACGGCGCAGCGGTTGCAGGAGATGGAGTTGTCCGTTCTTTTCCATGCGACAAATGGCCCCGTGTCGGCAACGATAGAGGCCCTACGAAAATCAATGGACGAATACGAGATTTTAGACCTGATTCATGGAGAACAGCCAGGCACGGGCTTCTTTGCGGGGCAGTGGGTTATAACCGACATGCAGGTAGAAAATTTTGAGCGAGTCCCAGGCGGCGCAGTGTATAGCGCAGAAGTGAAAATCCAACTGAAAGAGTGGGCAAAACGTGAGGGGCTGGAAGTCAGCAAGCGCAGGCCCCCGCCCGCCGTCAAGCCCAAGCCCAAAGCGGAGATCAAGGGGGAAGGGTATAAATGAAAACACTCTAAAAGCCCGAATGGGCTAAGAGGCGCGGCGGAATGAAGCGACCCGCGCAAGCGGGGAGCGGATTTGAAGCCCGCGCCCCATTCCACACAGAAAGGCACAAAATGCAGCAAGCAATTGAAATGACGCTCCCCATAAGCGGCAAAAACGCCACTATCCGCCGCCCAACCGGGCACGACATGGTAGAGGCCGACCGCCTTGCCGGCCCCAACGCGGGGCAACTGACTCTCCAGATGGCTCTGTTGAGCAGGGTCAGCAGCATTGACGGGAACAGGTTGCCATTTGAAGACTTCCAGGAGCTTGATTTGGAAGACATCACAGCCATGATGCAGCGGGATTTTTCGCCAAGTCCGCCGCCATCTCCCCCAGAGACGCAGCAACAGCCGTCCTCACTCTAAGCAAGCTGACCCGCTGGCCGCTCTCAGAGGTAGGAAACATGCCGTTGCACGAACTCATGTACTGGCTAGAAAAGGCATCGGCCTTTCAGGAGAGGATCAATGCGTCTATGGAATAGGCGGTTGCTGGCCGGATCGCATATATGCGTCATACTCGGCGCCGTACACAGTCTTCAGATAGCCCACGCGCCTAGCGCTAGGCCACCCCTCTTTCTTGTAGATCATCGCATCCACCCATTTTATGCGCCGGACGGCGGCATCGCGTTCTGGGTTTGATTTGGCGGCGGCGATGGGGAAATATTTGATGGCCCACCAAAGCACCGCTATGGCAACGCCCGCGATTAGGATGTCAACCATGCGCCCCCCTAGGTGAAAAATGAATCTAGCTACCCTTGCAATCAGTATAACAGCCATTGACGCTTCGGGCAACATATTCAAGAGAGTGCGCGAAAATTTTCAACAAACCGCCACCGAATTTGAAAAACTTTGGAAGGGCGGCGAAAAACTGAAAGCCGGATGGAAGGGCTTTCAGAAAGTCGGCACATATGCAGCGGGGGCCTTTGGAAGCATTGCCGCCCTTACCGGGGTCCATCAAATTGTCAACGGCCTCGCCGATGCCCAAGAGGGATTCAACAAGATAGAAGTGCTCAGTGGAAAAACCACAGAGCAGATGGATGCGTTCAAGGGTGAAATCTACAAAATAGCCGCCGAGACCGCGCGGGGGCCAGAAGAAATCCTTAACGCCGCCATTTCAAAGATCGGCGAGAGGATGAGCGATGCCGACATCTTTGCCACCCTGCGCCAAGAGGGCCTGTACGCCACCGCCTCATTTTCAAAGAACATGGAGGGCATATCAGAATCCACAGTGAAAATGAGCCGATTGATGGGCATGAGCTATCAGGACGCATCAAAAGCCTTTGCCGGAATCCTTGAGGTCAGCAAAGGCACGGGCAAATTGAGTTTTGAGGGCATCACCAGCGCAGTCGAACCCATGATGAGGGATGCAGGCCGTATGGGGCTGGGCGGCGTAAAAGGCGCGGTGCAAATAGCCGCCGCCGCCAAAATAGCAAGCAAAACCATGAGCGAAGATGAAGCCACCGCCAGCGTCCAATCATTCTTTTCCGACCTTCAAAAGGCAAAGACCGAGGGCAGCCTGCAAAAAGTGGCCGGCATAGACCTGGACACCCTGAAACAAGAAGCCGTTGCCAGCGGCAACGCGATGGGCTACATAGTCGACAAGCTAATGAAAGCCACTGGCGGCAACGAAGTTGAACTTTCCAAACTGTTCAAGAGCGAAAGCACCCGCAACCTAATTCGCTCATTGCAGGCCGAGCGCAAAGAGTTTGACGATATTTGGCAAAGCGCAGAAAAAGCCAACGACAGCCAAGCCATCAAAGACAAAGAAAAAGCCATGAAGTCCATAAAGGCCCAATGGGGCCTGTTTCGGACACAGCTAACCAATCTGATGAACAGTGACGCTGCACCTTGGCTGAACAAAATAACGGGGGCCCTCACTTGGCTGACAAAGGGCGGCAAGGGCGCAGGCGCGGCCATGCTTGCCCTCAAAGCCACATTTGCCGTTGCTGTTGTCGCAAAAGGCATTGGCGCGATAGTCAGCGCAGTAACTTTTTTGGCCTCGCCCATCGGATTGATCGCCGTTGCGGTTGTGGGCTTGATCGCGCTTGGCGTCTTGGTTTACAAAAAATGGGCCAACATCAAGGCGTTTTTTGTCGGCACGTTCAACTGGTTAAAGGGCCTCTTTGACAAGGCCCCCTGGCTCGCGGCCTTTATGCCGGTAATCGGAATCCCCATGCTTATAATCAACCATTGGAGCCACATCAAGGCGTTTTTCGGCACTCTGTTCGGTTGGCTAAAGACCATATTCAATTTGCTAAAGCCTATCTTTGCGCCGCTCATTGATTATGTGGTTGCCAGCACCAAAGTTGCCATGCTTGTTCTTGGCAAAATGTTCAATTGGCTAAAGCCCATCTTTGGCAAAATCATGGACGTTGCCAAGGTTGTCGTTTCCTTCCTTGGCTGGGCGATATTCATCGCCACCATGCCATTTATTGCACTTCCAGTACTGATAATCAGGAATTGGGACAAAATCAAGGGCTTCTTTGGCGGCCTGTTCAACTGGCTAAACGGCCTATTCACGCGCATCATTGGCGCAATTAGAAATAAGATCGCCGAGTTCAAGGAGGCCGGCAAAAACATCATCAAGGCGATATGGGAGGGCATTAAGGGTTTTGTCAGCAAGCCCATCGAGGCGATCAAAGGCATGGTAGGCAAAATCCGCAATTTTCTGCCATTTTCCCCCGCCAAAGAGGGTCCACTCAAAGACCTGCATAAAATCAGGATTGTCGAGACCATAGCCGACACGATCAAGCCAGGCTCGCTAGTGTCCAAAATGGGCAGCGTGCTGAAAACAGCCACCTCCATTGCCATGCCGGCCATAACCGCCATAGCCCCCGGCGCCCGATCCGCCGCCGCCCCCTCCATCCAAATCGTGATCAACATAGACGCAAGGGGCGCCGCGCCCGGCGCCGAGCAAAACATCAAAAAGGCCATCATGGACGCAATGCCCGACATAGAGCGCCGCCTCGCCCAATCCGCCGCCGCCAACGCCCGCGCCATGAATAGACCATGACCATGTATCGGGATGCCCAACAACCGCCACGCGAAGCGAGCACCCGGGGTCTGGGGGCACGCGGCAGGGCCTGCGAGTTCACGAGCAGGCACAGAGCAGCCCCCAGTGAGCATTCAGAAGGGTTCCACGAACCGGCGCAGAATCAACCACGTTGCCACGCCACGAACCCGAGCGCGAAAGTTATGCGCCGGGCGAATCGGCGCAGTAGGCGCCGGGCGAATGACCTCGCCGCGTCTCCAATCGGCACGATGGGAGAAGAATGATGCTTTGGGGCGCACTCGGCAACATCGAATTTGGCATCTGCGAAGGCCCGTCCGCCGAGACCCTGAAACTGGCCGTAAAATACGCGCCCCATGAGCGCCTTGGCCGCGCCCCCACAAGGCAATTTACTGGCCGCAACCTCCAAATGCTCGAATGGACGATCAGCCTCCATTGCCAGACAACCCCCGACCTTGATGCCGTCATACTCGCATTGAAAACATCAATGGAATCGGGTGAAATCATGGATTTGGTTCACGGCGATGCCCCCGACACCGGCATTTGGGCAGGCCAGTGGACGATAGATAGCCTGGACGTTGAATCAATCAGCCGATTCCAGGGCGGCGCCCTGTTTTCGGCCAACCTCAAAATTAAACTCACAGAATGGGTGCAGCGCGAAGATTTGGCTGTCTCCAAACGCCAGCCCCCACCCGCCGTAAAATCAGGCTCCAAGCCCCCCCCACCGCCCCCGAAAGGCCCGGGGTACCCATGACGGAAGACTTCAAAAGCCCGAATGGGCTAGAAGGCGCGAGTGGAATGGAGCGAGCCCGCGTAGCCTGCGGAGCGGGGGAGCGGATATGGAACGCCGCGCCGGAACGCCGCCCCGGGCGCGTGGGATCAAAACGCTTGACATTCAAGACCAAGGAACGCCAAGAATTTAGGCGTTTTACGAGCGAAAAAAGATTGGAAGAGGTGCTGGACTGGGATTTTGAGCCAGGCGCGGCATACCACATTTTAAGCGCGGGCGACATAGATTCAATGTCCATTTTGCGCTTTGTCCTGCGCCAACAGCCGCTTGAATACTTGCTTTTCTCCACATGGCGCATGTCACTGTTAGACGTGCAAGAGTTCGCCAGGCTGGTAAAAATCGGGCGCATCCGCCGCCTCGACTCATACCTCAGTGACCGCTTCAACACCCTAGAAGATGAAGCATTTGCCGAACTCTTGAATTTGCACAAAACGCACGGTGGGCGCGTAGCACTGACCTGGAACCACTCAAAGACTTTTGTTGGTTTTGGCCCCCGTTTTTCCTTTGTGGCCGAAGGCAGCGCAAACATCAACACCAATCGGCGCATAGAGACCACGTGCGTAACAATCAATCATGATTTAGCCCTGTTTTACAAGGATTTTTTCGATTCAGTCGAAGCCGCCGACAGAAAAGACGATTTCCCCGATTGGCAGCCCTATCCCCTACACCCTACAACCTAACCCCTCACATGGAACACCTACTCCACATCCCCTCCGATGGCGACCGCCCAGACCTGCTCGCCTATCACTACTATGGCGATGCAAACCAGATGGAGCATATTTTGCGCGCCAACCCACATTTGATGGGACGCGAAATCGCAGCCGGCGGCCCCACCATCAAAATCCCCATCATTGACCCGCCCCCCGCCCCCCCCGGTATAGGCTTGCCCCCCTGGAGAAAATGATGGAGTAGGGGATAGGGGGGCGCCAACTGCGCCCGATGCCCCCACTAAATATCAACGCCGCGAAGCGGCATCCTTTACCCCTAACCCCTACAACCTACAACCTATTCCCTACTTACCCCTACTCCCTATCCCCTACAAAGGAAAAACCATGAGAGCCTTCCGGGGTTTCATAACCGCCCTTGATCCCAAAACAGTCAAAGCCAAAGCCAAGCTGACCGCCCATGACGACATGGAGACCGACTGGCTTCCAGTGCCACAACTTGTCACTTCCGGCGCCCGCGCCTTTTACCTCCCAAGGATCGGCCAGCAAGCCTATATCTTTTTCTTAGATGATGAGGGCCTACAAGATGGGTTCATTCTCTGCGCTCGATACTCCGAAAAACATCCCCCGCCAGATGGCCTTGGGGAAAAGGATTTTTACTTGTCCCTAGAGGACGGCACACGCATCCACCTCGCCCCCAAAAAAATCACCATCGAGACACCAGGCGACATAACCGCCAAAGCAAGCGGAAAAATTGATGCCCAGGCCGATGGCGACATAACCGCAAAATCAGGCGCGGCCATCGAAGCCGAAGCCAAAACCTCCATAACCGCCAAGGCCCCCACTGTCACAGTCCAGGCCACAATATCCGCCACCATCAAAGCCCCTGCGATCACCCTCGATGCCCCCGCCGTTTCGATCACCGGC
>Ga0268262_10007462_pt1 | contig 10181 bp, 8 predicted proteins | sample TergutNc150P3_FD_190354 | JGI IMG/M metagenome (GOLD analysis project Ga0268262, IMG submission 190354) | Nasutitermes corniger P3 segment gut microbial community from laboratory colony in Florida, USA - Nc150 P3 (SPAdes) (version 2) | ecosystem: Host-associated > Arthropoda: Insects > Digestive...
GCTTTTCATTTTGAAAGTTTTTCCCGCGGTCTTTTGGACAGCCGCGATATGGCTTTCTTCCTTATTACCACGATCCTCTTTTTGTTTTTCAATACCCAGGTTCTTGTCTATAGAAGGTGGAAGTAGCCATGAACAAAAATCAGGCCAGGGTTATAAGCCTGCTTTCCGCGGCGATTTTTTTATTGGCTTTTTTGATAAGCGGCCGCCTGTTCTTCCGCCTGGATTTAACAAAGAACAAAGCGTACACCATCTCTGAGGTCTCAAAGAACCTCTACAGGGAAATATCAGACCAGTTAAGAATTACCTATTTTGTTTCTGATAAGCTAAGGCAGGCCCATCCAATGCCCGGCGAGATTGCCGACTTGCTGCGCGAATACGCGGCAAATTCAAGGGGAAAAATCCGTTTCTTTCAAAAGGACCCAGCAAAGGCTCAGCTTCTGCAGGCAGTGGAAGATCTGGGAATAGAGCCCCAGCAAATTCAGTTGACTGAGCAAAATGAAATTACCGTAGCTACTGTCTATTCAGGAATCCTTATTGAATACCTGGATCGGGAAATGGTTATTCCCGTTGTCTTTTCATTGGACACCCTTGAATACGATTTGAGTTCCCGCATCCGCTCGCTGGTACGCAACGTGGAGAAAGAAATTGGGGTTATTGTCGGCGACAGCTATAGCCAGTGGGACAGCGAATACGGAATTTTAAACGAGGAGCTTGCTTTTTCAGGTTTCCGCGTAAGGCTTATCAAAGCCGGAGATTATATCCCATCAAGCCTTCCAGCCCTGTTTGTGCTTGGCGGGGTTGAGGATCTGGATGAAGAACAGCTCCTTCCGATTGACAATTACATACTTGGCGGCGGGAATGTGCTGTTTGCCCTGGACGGAGTCTTTGTGGATATCAGAAGAAGTTTTGAGGCCAGAAAAATGCAGGACAGGGGCCTGCTTGCCGTGCTGGCCAATTACGGAGTAGTGGTGCGTAACGCGCTGGTGAATGATGTGCTCGCGCTTAGCTTAACATTCCAGACTCAAAGCAGAAATGGTACGGTTATTCAAACCATGAGGTACCCACAGTGGCTTGGTATTCCACAGCAGATGGGCAACCCTGATCATCCCCTGACTGCCCGTTTTATGGGCCTGGATCTCTACTGGGCAAGTCCTCTTGAATTATATCCCCCGCAAGGCGTTTCCGCGGATATTCTTTTTTCCAGTTCGCCACAGGCATGGCTGCAGACGGAAAGGTTTGTTACCAATCCCAATTATTATTCGCAATTCGAAGATGAAGCTGACTATACCCGTGGAACCAAAATACTGGGCGCGTCCCTTTCCGGAATTTTCCCAAGCGCTTTTCAGTGGCGAAGCGAGCCGGTTGTAAAAAAGCCTTCCCGGCTGATCGTTGTGGGGAACTCGCATTTCGCCGGCTCAATTATGCAGGCCAACCGCGGGGAAGAAAGAAACCTGGATTTTCTGATTAAGGCGGCGGATTGGCTTTCCAATGACGAAGATATTGTCGCAATCCGCGGGCGGCAGGCGCAGGCGGGCAGGCTTGACCGCATAGCGGATCGCGTTAAAAGAAACAGGGCAATGGCCTTTTCCCGCACAATTAATACCATCGTTATTCCTCTTGGTGTAGTTTTGGCCGGGCTTTTTCTGAACTGGAAACGAAGAGTGAAAACTTCAAAAGACAAAGGACATTCCATTGACGTATAAAAAAAAGGCCGCGATACTTTCGGCTATAGTCGCTGTTCTTGCTCTAATTTACATCATGACTTTTGTTTTTGATCCTGAAAACAGGCGCGGCGCCGCCTTCGCCTGGCTTGATTCTTCGCTTTTGGTTATGGCCGACGCCCTGGAAATATCCGGGCCGGGAAACAGGATCGTTTTAAGACGCAGAAACGACTTCTGGTTTGTTGCCGACGGGACAGGCGAATTTCCGGCTAAACAGGAAAGGGTAGCCGATCTCTTTGCCCTGCTTACCAGGAAAGATAATTATCCGGTCAGGGCGTCATCGGCCGAAGGTATTGAAAGGCTGGGATTAAAAGAAGAAAGCGCTGGCCGCATTGTTGTCCGCGGAGGCGTAGGCCTTCCGTTGCTGGATTTACTGATTGGAAGCGCTAACGCTTTAGGCACGGAAGTCTATTTAAGAAGGGCTGGCTGGAATCAGATATACTCCGCGGAGGATGACTACAGTTTTTTTACGGAATTAAAAGCCCGTTCATGGTACGATCTTCGCCTGTTTAGCCCCGCTTCTGTTGATTCAATTCAGCAGGTTGAAATTTCTTTCCCTGCTGAAAAATATATTCTGCGCCGCAGTGGAAGGGGATGGATCATTCCCGGAAAAGAAAGCGTCGCTTTGGACGCGGTCAGGATAGAAGCCATACTCAGGCAGTTGCTTGAAGCGGACGCTGACGGCTTCGCGGTAAACGCTCCTGAAACAACAGAATCAAACATTACATTACAGTTTGGAAACGGCAGTACAAGGACACTGCAGGCAGGCCACATTACAGATCAGAACACCCGTTACGCGACGGTGTCAGGATCGCCTTATTTCTATATTTTGTCGGAGTATACGTTTAACAATTTCTTTAGAGATAGTTCTTTTTTCTTCGATTAGCTTCGATTGGCTTTTATGAACTCGCGGTATTTTTCAGGATCGCTCTTGAAGGCCACTATATGCGAAGCGGGGTCCTCCATGGCTTTTTCCAAAGCGCTGTACGCCTCATGAATGAGGCGATCCGCTTCAATGAGCCTGCCTGAACGGGAACTTAGCCCTATGCAAAGCTCTATCTCCGGGGTTCCGCGCCGACTTGCGCCAAATTCCTGCAATTTTAAAACGAGGCGGCTGTGAAATTGTTCAGATTTTGAGATTCCCTGATCCAGATCAATGTTGGGCATTATAACGGCTATTCCGTTTTCGCCCTTTCCAAAAATCAAATCCCTCATTGTAAAGAAATTCACAGCCTCGTCGGTAAATTTACAGTATAGGCTGTCATCGACCTTCTCCGGGCCCTTTAGTTCCATTGCAAGGAATACCAGATCCTGTTCAAAAGAAGAACAGCGGTGAAGTTCCGCGGCCAGCCTTTCGTTGGTATAGGAATCCCAGCCAATGTTGCCCCTTGGGTTAAAAAGCCCTTTTGGATTCTCCTCTTCTTCGTCAAATCGCATACCGGGTTTCATGCTGACAGACGCTTGTTTGTAAGCATTCTTTGCTGGAGCTTCGTCAAAGCTGTTATCGTCAAAAGGATCGTCGGCATTCATGCCGCCTTGTTTGGCTTTGTCGTAATCGACCCTGTTCCTAACGGCCCTCTCCACAAGAAGGGTGATAAAAGCGAGAATCAGGGCGGAGAGTATTACTAAAAGGGTTTGCCTTAAAATTTTCTGAAGCAAATTGTAATCAATTCGATTATAAATCGCCTGTATGGTTACGTTTCGCTGGCCTTCTATTCCCAGCGGCAGAAAGAACGGCTCTCTTGGATAGGCAAGCCCTGTTTTGAACCGTGGTGAATCCGCTGTCAAGACAATGCCGCTTCCGGGGTACTTTTCAAAAGCGTATTCCCCGCTGGAACCTGTAATGATGACTCCCAAAAGGGTATCGGAAGCGCCCAGGAAATCCTTGATCGTTGCCTGGTATGCTTCGCTCATAAAGCCAAGAAAAACACTTGAAGAAGTGGCCCTGTCGGCAAGGTCGTAAAATTCCCTTTCCGCGAGATTCTGTCGTTCCCCCATGCCAAAAATAATTTGGACTGCTCCAAACGCAATCGCGCCTATGTACAATATTATACATAGCGCGGCTATAAACGAGGAAACCTTCGATGTCTTACCCGGAACTCCCATGTGCATCCCTTAGTAGTATATTATACAATTTTATATTTATTATATACGTTTTTGCAATTTGATGCTAGGATAGTTTTATGATTTTACGAGAGCCGTGTCTTCCCCCCGGCTGGTATCCCCGGCAAAGGGAGGAAATTGAGGAATTTTTAGGGCCTTTTAAGAATGCCAAGGAGGCTTTGCCAGGGGCTGTGGCGGCTATAGCCCCCCATGCCGGCTGGTATTATTCCGGCCACCTGGCGGCGCTGGCCGTATCGTCGCTTGGCTCGGGAGCGGAAACTGTGGTCGTTATAGGCGGCCATTTGTCCCGCGGCGCGCCTGTGCTTGCCGCCCAGGAAGACGGCGTAAAGACCCCGCTTGGCGCCATAATGATCGATGAAGAATTCAGGGAGGCGTTTGGGAAACGAATTTCCATCGCGCCTGACAGCTACAAGGACAATACGGTGGAAGTTCTTTTGCCTATGGTTAATTATTTTTTTCCTGAATCGAAGCTCCTTTGGCTCAGGTTTCCGGCGGATATGTCTTCATTTGAAGCGGGAAAGATCCTTGCCGATACCGCCGTGAATGTGGACAGGAAGATTGTAGTTCTTTCGTCTACGGATCTTACCCATTATGGGCGCAATTATGGCTTTAACCCGAAAGGAAGTGGAAAATCCGCCCTTGAATGGGTGAGAAAGAGCAACGACGCCGCCTTTATCAATGCCGTTCTTGCGGGAGACTCTGCTTTCGCCCTAAAACGGGCGGAGGATGACAGTTCCGCCTGTTCAGCCGGCGCGGTCCTTGGAGCCCTTGGTTTTGCTTCCTTGAAAGGGAAAAAGGCAAAGCTTATTGAATACTCTACGAGCGCCGATAACTCAGGCGATGCCATGGGTGATGATATTCCAGATTCTTTTGTAGGTTACGCCGCTATTTCATTCGGCTAGAACTTTGTCAATCTGCTTTATGGTATAAGCCTTTGCCTCTTCAATTAATTCCCGAAAGCCGGCGATGGAATCGCGGTTTTTTATCGCGGCGGCCAAAGGTAGAATAGTGGCAAAGACAGCCCTCTCTTCGTCTTTTAACGATTCAAGGTACAAGGCGGCTGTTTTTTCAGGCTTTGGAAGGCTTGCTATTTTGTTTTTGTAAAATAAAAGAAAATCTTCCGCCTGCGTAGCGGCCTTGCCAACTGAAAATGTTTTAAAATTTTGCTTCCTGTTTTCAGCCTGCCTTAAGCGAATCGGCGCTCCCAGCCCTTCAGCGGGAAAAAGCGCCGCCTCCATGCGAAGGCTTTTTTCTTCAAGCCTCAGGCGGTAAAATCTCAAGAGCCGGTTTTCGTAGTACCAACCGCCTTCCGTCTGAGCGCTGATTTTTTCAAGGGGCGTTCTGAAAAGTAAATCCGAGCACTGGGCTTCTAGGGGGGAGAGGCGGTTCTGGCGTTTGGCAAAAAGCGAATAAACGTAAGCGCCGCGCGCGTAGGAAACGCCGCCGGGATAAGAAAAATCCGCGCCGTAAAGCTCGATTTCGCCGGCGCCCATTTGCTCCGCGAGGGACACAGCGGCGTAGGTTACGTTCCCGCCTGATGTATCAAGCTCAGGCAGCGGTTTCCAGAGTTGGGAGATATACCTGGTTAGGGGATGGGCGCTTGTAAAAAACTGAAAGCTTTTGGAACGGGAGGCCAGAAGGGGAGGACTTGCGAGATCCAAAAATAGGAGAACCTCTTCCGGCAAGCCGTCCATAAAGTGGTAATAGCTAATATGCTGGCAGTCTATCGAGATAACCGCGTCAGGCGTTATTCCCGCGTTAAGCAGGCAGGGAAGGCTGGTATCAACGGCAATGAGAAACGTATCTTTCCTTGTTTTTTGTATTGCTTGAATCTGAAGCGAAAGGGAAGGGCCGGCGGCGCAAACCGCGGCTTTCTTTATTGGAGGGATGCTGCCGTCAAGGCCGCCAGCTTTTTTCAGGTTCCTTATAATGTTCGAGAGCCAGCGCCTCCCGAAGCGGGCCTGAACCGAGTAATCCGATGAGACCTGGTCAATTGCCCCTTCAATTGCCTTTGCCGCTCCCATAAAGCTTTCGGTCTGGAGGCTGGTTCTGGAGCGAAGGGGAATAACCTTTATCCCGCCGAATAGAACAGGCTGGTAAAAGCTTAGAACAGTCTGCTTTAGTTCTTCGCCGGATAAATCTACAGCGAGACTGAACCTGGGATCTTCAAAAAGATGGGTATAGTCTATATTGTGGAACAGTTCAGCAAGGCCGCATAAATCGTATTCAACAGCCAGTACAAAGCCGGTTCCTTCCAGCCTTAGCGCCTCTTCCACGTAAAAGCCCGCCCCCAGCCCGAGAAAAACAATAAAGCCCTCGCTTTGTACTGTTTCAATAAGCCGTCTTGCTTCTTTTCGGGGCTCCATCATCGAATGCAGGGGATGGGCCGCGCCTTGCTGATCTACCAAGTTCGGTACTATTTCGCCGGAGCGGGAAGGCAGGAATTTGTAGCGGCTGGTTTTAGCGGCGGTATTTGAAAGCTTAAAGGAAAGTTCCCGATTCCTTTTTGAGAGGGCAAGAAGATTTCTTTCAAAGGGATCATTTTTTAAATTATCTTTGTCCATTGCTTTTCCCGCGTATTATACCTGATGTCGAGTGTATTGTGTCCATTAAGTTCAAAACTAAATCGTTTTCAGATACTGCCCCGCTGTCTGTCGGAAGTAAAGCCTGTAATTCCTTTTGCAATGTTTTTGAATGGGCAGGATTTTTCAAAGAAGCTTCCAGAATCGAAATTGCCATTTCAGCCGGATCGGCGTTAAAATTCAAACTGGTTCTGTTAAATTTTATAATAGCCGCTGTTTCTTGTTTGGCATAAAACGGAAGAACGGCGCTTGAATCAAATATGGAATTGTTTTTCCCTATTGGATAAAGGGGCCTTGGGTAAAGGGAAAGCTGTTTTTCAAACCATGAAGCGTAGATGCCGTAGCTCCCGCCCGCTTTTAACAGTGAAGAGCGTTTATAAGTTTGAGAATACGCGGGGTTTACTCTTGATGCCTTTTCTTCTATTAGGGCGTCAAGACTGTAAGGGCGCGCGTGGGAACGTATGTCGCTGTTCGCGAGATCCATACCGGCAATGTAAATCTGTCCGCCCGTCAGCGCGAAAGCCAAATCCAAGGCGGCGGCGGTTACTGTTCCCCGCTGGGGCAGGGCTATAAAAGGAATTTGGAGTTCCCGCAGAATTAGCGTCTGCCAAAAGCTTCCGTCGCTGATAACCAAAATCGGCAGATCGCCGCACTGCGAAGGAAGGGCCGCGGTCAGGGCCACGGCAAGGGGGCAGGGTTCTTTTTTTTCGGAGTTGTTCCTGAAAGGGCTAAAAAGGTGAAGCCTGGCCCAGTTTGAGCCGTCCGTAGAGATTGCCAAATCGGGACTTAGGCCATTGGCCTCCAAAGCCGCTATTGACGAAGAAGAAGCGAGAATGAAAATTCCGTCTGGCGATACTTTTTTCTTAATAATTGGGATTGCGTCCTCCAGGCCGGGGCCCGCGCCAGTTACAAGAAGCGGCAGAGAATCCATCGACAAATTGCCATTGACGGGGCTTATGGCTGTTTTTATGATCGAAAGGTTTTTGAAAAAGTTTTTAAACCATCTGGAACCAAATGCTTTGGTAGTTCTTGCGTTCGCGTCCGAGCGTTTGATAAAAGCCGCCGCTTCTTCTACAAGGACCCGGTACAAATGGCCGTAAACGTTAAGCGCTGGACGCCATTCCAAAAGGCGGATTTCAAGAGCTTGCGAATCAGAAATTTCAGCTTCCAGAAACTCCTGTACGGATACGCCTGTTTCCGGATACCACTCTGAGTCGGCTTTTAACATCGATCCTTGGGCCGCTGGTATTTGGCTGGGCTTTTCAGCGTGAAGCGCGATTACCTTTGTGCGCGGCGCTTTTCTTTTTAAGGGAGCTATCATATAGCCCAGCCCCGGCTCAATCAGGATAAAGAAGCGAATGTTTTCGTTCAAAGAAAGGGAATCAATGTACCGTTCAGCTTCTCCCTGAGGATTGTACCTTGAATGCAAAGACGCGGTTTTTTCCTGGTTCATTCTAGGGCAGTGAATTTATTTGGCTTATTACAATTTCGGAACTGTCCGCCTGAAAAGATAAAAGGATTTTTGCGTTTAGGGTTTTTGAGAGCCTATGGGCAATTAGGTCCCTGTCTACCGATAAGGGCAGCATAATCAAAGGGCGGCCTGTTGATAAAGAAATGACGGCCCCCATTTTGTCTATCATCGTGTTTACTTTTTGGCAGAATTGGGCATTGTCATTCGCATTGGGCGGGTTCTCAAATATTATGCAGGAGAGATTATTGTATTCTTCACCGTATTTTTTAATTAATTCCTGTAAAGAAGGTTCCGTAGAGTTGTTGTTGGTTCTGCTCAGCAGACCCATTATACTAGTCCTAATTCTTTGAACAGTTTCTTATAGGTATCGTAGTAATCGGACTTGGCGAATTCTTCAATTTTGTCGTCGGGAAGGGCTTCCAAAAGCTGATCCATGTATGAAAGCACTGTCTTTAATTCCGTTTTTACGTTTGTGGGAATTTCAGAAATTTCAGCGGGGGGAGGTGGAGCTTTAGCAACAACAGGTTCAGGAATGACAGGGGCGCTTTCTTCTTCTGGCACAAACTCTTCAATTTCTTCAATTACTTCTTCCGGTATTTCTTCGATCTCTTCAATATCACCAGCTATTTCTTCAAGGCCCTCTTCTTTTCCTGAAACATCGCTGTAATCATCCTCTTCTACAACAAACCCTTCCGGGATAAGCGAAAGATCCTCTCCGCCTTGTGAAGCGTCTTCCGGCAACGCGAGGTCATCTTCCGGGGATTCAAATTCAATGGTATCCAATTCTGAAGAGCCCATATCGGGTGAGTCCAAATCCGACATATCCAGGCTAATGGATATATCTTCAAGAGAGGGCTCTTCAAGCGGGTTATCCTGGATTCCCGAAGAGAGGTCAGGTTCGTCAATTACCGCGCCTGAAAGATCGATAGGTTCGTCAGCGGTAGCTTCATCCAGCGGGGGAAAATCCTCGCTACCGGCATTTTCTGCCAGGGGATCTTCGGTAAGATAATTCGTGTCCTCAGGCTCAGGGGCGAAGGTCATGGGCTGGACGCCATTTTCTATGAGTTCATTTAGCTCGTCAGTTTCGCCCGAACTGAAGTCAAGTATTGAATCGTCCGGCGTTTCCATGTCTGAGGAAATATCATTGACTTCATCAGCGCCATTTTCAATGGAGGAAGAGTTTCCAAGCATTGTTTCGCCTTCGAGGTTTTCCAAATTGGTATCGGTTAAATCGATTTCCATATCCAGATCCGCCGTGCTTATGCTTAGTTCATCCGAATCATCCTCGTTTTCCGAAAGGCCCATAGCCGCGTCCGACCCGGCTTCTTCGGTAAAATCCGCGGTATTTAGGATGTTGTTCAGTTCGTCGCCGGTGAGAGAAATTTTTTCATCGTCATCTTCATCGGAGAAGTCTTTCCCCTTGCTTTCGGCTTGAGGCGCCGCCGCCTTGAGGCCTGAAAACTCCTTTTTAAGATTGCTTAGTTCGCTTCTTATCGAAGACAGTTCTTCGGCAATCTTCATTAACAGTTGTGTGGAAAGATCCAAGGTTTGAGTTTCCTTTTTTGTTTCTTTTTCTGCGGAAAGTGCCGGAGCTTCGGCAATTACGCCATCAATATCGGAGTCAATTTCAAGAGATTCATCAGACCCGAATGAGTCTGATAACTCTAGTGAGTCTGAAGACTCTAATGAATCTTCTTCCAACGGGTCCGGTGAATTCTGCGTTCCGACAAATTCGTCCATGGAAATTTCTTTAAAACCATCGTCGTCATCGGAACCTGATTCAGCTGAATCCAGGTTTTCGGAATCTAAATCTATCGAGTTTAATTCTACCGGATCCGCTAGTTCCCCAAAATTAAAAACATCGCTGTCATTGTCTTCTTCAGTTGTTTTGCTTGTTTTGTCATCTGTTTCAAAATCAGGCAGATCATAGTCATCTTCGGGAATATTTAATGAATCGCCGCTGTCCTGGCTTGCAGCCCCAAATGTATCAAAGTCGGGGAGATCCTCCAAATCGGGTATTGCCGAATCAATGTCATCTGCTGGTATTTCCGGGGAAAGTCCATCAGCTTCGGGGATAACCTGGGACAAGTCTTGCGGCTCGCTTTTTACCCACACGCCGTATTCGTCCAATTCATCAGAGGATCCAATGGTCCCGCGATCAGCAAATATAGAAGGTTTTTTATCTTTTGCCATGAAACGCTCCCGCTAAATAACACATGACTGTCAACTTAAAAGAGTATACCTCTATAGTATTATCGGCTATAAAAAACAATCCTCCACGAT
>Ga0268262_10007463_pt1 | contig 10180 bp, 8 predicted proteins | sample TergutNc150P3_FD_190354 | JGI IMG/M metagenome (GOLD analysis project Ga0268262, IMG submission 190354) | Nasutitermes corniger P3 segment gut microbial community from laboratory colony in Florida, USA - Nc150 P3 (SPAdes) (version 2) | ecosystem: Host-associated > Arthropoda: Insects > Digestive...
TCATGGTGAGTGTAGCTCAGTTGGTTAGAGTACCGGATTGTGATTCCGGTTGTCGTGGGTTCAAATCCCATCATTCACCTACTTTTTAGCAACTACTTTGCCGCAGGTTGTGCTTCCGCTTCTATTTTTGCAATCTTTGCCTTTGCGTCTGCTCCTGGCTCGCCTTGTAGGCACCGGACGGAGAATAAAGTTGTTTTGAGGTCATCTTTGCTCACCACATTTTTGCTTGTGTTAAGAATATGCCTATAATTGGCTTTGGTGTTGTCTTTGCTCTCGGTTGTGCTCCAAAAACTGCCGAAGTTGCCAACACCACCGTAATTTGAGACGCTGCTGCCACCAGGCAATGCCCGAAAACCGAAGTCGTCATCGCCATTGCCACTGCCACCCCATCCTTCTTTTGCTTTTAATTTTTCGCCAGCGGTGGCAGCGCCGCCTACGGTTGCTATCAAAACATCCCACTCCAAATCGGTGGGCAGGTGCCAGCCGCTTGGGCAAGAGGTCATCGCTGCTTTCCAATCGTAAAGCCGCCCGTATTTGTCGCAGCCCGTTGAGCTGCTGCACTTTGAGCCACTTGCATTGTAAACCAAATTCTCTGCCATCCATGTTTGGTTGCCTATTTTTATGGTCTTGTATTTTTTGCCATCGCGGGAATCGGCAAATGTTCCACTGTTGGCTTTTAATACCTCTGCTGGGGGTTTGCCTTGCACGCAGCGGATGTTGTGCAGATAAGTTTTATTTTCGCGGCTTCTGCCTACATAACTGTCTGTTGCCATGTTATAATGATAAGCACTTCCGCTAACCTCGCCCTCAGTGGCACTCCACCAGCTACCGTTTTGGCCAACTTCTTTGAAATTGGCGTCTGAGGTACCATAGCCGCCTGGTATAGCGGAAAACCCGTAACTTTCAATGCCATTGCCAGATTTTTCTTTATAATTTACCCAACCGCTCGTAGCTTTGAGCTTTGTTCCGGCACTCCCTTTGCCACCCGCAAAAGTTATGAGCTTATTCCATTCATCATCGTCTGGCAAATGCCAACCAACAGGGCAGGCATTAGCAGCGGTTTCCCAAGTGTAGAGCCGCCCGTATGTTTTGCAATTCTCATCCTTGTTGTCATAACACTTGCTGTCTTTGTCTGCGTAATCTAAATTTTGAGCCAGCCAAACTTGGTTGCCTATTTTAATAGCGTAGTATTTTTTCTTGTCCCTAGGGTCTGTGAAAGTACTGCCATTGGCTTTTCTTATAGCATCCAGCTTTTCTTTTGCAACCGCCACTGCTTTTGCTTCTGCCGCTGCTTTTGCATCCGCTTCCGCTTTTGCCTTTAATATCTCCGCTACAGCCGCCACTGCCTCTGCTCCTGGCTCGCCCTTCAAGCAACGAACGCTGAGCAAGGAGGAGTTTAGGGGACTGCGCCAAGGGATGCTTTCAAAGATGCTGTTCATGCGCCGGAATTGCTCTGATGCGCTCCACCAGCGCCCACCGCTGCCAATAAGGGAATCGCTACCGCTGATGTTGCCGTGCCCCCCTGGCAAAGCCGCAAATCCAAAATCATCCGTGCCGTTGCCGTTGTCGTTCCAGCCTTTTTGGGCTTTGAGTTTTTTTTCGCCAACTTCATCTTTGTTCTCGCCTTCTCCGCCAGCGAAATTCGCAAGGGCATCCCATTCCTCCGTAGTTGGCAAATGCCAACCGTTGGGGCAGGCTTGCATGGCCGCTTCCCAGCTGTATAGTCTGCCGTATTTGGCGCAGTTGGCAGGCTTGCTGTCATAGCACTTGCTATCTTCCTTGGCATAATCTTTGTCCGCGTAGTTCAAGTTCTCCGCCATCCAAGTTTGCTCGCCAATTTTTATAGTGTTGTACTTTGTCTTGTCCCTAGAGTCGATGAAAGTGCCAGTGCCAGTGAGTTTTGGCTGGGTAGTGCCCTTTTGCGCGGCAAAGGCTGCTACACAGAGCAAGATTAGCATTGTTGCGACTTTTCTCATGTTCCCCCTACGGTTATAACTACGGTTGTAACAATAATAAATGTAGAAAAATTAGACTCAAACCTCCCCAGTGATCCAAGAACAAGATTCTCATAACAAATCGCATAGTTCTTGTTTGCCATCTACGGACAATTCAGCGCAACGTTCATAATCATAAGAATCGCCCATTTTTTCAAGCAACCAACAGTAATCATCCGTTAATGATGAATCTATAAACCTATTTTGTTTTTTTGCATTCTCTACGGCATTATGAAAGTCTAAAGGGCTTGTAGATAGTGATTGGCATTCAATTCTATTATAAACTTTCAATATCGTGTTTTTATCCATCTTAAAAAAAAACTCTTCCCATAAATCTCCCTGCGCAAATATTTGTATGCGAGCATTTACGGGGAATTTAACGCGATGTGTTTTTGACCCGACCATCCTAGGGGTACCGCATCCAGTAATAGAGTCATTTACTATCATAGCAACACTATCAATATGGCGACTATCTCCATACTCTACATATCCTATCATAGCAACACCCGCAACATCCTGATACTCTATACACTCCTGACCGCATCCCATACAGGAAGACAGTGTCAAACACAGTGCAAGGCAAAGCAGGGTTCTAATTATTGGAACAAACATGAATACCGCCTCGGTTTAGTGTTGCTATGTTCAATCCTTGCCAGCTTCCGGGAATAACCCACAGGAAGCGGGTATTTTGATGCACCGTAATGCGGCGGGCATAGATTTGCCCCGCATGGTCTTTGTCGGCTTGCCCAACCACCACATAAGCGTTAGGTGCCACAAGAAAACCACCGAATGAAGTGTTCAGGAAAATATCTTGCCCACCTTGCACCCGAATCTTCAGGCGGCTAGCCGCTTCCTGAATACTATTTCCCTGAAAAGAGCCATTCCACTGAAATGAGCCGACAATATCCAAAGCAATGTTGCCACTTTCCAGTAGTTCTACTTTGCCTCCCGACTGAACTGTGAGGCTTCCCATTTTATAGCTCCCTTGCTCCAAACGTAGTACCGAGCCAGAAGAAACGGTAATATTTTGCATATAGGCTCCAGGTTTCAAGGTTAGAGTCTGTCCCGAAGAAACTTGCATAGTACCTAAAGAAGTTTCCGCATTAAAACCAGAAAGCAGAGAACGATATATTTGAGACTGTATGATGGCTTCCACATCATTTTGTTTTGTAGTTCCCAGTACCTGCGGCGTGGCATCCTGCGAAATCAAAGTTCCGGCAGAATGAAAATCTCCAAAAACAGAAGCATTGCTTCTTAGCCACACTGAAGAACCTGCCAAAATGGAGCCAATCTTGGCAGAAACTCCCAATTGTACCGCATTTCCGCTTCCAAGCCCCATTGAAACAATAGGGCAATAATTTGAGCCATTGGTGCAATATGCACGGTCATTGATATTAATCTGCTCGGTAGCCAGCAAAGCCACGGGCTTAATCATGCAGTTTCGCCTGGTTGGATGAACGCTGCTTGGGTCCATCATATTGGTTTCACCTGCATCCTGTTTATCATCTTTATTCGCATTTTCATCACCATCGCAATCACCGTCATTATCTGAATCCACATCCAGTTCCGCTCGTAATCCATCTTCATCTATATCCGCAGAAACACCCTTTCGGGTATAGTAGGCTATCTCCATTTTATCTGGAATTCCATCTCCATCGGAATCTATTTTATTAGGATTCGTACCGAAACGATATATTTCATCGAAATCAACAATTCCATCTTCATCGTTATCTTTGCCAACAAGAGAATCCATTAGGCGGCCTTTGGCATTGGTAGGAGGCACATAGTTGGCGACATAAAAATTCCCTCCCAAGTGTAAATTGAAAGTGCGATCGGCCAGATTAGCAATTCCCTGTGCAAGCAAATTGATAAGCACATCTGCACCTAGTCCATAGAAAGAAGCGTAATACCTCCACTCTGAATCAGCATAATTAGTTGTACCAACAAAATGCAAATAAACGGAGCCATCCATTTGTATTTTATAGCCGTCAATAACCATTATGTGCATGCCATTATAGCCTTGATTCGTTTGGCTAATCGCCATTGGAATACCAGCTTCAATATTGGCGATTACCGTATAAGGCGATGGAGGTAGCGGATACCATCCGGGTCTGGAGGCAAACAGTTCCTTATGGTCAGAAATGCCTTTTTCGAGTTTATCTAACCAAGTACTATACTGCAAATAGTCTAATATGGAAGTATTCAGTGCAAATCCCACTGCCTGTATGGTTTCCAAAGGACCTCCTACCAAATCTTTTCCGTGTGGGAAATGTTTTTCTATAGGCTGACCGGGAGATTTCACATAATATACTATTTCATCTTGGGTAAGGGTACCTTTAAAATGTCGGTTCAACACTTGTGCCGTTATAGCCCAGCAACGGTTTGTTTCATCGGTTCTCATAACTCCGCTGGTATTTGGGCGATCCCAGTACCCACTATTTACGGCTGTGGCATCTCCAGCCCATCCCAAATCCAGCATATAGGTATCTTTCCGAGCACGTATTGCAGCAATACCAAGTGTCTTCTTCCGAACATCCACACCTCCGGCAACAATATTGATAATTCCCATGGGAGACATAGTAGTAAAGGTATGAAAAAAAGCCTCTGGCAGAGAAACATCATGGGTTACATAGTAAAGGATTGGGGATGTATATACAATAACTTTTACCAACGCTTTCCCAACGCTTTTTAAACCACTGAGAACACCTCGAGAAAACACTACGGGTTCCGCCCACCAGACATAAACTCCCGTTGGCGGCATGGGAAGGCGAATCTCCGTGCCTAGCACCAGAATGCTGTGCAAGGTGTCTCCATAAGCGGAATCTCGCACTATATGCAATTGATAAAGGCTAATTCCTTCAACCGCTGTCCATGAGAAGGTCAGAGAATCATCAGGTGATTCCGGCTGAATAGTTGTGCCTAACCCTGGAAAGGCAATGGTAGGCAATTCCTGTAAATCCGGTGCTTCCCAAGCACGGTAAAGTTTCCAGTCAGCAACTCGGTGGCCAAATTTTTCTGGATGAACAATAAAGCGTTCTCCTGACATAATTCCCATATTATATCCAAGTTCGGTATGTGCTTTAACAAAACCAGATTCGCTATCCCAAAGCCCAGCTTCCACAGCCGATCCGGCATTTTCTGGAACCAGTCCATAAGCGAAATAAGCCGTCATTTTTCCAGAGCAGTTCAACCACAGTTCTCCGTGATTTTGATACTGAACGGGAAAGGCACCTCTCCATTCTTTATAGCTGCCCGAATCAGTAGCCTGAGCCAAATTCACTTTTAAAGATGCTCCATTAAAGCTGTTCAGTTCCAATGTTGTCTGCTCTTTTTTGTTAGGCGAGGGTTTCCAGCCTATTTTCACGGAATCTGTTTGTATTTCCAAAAACCAAACCTCCGGGCAGACTGCATTGGAAGCAGTTTCTACCCCGTTGAGGAGAACTCCATTGGAATAAACAAGAATACGGTCGGTAAGGGCGAAGGTGTCGCTAATCGGCTGGGAATAATGCTCTTGCTTGTTCCATACAGACCAGTCTTTTGTATGAAGCCCAACGGAAAAACCAGATGAATTTGATAATTCTTCCATGGGTTCTAACACGATATTCGGAAAAGATATTTTCAAGAGAGCTTCGCCACCGCCCAGCTGAATCCACTCCATATTGCCGCCTGGAATATAATAGCCTTCGGCAGGGGCAATTCCGTTCCAATCTTGTTTCGCTCGGTAATGTAGCTCCAATCCACGAATTGTCTGTTGTCCAGTATTTTGAACCCGAAAACGCAATACCGTTAGATTATCGGAGGACAATTGCTCATCCAGTGTCCAGACCGACACGCTCTGTGCGTAAAGGGTGGCAAAAAGCAAAAGGAATGTAAGAACAATCGGTCGCATATTTTTGATTCCTGCCTTAATATAACCATTGCACAAGGCTTTAAGCATTAAATCTCTTAATTTGCGGGTATATAGCATAAACGGAATATACAAATTGTGCTAGTAACCATAGTGAATCCACTATGGTTTGTTTGAGAGAAATTTTGTTGGTGAGTTATTCTTTCTTGGATCGCTGTGAGAGGTTTGATTCTATTTTTGGAATTTTAAAATTGCCCCAAACTTTATATGTTATGCATATTGACGGGAAGGGTGTGGGTACACCCCGCTATAATTCCCAAAAATTACTATATTCCTAATTATGGGCAACGGCTACTGGATTCTTTTAATTTTCCTGTTTTTAGGCGCATTTATAGCTGCCGCTGCCATATTGGTTGGCAAAATACTGGGCTTTCCATCAAAAGAGGGGAAAGCCAAATTCAAACCCTATGAATGCGGAATGGAAACTTTTGGCAACGCCAGGGTGCAATTCAAAGTTGGCTATGTGGTATTTGCCCTTATATTCTTGGTGTTTGACGTGGAGGCTCTATTCCTTTTTCCAATAGCTGTGCATTGGCGGGGGGTTGTGGACGGGACGCTTGGCATTCCGGTATGGCTCGCATTCGTGGACTTGGGCATATTTTTTGGAATTTTGGTAGTAGGCCTTGCGTATTCATGGAAAAAGGGCTGGCTCAAGTGGGAATAGCCTACCTCTCTATTTTTATATCAGAAAAAACCGGTTCATATTTGAATTTTGCGTAGCGGAAAATCGCTCTGCCTACCGTTTTTAGCATTGCAAAGTCCGTTTTGCCGCCAAAATTTGCATTTGTGCTTTGCAGAGTGCCCAAAACAAAAACCTCTTGCAACGAAAAACTGCCCAGAAATTTGGAATCAAAAAAAGAGAGGTTTCCTTGAAAAGAAGCTGCATCAAGGGAAAACCTTTTGTTTGCCGTTATATCAGAAAAATAGCTGTCTTTAGACCAAACCGCCATCTGGTTGAAAATCGCATTTTCTTTGAAAACGGATTTGGTGAAGTTAATTGTGCCGTAGATTACCGCATTGCTAAAATCCACATCTTTCTGAAATTCGCTCTCCAAAAAAATCACATTGCCATCAAAACGGGTGTAGGTATTGTTTTTTTGCGCGACTACCTTTTCTTTGAAAACGCAACGCGAACAGAAAAAATTAGCCTTGACCCTTGCCTCAAACATCGCGGAGCCAGCCTGAGACAATTTCCCAATGCTGGAAAAATCCAAAATGCCTTCTACAACGGTGCCCTTCATTTCAACAGGCTCGCCCTTTTCCAGCTTTTTGATTATATCCGCTGCGTTAACAGTTTCTCCAAAACAGGAAATGGCGGCAAGCAAAATTATGAGCAATAAAGGCATGGTTATCGCCTCTTTATGCGTTTAACCGGCTTGGCTGTTTCTCTGTAATTGGCTATTTTTTTTGCCCAAGCTCCGTTTTTCTTGTCCCTGTTCAACACGGTTTTTATCTCCTGCGGAGTATAAGCGTTTAACTCCCCCAAAGCCGCAACGGAATGAACCGGAGCTGGTCTTAGCCTTTTTGCCAAAGCGGTGGTGGCAGCTAAATTTATGGGACTGGATAGCATAACGCCGTTTTGGAACTCCAGAGGCCTGCCGCCAGTGCTTGTTATGAAATAGAAATTATTGTCTTCGTTGCTTTCTTGAATCGCATCTTTAGAATCGGCATATACAACCAGATAGTAATCACCGGTAATATCTGGCATTTGATATGGTATCTCAAAACCGGCGTCTCCTGCTTCTTCTTCCCCTGCCATTTTACCCGGTTTAACATTTATATTGTTCCACAATCCGCCTGCAATTGCTTCTGTGTTCTTGTATTCTCCCCAGCAAACACCGTTTTTAAAATCATCGGGCTTTGAGCATGGTTTGCCGTATTCATCAGTATAGTAGTCTTCAAAAATAATTGCATAATCTTCGGCATCGTAAGCATTGTAATACAAATAATAAATACCCCATCTTTTGTTTGCCTTGATTTCGGCTGAACCGTTGTTATGCACTTGATAATAAAATGCGCGCGCTCTTGGGTCGTTGGGTTTAAATTCATCATCACGGTAATCCTCGGCAAGGCTTGCGAGCAAATCATAATGGTTTGAAGCTGGAGTCGGAGGATTTATAGGCTCAGGAGGGGGAGGTGAATTGGGATTCTGCGCTACATAAGCGTATTTACACATACTATTCAAAAATAAGTCGTAATCCACCCATATACTCCCATTATCTCCATAGTTTTGCCCCCAAGAATTGCGAATTCTAAAAGCTCCATTCGTTCCTTTTGAATCATCATAGCCTACGAGAACCATAGCATGCCCGCCGGAGAAGTTATAATCCGAAGATAAAACCGATTTGTCGCTCCATTTACGAAAACGCTCGCCGAGTGTGGCACCAAAAACTATAGGCCTGCCTTGGGCAAGATAGGTTTTGAAATTTTCTGTAGTCATGCCTTCTATTTTAGAACCCAACCCAGCGGTCACTTGGTTCTCGGCTATTTTGCGATAGTTTGCCAATTTGTTATTTTCATTTCCCTTTGCTGTAGAAGGGCTTGCATTGCATGCTTTTGCCATATCATAAGGAACATCTGACAAGCTAGCTGCGCCTTCGGCAATAAGGGCAGTCATCGCAGCTGAAATAGATGTTCCATCGCAATCCAGGTTTCTGCTACCGGAAGGAATTGCCAGCCATAAATCTTTGGGGCTGGTTTGATTTTGTGGCTTTGCCAAATCGGTAGAAGACCAATTTCTCTCTATAGCATTCAGTGCTGTTTTAAAAGCATAGCCTGTGGACCAAGCTACGCAGGTACCATAAGACCCTTGGCTTTGCGCCGGCGGGAATTTATCTTCGATGGAAGCGGCTCTTGGCAAGCTGGACTCATCGGCATCGCTGAAGTTCTTGACATCTTTTGGAGTTGTGTTTAGATTTTCTTCTTGCAGCAAGCCTTCTCCAAGAGAATTGTTATCGCCAAACCATTCGTCAATCGAATGCTCACCGCAACCTAAAAGCACAAAAGACAGTGGGACAAAGTATTTTTTCATTGGTTTACCTCCTTTCTGATTCTTTGATTTCCAGAGCTAGAGCTGGAAATTTCATTGTTATTTACAACTTCCTTTCTGACTCTTTGGCTTTCCGAGCTAGAACTTTTCTGGGGTTCTGGGCTAGGAATTTTTTGGACCACCGCTGCCGAGCTAGAACTTTGTGTTTCTGAGCCAGGAATTTTCTGAACTCCTGAAGAAATCTTTTGATTTCCCGAACTGGAAATTTTTCTAATCCCAGAGCTGGAACTACGATAGCTTTTTTTGCTCTCTGCCATTACTATCTTTGCATACTGGCACTGCAAAAGAAAAAATGCAGATAAAACAACAATTACCAATAAAAATTTATTTTTCATATTCAAATCTCCTAATCCTTAGTGCAACGAACACTGAACAAATACTTCTTGCTTCCTTTTTGAACAGAAATATAGAAAAATAATGACTCTTTGTCAACTATTATTCGCAAATAAAACCAAAGCCCCCAAAATATTCTCCATTCAATTTATTATATTACCCTCTATGAAACTATTCCCCCTTTTGGCTCTTGCTGCAACCGTATCTTTTGCCCAGCTTTCCGGGCAAAAGGTTGATTTGTCAAAACCCAACTTGGACAAGGGTTTTTCAATAACAAAATCCCTCTCTCTGAGAAAGTCCGCAGCCGCTGGTGATTTTCAAAAAGCAAAGGATTTGAACCTTGCGGAGATTTCCGAGCTATTGTGGGCGGCAAATGGGGTAAACAGGCAAAGCGAAGGCAAGCGCACCGCGCCCTCTGCCATGAATGCCCAGGATGTAGATGTTTATGTTCTTGCAAAAACAGGTGCGTATTTATACAACGCGCAAAGCCATTCCCTGAACTTGGCGGCAAGCGGGGATTTGCGAGCCTTGGCCGCAGGCAGCCAGATGGATTTTGCCCACGCGCCCATAATTATATTGCTGGTTTCCGATGTTTCCAAATTCCCTCGCGGGGATGACGCAGGCAGGCAAAAATTTGGAGCTGTTGACGCAGGCATCGTGTCCCAGAACATTTCCTTGTTCTGCTCCGGCACCGGGCTTATCACCAGGGTTCGCGCATTTATGGACGCAGATGGTTTGAGCAAAGCGTTGAAGCTAACCGCTTCCCAAGTTCCAATGCTCAATTTACCTGTTGGACGTTTATAAAGAGAGAGGCAAATATGGCTACGATGACAATGAAACCAGAAACACTCAAAGCTGCTATGAGCAACATAGGGCTTGACAACAGAGTTGACGACT
>Ga0268262_10007464_pt1 | contig 10179 bp, 10 predicted proteins | sample TergutNc150P3_FD_190354 | JGI IMG/M metagenome (GOLD analysis project Ga0268262, IMG submission 190354) | Nasutitermes corniger P3 segment gut microbial community from laboratory colony in Florida, USA - Nc150 P3 (SPAdes) (version 2) | ecosystem: Host-associated > Arthropoda: Insects >...
TCGGGTTTAACCGCAGGCTTCTTTCCGTCAGCGCCGGCAGCGCTTTTAGAAGCGTCGCTTTTAAAAGCGTCCGTAAGTGTTTCTTCAGCGTTAGCGGGCGCCGGTGTTCCGCCCTCCGCCGAACCGCCGCCTGCGCCGTCAGGCGCAAGCGTGAGCATTACCCTGTGAATCAGGTTGTGCAGCATTATTTACCTCCCCCGCGCGCGGAGGTCTGGGCGATAAAGTCCGTCATGTCCTTCGTGTCGCTTACCCCCATCCGCTCGCGGATAAAAAATTTTGCGTATTCGTTTAATACGTGTTCCCGTTTGGTGCGCGTGTTCTCGTACAGGAACAGGTCCGTTAAAAGCATATTAAGGACGATCTTTCCCTCGTCGCTCCCGAAAACTTTCCTGCAGGTTTCGACTAACATTTCGTTCTTTTCCTGCGGCGTAAGTTTTTTGTCCTTCCAAAACTGCCAGTTAGTTTTGTTCATCGCGTAATTCCTCCCGCCATTTGTTTGGTCATTTCTTCCATAGGCGAACCCGGCTTAACAGGCTCGTTTAAAGCTCCGTAGTTTTCCGTTATCGCCTGCTGCTGCCTCTCCGCCATAGCCTGCTGTTGTTGCGCCTGCTGCGCCTGAGCCCTTTCTTCCCGTAACGCCTCAATATCTTCGTTTTCCCGGATCGCTATCTGCGGGAACCCGAGCCCCTCAAGCCCGCTCTTCAGGGTTTGGTCAAAGTCGATAACGTCAAGCGCCGCAGGCGACATTTGCCCGATAGAGCCGATAAGCTGTATGCCCTGCGCTATGCCCGAAGACTCGTGGTATTTCTTCTGTGCCTGCGCAAGCGGACCTATAAAGTCAACCTTCATCTGCGCTCCGGAGCCCGCAAGAGCTTCAGGCGGATCCGGAAGCGCTCCCCGGCGCCAAAGCAGGTTAAAACTTCTCTGAATAATTTTCGTGAGCGCCCCGTTGAGGTTTACGATTAAGTCTGATAACACGCTTGCTTTTTCCCCCTGCAGCTCCATGACGTAAGTGGCTGTCATGTTTGCCGGGCGCTCGTTCATCAGCGCTAGAAAGAAATCGACGTGAAACCAGTCTTTAACGCGGTTTTCCATTTCCTTTTGAATGTCCAGCGTAATGGGATAATTCTGCCCCGTGTTTATGGGCGTTATGATTTCCCTTTCTTTCGTGTAATAGTTATACCCGTTGGGAACAACGCTGGGTTCTCCTTTCAGCGTGTCGGGCACGTTGTAAGCCGGCTCTGCGGAAAGCTGCGCTATTTTTATTCTCGCCTGATCGACAATGTTTAAAAGCTTTATGTCGTCAAGCGCGCAGATAGCAGGTGATTCCCCGTAAGCGGTCCCGTTTATGTGATCCCAGATAAACACCGCGTAAGGAAATTCCTCGTACCCCGATTCGTCGATAAGCCTGTCCTGATCCTCGTCAATGAAAACCGATGCGTAAGGCATATCCTTGTTCGATTTTGATTCCCCCGTTTTCTCCCTCTTGTAAACCGCGTGGATAATCGAAAACTCGTTATTCCATTTTTTCCTGTCTTTAAGGTCAAGCCGCCTTGTGTCGGATAATTTTTCCTCTCCGAAAAAAGCCGCCGCGTTCTTAAGCGTCATCGAGTAGCGGCGGAACACGGCGTCAACATCGTCGTACTCGTTAATGTCCAGGTACATTTCCTGCACGTTGAGGTTGGTAAACCGCAGCCTGCTTTCAGCCGCCGGCTCGTCTGTAAGCATTACCGCGTGCCCGTAAACCGAGGCGTTCTCGATAAACTTTGAAACCTGCGGGTAAAGGTTTGACCTGTTAAACTCCGCGTACATCTTTTTCTCCACCGCTTCAAGCCAGTCTTTAACGCCGTATTCGTCTATATGCTCCGGCGCCTCAAAGCCCAGCTTTAACCACGCTATGTTAGGGGATATCGAGTAGCCCGTTATTCCGGAACGAAGCGTCTTGAGGTAATTCGTAGGCCTGCTTGTGTACCTTTTCGGCCTTGTGGGGTTTTTCTCTTTGGGGTTGTCCCAGTTGAAAATCGAAGGGGCGACGTACCTTTGCACTTCTTTCCAGTCGCCCTCCCGCTTGGCTCGTTCCGCTCTTAGCCATTCAAACCTGTTTTTAAGCTCGTCCACAAAATCTTTAGTATCTTTCTTAACGTCTTCGCCCATAGCTCCCCCTTATCCCGCCATTCTCGATTTGTGATAATCCAGCGGATCCCAGCTTTCGCTTCTTCTCTTGAATGTCCAGCTTCCGTTCTGTTTCCTTAGCGCGTCCGCGGGATTGTGCGCGAAATCGCTCATCATCGCGTAACGGCTCTCGTCGTATATGTGGTCCTCTAACTTAGAGTTGACGTCCTCGGGGTTTGACGGGTCCGGCGTAAGCACCGGTATCGTGCGTATGAAGTCAACGCAGTTGTCAAACACAAGCAGCATCGGGCTTCCGTCCTCGCACCTGGTTATCAGCCTCTGGTGGAATATCGCCGCTCCGTTTAACCTGTCCCTGTTCGCCCTTATCATGACGAAGCCCGCTTTCTCGAAGTTTTCAGCAATGCTCGGACCTTCGTCGCTCCTAGTCCATATCGCCTCGTCCGCTACGCATTCAGTTACACCTTCAGGCACAGCCATTTCCCAGGACTTTGCCGCCACTTCAGGGCTTCCCATTTTTATCCCTACGTTCATTTCGCCCTTTTTGCACCCGTACCATTCCCCGTACCTGACCATTCTCCCCTCGCTGTTCACTGCCCATTTCCCCAGGCTGAACGGGTGGCCGAAACCCCAGTCGAACGAATAGAACTTTTTCCATGTCCCGCTCTCCAGCGCGAAAGGTTTGCATACGTGGAGCGATCTGCGGAATTCGTCAAAGAACTGCCCGGCGAATATGTCCCAGTCTCCGCCTCTCATCGCGCGGTACAGATGATTAGGAAGCAGCTTCAGACGGTTGGCGTAATCCGGATCGTTTTTCATCAGCGTGGGATTGTCCTCCAGCTTCGAGGGGATAAATACGCGGGTAATCGGAAGCTTCACAAGACCTGCGGATTCAACAGTGCGGTGCACCTTGTAAGGCTCGAAGCCGTCAACAAACCTTGACTTTATCCAGGCATGGCCTACGCCGCCGGGATTTGCCGTGGCTCTCATATAACATGGAACGCCCGCGGCGGAACGGCAGCGGGTTATCATGTAACGCCAGGCGAAGTCGGTTGGATAATTCCCCAGCTCGTCAAAGCCTATCCATGTGTACTGGTGTCCCTGATACCTCAGCACGTCGTTGTCGTGTTCAAGATACCGAAAGGATATTGCCGCGCCGTTTTTAAAAGTATAGTCGCGCCCCTTGTTTACCAGCTTCCCGCCTAACGGAACGTACAGCTCGTTCGCGCGGCGCATTAATTCTTCTAACTCTCCATAAGTTCTTCTGAATAATATTCCCCGCCAGTGCCTGCCATAAGCGTTAACTCCCGCGTAAAAATCCATCAAAAGAAAGTCGCTCTTGCCTCCGCCCGCGGCTCCCCCGAATAACAATTCAAACGCAGGCGACTTTAACGCAAGCGCCTGCTTGTAGTGCGGCTTCCACAAAATTTTATTTGAATTTTTGCTGTCAAAACCTGTCATTTTTTGCATTTTTTTTACGCCCCCTCGTCGTTAAGGAGTTCGTACTCTATTTCTTCTTCAGGTTTTTCTTCCAGTCTCTCTTTGTCCCGCAGTTCTTCCATGTCCTTGCCGGCTAGATATACCACGGGGTTTATTACGGTCGCGCCGTCGGCAGGACGCGTCATTCCCAGATAGTTGCACAGTATCGAAAGGCTCTTTGTCCTGTCGTACAGCTTTATTTCCCTGCTTCCGCCCTTTCCTTTCTTTATCCCCGTTACGCATAACGCCAGCTCCCCAAGCTCGCTTATGTCTTCTTTTACTTTCAGGTTTCCGTACGGGTCTACTATGTCGCCTGTTTTATAAAGGGTGAGAACTTTTAACAGCCTCAGAATTTCATATTCGGTGAGCTGGTCTTCTTCGTTCTGTTTAGCCCTTAATAGTTTTTGAATGGCGCTTTGTATCTTCGGGTCTCTCATCAGGCGGGCGGGATTTGATCGTATGGAAGAGTCTTCAAGCTCTTTGTCGTGGCGGGTGAAGGCTTTTATGTAAGCCGCTGTCTGGTTTAAATAACAGGATTTGTCGCCGCAGTAGTATTCAACAAACGCCTTTTGGCGGCGCGTAAGGCCTTCCCACCATATAGGCGCTTTCTTGAATAAATCCTGCTGGCTGTTCTCTCCGGGCACAGGCTCCCCCTCCACAATCTACGCTAAGGCGTTATTGCGACAGGAGTTCCCGTGCCGGTTTATAGGCAGGCTGTCTTTTTTTTATTTATAAGGCGTTTTTCTGGTTTCTGTCAAGTGTTTTTTGATTTTATAAGTATCATTTTAATAGGTCAGGATAATCAAAACTAATTGTCTATTTGTTCATGTTTTTTAATAGGGCATATTTTGAAAATATCGTCAATTATCGCGAATTCGCTCGGATATGTAAAATGTTTTGATTGTTCTTTATAAAACTGATCCTTACCGTTTATGGCTGTATAACAAAACACGTTCGCTCTGTTCTGGGTGTCCTTGCATTTAAACACATACAAATTGATTATATGACCTAACTCGTGTGCTATTAGTATTCTTGTATCATTGTCATCATCTGATAAATCAGGATTGTAAACTATTATCGAGCCGTAACTTAGATGCATTATAAATCCCTTTCTATTTAAACCTCTTATTGGACGTAAAATTATTGAATATAAACGCATATTCCGGTCAATAATAGACTTTTTTTGCTCATCCGTATATTGATCACTGCGTAGAATTGGCGCGATATAATTTTCTTTTAAGTTATCGTTGATCATATCTTCAATGGTAGAAACAACATGGGATAAATAGCGAACTCTTAATTTGCTTTCTATTTTCGAGTTATAAAAATTTTCATATGTTGTACATGTTTCCGGATCAACTTTAAAACTTTTGCAGAGTTTCTCAATTACATCTTGTTTCAAACCAAAAATCTCCATGAACCGTCTAAGAATATTAGCAATTCATCTTGGTACTGCTGTTCGAGAGTTAGATTATTAGGCGGAGACGATGAATGATATTTAACACCCATGCAAAGCCGTAAAAGTCCTATTTTGTCGGGAATTTTACTTATCTTAAAAGAACTAAAAACTTCCTCAACCTTGTCTTCAGATGTACATAAAAACAACTGTTGGCTGATTTCGTTTGTTAACCTAATAGTATCTGTTAAGGTCATGTTATTCCTTCCTTAAAATATCGGTTAATCCTTAATAGGATTAATAATTAAAACGCCCGCCCTCCCGTTAACGGGTGAAACCTTGAGAACGCTCGGCTGTATCTGGTCAAGCTCATTTGGCTACACTTGATAACAATTTCAGCCGACCCGTGAATACTTTCGCCATGTAATTAATATTAAGACGATTGTAAAAAGATTTCAATACTTTTTTTAAGTTGTTTTGACGTTTTTTATAAAAATGTCCAATGCCGACCTGCCATACAAACTGCGGAAAAAACTTTTTATATATAAATAATTTTTTTTATTTATAATCAAATACTTTTCTATATTTCTATGGCAGTATGGCATGATAGCTCGTAAGTCCTTATGTAGTAAGGAATTACAATCTGCCATACCCTGTTTTTTAGTACGGCAGGGTTCGGCAGTTCGGCAGAATTTCGTGTCATTTTGACACGTTTTAAGCCTTTTCATGCGTTTTTCCCTTCTGCCTTCGGAGGTTGACAACGTAAAAAAAGGCAAAATGCCATACTCTAAACATGGGTATGGCATGAAAGATAATTGAGTAAAATCTTTTTGTTGGCTTGCAGTTCTTTTTGGGCTTTCTATCCGCTGCCGCTTGAAAGTTTGTTTTTTAACACTAATCCGCAGTAGTAATACTTTGATTCTTTTCGCGTCTTGTCCGGATTAAGAATTGTCAGGTGATCGCCGAATTTGTTTTTTGACATCTTTTTTCTTACACCTTCGTCATCACACCATTTCAAAAAATCCTTGTATAGATCGTCCGAGCTCTCGATACCGCCGGCGGCAATTTCCGTGTTTTCTTTCTTCCACCTGCCTACAAGGTCCTCGCTTTCCATATACTCGGCGCTTGCCTGATCCACTACGGCGCAGGAGGGGAAAGCCGCGGGACCTTCTCCGTTTTTATAGTATTCATGCGCAAACCAGATTAACAGCGCCAGTATCTGCGGCGCTTCCGCTTTTAACATTTGTTTGCACAGGTCGCTTATCATTTCCTCGTCTTTAACTATATAGTCAAACGGAACCATGCGGATGCGCCGGCGTATAGCCATGCCCGTATCTTTCAAAGTCAGTTTCGGATTGCTTCCCACGGCTATTTTGCATACCGGGTTAAAATTAGTGTCTTTAAGGTATTTTCTCTTTGCCGAAATTGTGTCGCCTGATATTATTGACTTAAGCCCGTCCATGTTAAGCCGCCCTTCCGGAGCGTCTATCAAAACCCCGAGGCGTTTCCCGGGCAGTCCGGCGAAATCAAACTGTCCCTGGAACCTGTTCTCAATTACTATGTCCTGCGGTAACGGCACGGCGTAGTCGCCGAATATTTTTAGCATAAGGTTTAACAATACCGACTTTCCGTTTTTTCCCTGCCCGTGGAAGTTGACGAAGAAAGACGCGCCGTTGTCCCCGGTCAGGCTGTACCCGAAATAAAATAAAATATAAAACGCAAGGTCCGCGCGCATTTTTCCGTCCTTGCTTGTTACCTTGTTAATAAATTTTTCAAACATTTTCGGCAGCTCCGGCATCTTCCAATGCCCGTCCTTGCCTTTAAGAAGCTCCGCCGCCTTGCTCGCCGTCGACTTGCTCAACAAGTCTTCAGGCTCCGCTTTGCGCATAACGCCTTCCCTCATGTTGTATAAGTCGCCCTTGCAGTTCACTACGTCCCCCTCTGCGTCAAACGCTTCTTCAAGCACGGTTATTTTTACGTTGTTTTTTAATATGTTTTTTACGGCTCCTATTCCCGCCGATGAAAGAATGCGCCTCGCAAACGCCTTTTCCCCGGGGTTTGTCTCCTGCGCTTCTTCAAACAATAGTTCCCCGAAATGCGTTATCACTTTCTGCACGGCAGCTTCCGCGTACTCCTCCGTCCAGCAGCCGTCGTCCGCGCGGTATACCATCCAGCCGATCTGCGGACAGTGCCTTATGTAACGCCCGCAGGTTTCAACTATCGCATCGGCAATGTGCACCTCGTTGATGTCGTTGTCCTCGTACACGCCGTAACCTTCGGGAATTTTATCTATTATGTATGCGGCAAGTTTCCCGGCTTCCGTTTCTTCGCGCCGGTCGGACTTTTTTGTTTTAAGTCCGCTCTTGCGGTAATAGTCGTCGCCTGCCGCGGCTTTCCTTACCATTGGTTTTTTGTCCCCCCCCCGATAAACCCTAACCGCCGCGCGTATTCAGGCGCGGCGTAGCCCGTAGGCTCGTCAACATATTTTATTACCAAATCGTGAAACTCGTCATGCTCGTAATGAACGCCGGAGGCTTCTATCAGCTCGCGCAGGTACACCTTCCCTCCCACAAGCTGAAGAAGACCCGCGGCTTCGAGCTCGCGCTCAATCCACGCGCGGCCCGAAGTCAGTTCTTCCATTTTTTTTAAATACTCGTTTCTCATCGCCGTTCCCGGAGCCCCCGCAACCGGATCGTAGTCTTCCGGAACCTCCGCCGGATTGTAGGGTTCCGCCTTGGCGTATAACTCGTCAAGGACTATGTCAGTCCTTTCGGAGTAACCTTTGAAATCAATCGTTTCCAAAGCCCGCCATAATGCCTGGTGGCGCCTGTCTGTGAAGTGCCGCCACGTTAAAGCGTACTCCTTAACAGCCAGGCGCAAATCCCTTTTGTCAATGCCGGCTAACACGGATGATAGAAACTGCCTCTCAACCTCGACGCGTTCCTTCTTAGAACGGATCGTCTTCAGCTTCCTGCTCATCTTCAGCCTCCGCAACACAAGCGCTGCACAGATCGTCTTCTACCCAATGACAAGGACTGCCCGTTTTTTCTACGCACTGCCGGCAATCGTTTTCAGTACAGCCGCAGACGCGGCATTTCCTTTCTCCTGCGGTTTTCTTTTTCTTTACAGGAGCCTTTTTCTTTTTCGGCTCCAGCGCTTCAGCCGCCGCTACCTTCGCGAATTCTATGTACAGCGCCTTGTATTCGTCAGCGCTAAGCTCGGAGTAATCAAGAAAATCGTTTTTAGATTTATACTTTTTAATTCTTTCTATCTCGTCAATGTCAGGCAAGCTTTGTTCCAGTCCGCAGCTAAGAAGCAAAAAATGAAACAACTTTTGCGTCTCATCGTTCATGTCGTCCGCTATCTGCTTTAGGGATTTACCGCCCAAAAATACTTTCTGCCATTCTTTTTGCCTTACCGAAAACTGATTTTCTATAAATGAATGATCCGAAATAGATAATTCGCCATCAGCCACAAGCATGAACATGGAAAAATAATCCCGCTGCTTTTGCGCTCCGGTTTTCTCCTCCTCCATCCTTTTGGAAACAACGTGTTTAAAAATTTTATCTTTTACTTTGTTTTCAAACTGATAATATGCCGCGCCTTTGGTTTCCAATTCCTTGGCCAGCTCCCCGGCTTCGCAGCCGCGCTCGGCTGCTACGGCTTTCAATACCCCCTTGCCGTACCTTTCTACATCACCGCCCGAACTCTTTTCACTTCTGACTTGCGGTTCTTTCTTTTTATAGCCGACTCTTTTTACGATAATGTTTCCGGCGTAATCTTCAATTATTTTCCAGCAGCAGCCGGTTTTCTTTTTGGATTCTCCCGTGAACTCATAACCTTTTTCGCGTAACACTTCAAATTCGGCTTCCGCTTTCCCGATTTTAAACCTTACTTTTGACGCTTTTTTATACAACAGCTCAGGAATGCCGTCTTCAAAAAATATTTTACCGTCCGTTATCTCCGACTCCCGGTGTTCCTTGGAAAGCTCTTTGCTTATCATTTCGTACCATTTCAGCCTGTAGCAGTCGGCGTCCAGGCAAACGTCGCTTAACTGACCGACTTCCTCAAACAACTCGTTGCCTTCGTTATGCGTTCTTTTTTTACAGCCGCCGCAGGCTTTTTCCATGGATTCCCTTATAACAAACTTCTGTTTCTTCCTTATAAAATCACAAGCGGCAAATTCGTTTACTTTTTCCTCTTTTTCATGCTGCTTAAAGAAGTCTTTCTGATCCTCTTCCGGAAGCTCCGCAAGCACGGCTGCCGCGGATATGTTTATTCTTTCGTCCCTGAACATACCCTTAAGCTCGTCCGCAAGGCTTGAGAGCCTTAAGCGCTTGTATATCGCGGACCTGCTTCTTGCGTAACGCTCCGCTATTTTCTCAATCGTCATGCCCCTTTGCGCCATGCCGGAAAACAGCGCCGCCTCGTCCAGCGGGTGCATGTCAAGGCGGTTCACGTTTTCGCTTAACGCTATCTCCTCGTCGCTCCGCGGATCGTCAGCGGCGATAACGACGCACTCGGTTGCAACCGTATACCCGCCTTTATCTTCCTTGTTTATTTCCAGAAGCGCGGCAATGCGCCTGCGGCCTGCTACCACCCTGTAACCGGTTTCCGGAGCGGAAAGACGGCGAACTACGGGCGGCTCTATTATCCCGTGTTCCCTTATGCTCTCTTTAAGCTGCCCGAAACCTTCGTCCTTCGCGCACGTCCTGTTCTTGTCGCTGACAATTTCAGCTAACTCTACCGACTCAATACTCATTCCCTGCCTCCTTTATTTCTAATCTTTCCTTACGGAAAGAACACTTTAACAAAACCCTCCGGAGCCGTGTTATAATCCTAGTATCCACAACCCGGTCTCTACAGACCGACTATCCCAAAACCCAGGAGGGTAAAAACCATGAACGTACAAGCTAACTGTCCAAGATGCAAGCACGAAAAATTCGCCGTAATCGAGCACGTCTTGTACAATTTCCGAAACGCAAATGACGGTAATAGAGAATATTCCCGCATTATCAATCTTCTTTGCTGCGACAGTTGCGGAGCCGTCATTTGCCAGTTTGACTGGAAGGATCACGAGAAGGACAAATTAATATAGGACCGTCTTCCGCCATCTCGATATGAATGCTTACCCTGAATATGTGGCCTCTCTCGATTTGGCAATAATCGTCCGT
>Ga0268262_10007465_pt1 | contig 10178 bp, 9 predicted proteins | sample TergutNc150P3_FD_190354 | JGI IMG/M metagenome (GOLD analysis project Ga0268262, IMG submission 190354) | Nasutitermes corniger P3 segment gut microbial community from laboratory colony in Florida, USA - Nc150 P3 (SPAdes) (version 2) | ecosystem: Host-associated > Arthropoda: Insects > Digestive...
TTCCAACCGTTTCTTCAAGCAGGACTCCGGATTTGAAAAGGAGGTATCCTTCTTTGAAGTCGAAACCTGGGCCAAATTGGCGGAGGCCTGCAACAACCTGGGGAAAAAGGGGCGCGGGGTGCGGGTGGTTGGCCGCCTGAAACAGGACAGGTGGACCGGCAATGACGGCAAACAACATTCAAAAGTCGCTATTGTCGCCGAACATGTTGAATTCCGTCCCGAATTCAAGAAAGAGGCCAACAATGAAAAACCGTTGCCCACGGGCGATGAATTTGCGATGGCGGCGCAGGAGTACCCTGATGATGTTCCGCTTGAGGAAAGCGCCGGTGCTCCGGTCATGACCGATGTTCTTGAAGCGGTGACGTTCTAGAGGATTCACACAAAGAACACGAAGGAAGGAGAGAGAAAAGGAGGCTCTTTGTGTTCTTTTCTTTCTTTGTGTTCTTAGTGTGAAATCTTCTGTATATTTTTTGCCGCCGGTTTTTCTGTAGTGTAAAAACCGTTTTTCCAGTTAAAGCGGCTTATGCGGGGCAGCGGCGTACCGTCATCTATCGCCCGCATAAGGTCTTTGTAATCCGTTTTTTTCAGGGGCCGGCAACTCCCCGCCACGTCTATGATGAAGCGCCGGAAACCCGCTTCTTTCAGGAAGGGGATTTTGTCGGTAATGGAAAAGGGTTTCTCGGGGAAAACGGTTGACCCTTCGGGGCCGCAGACCAGGGAAAAATTCTCGCCGCGGTTATCCGAAAATGTGGTAAAATCGTACAAGGTTCCCAGATTGGCGCGAATCTGAAACAGGGGGGGCCAGATAAAAACCGGCACAAAAGCCAGGGAGCGCGTTTGACGGTTTCCCGTATCTATAGTACGTTCCCAATTCTGCCGGTTATTTTCCAGCGGCGAAACAAAACCATCTACTCCCAGCGAAAGCACATACGAAAGCGCCCACGCGTTAAAGGTGTACAGCCAGGGGCCGGCAATCAGTTGAACCTCTGAGCGTATGTCGCGAAACAGGGAAAAATGCCCCAGATTGTTGACCATAAACTGACGGTAACCTCGGTCAACCAGAGAAGGGATTATATCGGCAAGCTCTTGCGCGGCGGCTTGCGGGAAAAAAGGTTTCAGTACCAGAACAATGTCGGCGGGTTTAAAGGGCAGCGGCGGTTTGTCCTCCCCCAGAAGATAATCAATAGTCATGCGGGTCAGGGTGAGCATCACCCGCGCCGGACGGGATGACTGTATAATGTACAGGTCATTGATACGGGAGGTTGCGACATACAAACCGTCGGGGAATGCGGCGGATTTATTTTTATTGTGCGCGGTTTTCCGGGGAGCAGAAGCCGGAAGCGGTAACTGCGGCGGTGCCGGCGCTTTTTCATGTCCCGGCCCCCGTCCGCCCGTGCCCGCGTTATGGGCAATGACCGGCTTATGGTGTTTTGACATTGCCTTGGTCTGGATAAGGTACACGCGGTCGCCTTTATCAAAACCGTCAGGAATGGAAAGCCACAAACCGTCCGGCGTTGCTTCGGCAAATTGTACCTTGTGCGATACCCGTTCAGAGTCGTCGCTGCGGTGCAGCCGTATCGAATCCCCCACAGCTGGCAGCGCGCCGGTAAAAAATTCGCCGCCGGAAACCATGGCCCGCCGTTCACCGGCTTTGCCCTGAACTTTTTCAATCACCCCCAAACTGATACCGGTGCCGCCGTCCTGGGCGGGGTTCAGCCAGTTAACGCCGTTGTCCGTATTCGCCGTATTGAAAAAATAATCGGTTTTACCGCGGGCAAAATCGCCCTGGAGAATTTTCTGCCCTTCCGCGATACCGCGCCGAATTTTTTCTTCATCGCCCTGATCAATCGCGTCCAAAACCAAACGGTAGGCGGAAACCACCGCTCCCACATAATCGGCACTTTTCATCCGGCCTTCGATTTTAAGGGCGTTTATCCCCGCCGCGGCAAGATCGGGCAGATGTTCCAGAAGCTGCAAGTCGGCGGGGCTAAAGTAATAGCCATTCTCGCCCGCGTCGCTGTCTTCCCCGCGGTGGTACAGGCGGCGGCAGGCCTGGGTACACATTCCCCGGTTGGCGGACTTCCCGCCGAGGTAACCGGAAAACAAACAGATGCCGGAAACGCTGACGCATAACGCGCCATGCACAAAAACTTCCAGTTCCACATTGGTTTCTGACCGTATTGAGCGCAATTCTTCTAGACTGAGTTCCCGCGCCAGCACTACCCGCGAAACGCCGGAACGGGACAGCATATTTGCCCCCCTGCCGGAAGCGACATTCATCTGGGTTGAAGCGTGCAGTTTGAGCTGGGGAAACTCCGCGCGAACCATCGCCAGAACGCCGAAGTCCTGAATAATCAGCGCGTCAGGCCCCACAGCGGCAAGGTACTTGAGCAGTTGGTACATGCGGTCCGCTTCGCGCTGTTCAAAAACGGTATTCACCGTGACATAAATTTTTTTCCCCATACGCCGCAGGGATCGCAGGGCGGCTTCAAACTGCGCGTAAGTAAAATTGGCGCTGCGCATACGGGCGTTGAAATTTTTCAGTCCCAGGTATACCGCATCGGCCCCCTCCCCCACCGCGGCATCCAGCGCCTCAGGCGACCCGGCGGGAGCCAGCAACTCAATAGACATAGGGTTTCATTATAGGGACAAAGCTGGCAAGCGTCAATTTGATTTTGCCTGAAGATTTCACACAAAGACACAAAGAAACAAAGATCACAAAGGAAGAAAAAAAAGGGGTTGTTGTTTGTTATCTGATCTTGATAGCTTCACGATAAGATAACAAACAAAAACCCCCTGATTCCTCTTTGTGTCCTTTTCTTTCTTCGTGTTCTTTGTGTGAATCTTTTGTATCCTCACCTGCGACTCATCGCCGCGGCATGTGCACGGTGGCTTCTGTCGCTGGTTTCACCGCCCTGAAATATATGTTTACTGATGTCAATTTTATTCCGTCCCGGACGATCGGGAATCTTATACTGGGCCATAATAGTGGACAGCACGGAACCGGCGATGCCTGTCGCAAGGCCGGCATCAACATGGGCAAGAACGGGGCTGACCAGCGCGGCGGCTAGCATCACGCCGGTAAATACTTTCTGGCCAATTCTTGCCAATTTCTGCGCTTTTTCAACAAAGGTTCCGGCAAAGGTATCCGCAAGAATCACAGACGGCCTCTCTTCCCTGATTTTTTCTTTAATGAATTGCGCGGTTTCCCTGCCAATGGCGGCTCTGCGCTCCGAACTGCCCAGACTGTCAAGGTGAAGATGTACAATGTTGACGACCAGCGGTTTTGAAAGCTCGTTAAATTCCCGGTTAAAAGACGGCTTTTTGTTAATGTACATATCTTCAACATGATCGCTTATGGCTAAATGTAGCTGCCTGAATTCATGGCTGTTTTCATCCCGCGCCTTTTCAATAAACTGTTTTTTGTCAAAGGGGCAATAGTGCAATTCGGCGACTTCCTGATAAGCCCAGTCGGCCATTCTCGCCATGAATTCAGGATTTTTGGTAATTTCATTGATAAGTTTTGTTTTGAACCGGTCCATCTCCCCTTCCGGTACGGCGCTTTTGAAGGTACAGCCGCTGAAAGAAGCGTTGATGGCATTGGTAAACTGCTCACGGACAAAATTATGAAAGCTGCTCATCTGCGCGTCATTGGTCTGAAATGGGATGTAATCGTTTCCCCGCCTGTTTCGGTTATCATGGTATACATCCTGATTAAGAACCGCCGTCGGTATCACAAAAGAATAACGCGGCATTGAGGACGGGCTTTCTTCCTGATATAACGTACCCCTTGGCCTTTTTTCACGGGGAAGCGTTGAAAGCCAGTCAGGTTTGGATGATAAAACTTCATTCATTTTGACGTATTCCGTATGGCGTATTCCGTTCAGGTCATTGTCAAGCTGCAGGCTAAAGTAATTGGCGCCGATAATGGGCCTTCCGGAAAATGAATTGCTGATAAAGGGAAGGAAGGTATCGCCCGTTTTCATAAAAAAAGCAGCGTCCCGCTTCATGGCATTAATGGTTTTTCTGTTGAGTTCCTTATAAAAATAGTTTTTCATAATGCTACTCCGTTACCTGTTGGCCGTTGATGTAATACTCAATCTGCGTGCCATATTCCGAGATAATGGCCGGGTTGAGCGCCCCATTTTCATCATGCGAATCGTTATGCAAAAGGCCGCTGCGGTAATGTTCGATATGAGCGTCATCAAATTCAACCGCAGGCAAATCACCGTCATCCTGGAGTTTCCCTTCACGCCACCTGAGAATAATGCCGACTTCCGCGGAATCAAATATGTTGTGCAGCGTCCGATATTCATGCCCTTCCTTGGGATGGCCCGCTTCATCGGCAAAAATACCGTTCCAAAAATCTTTCATCCTGCTTATCATATCAACCCTCCCTCAACCCTACTTAACGCAGTTCATCGGGCTGCAGTAATGAAGTAATCACTATATCCAAAAGCCATTCGTCCTGTTTGGTTATTTGCTTGAGTACAAACCATGAAATAACGGTGACAATGAGGAAGGCAATCTGGCCAAAGGTAAACACCATAAGGATCGTGGCAAAACCCAGAACCATTAATGGTATAAACGGTATGCCCAGCCAGAGATCACGGTGAATGATGCTCCGGCGCACCGGAATGGCATAATCGTAAATTTTCTTTGCCGCCGAAGGCGCCGCCTGAGGCACTGCCACCGTGTTCATTTATTTTGCCCCCGAAGTTTTGAAGACAATGTCCACTATTGCCGAAAGGCTCAATAAAAGGGTACAACCTGCTATCCATGGAATGAATTTCTTGACCATTCCCGGCTCTCCCCGGTTGATTATCATGCCGACGGCAAGCCCGCCAAGAGCAATGGAAACAATTGCCTTCATGTAATTGGACCTGAAAAATCCGAGGATTTGATTCAGGACATCCGAAAGCCCGCCAATGTCCTTGACCGTCTCACCGTAATTGGGAGTCATATCGGCAAAGCACAGCGCAGCCGACAGGATCAGAAACCCAAGAATAAAAATCGCTTTTATTCTTGTTGACGACCGATAATCAGAATTCAAAAACATACTTCTCTCCTTATGAAAATAATATTTACTTAAATTTTATATTCAGGTACTATTTTTTGTCAAATAAAATTATTTTAATATTGTTCATTAGGAATAATGTTGATATTCGAAAGAAACATTATTCACTTTCATTCGTCAATTTCCGTTTTTCATCTCCATAATGTCGTCAATTATGACTCCGGTATTCCTGTCCTGCCTGATATAAATAATCAGATCGATATACTCATGCAGATCGGGCAGGGACGCTTCGCTGGGATAATGATCAAGAAGAAGTTTTTTGATGCGCGTGACTGTTAACGCCGCCGAGTTTGAATGAAGGGTGGTTAAGCCCCCCGGATGGCCGGTATTCCACGCGTCCAGCAATTCCGCCATCACGGAACCTTTGCGAACTTCGCCAAAAATGATGCAGTTGGGGGTATAGCGCAGGGACAGGGACACCGCGCTGATTGCCTGTTCGCTGCGGATAATAATCATCTCGGCATATTTGGTATTGCACTGGAGTTCCGAAACATCCTGCACGATAAAGTAGCGGTCATGGGGAAACAGTTCGCATTTTTTCTGAATAAGGGCGTTGGATAACGTTGTCTTGCCGCTGCCGGTACTGCCCGCTATGATAATATTTTTTTTGTTTTTAATATAATCGACAATTATTTGGTAACGATCTTCGCTTAACTGGCCGTTACGCACATAATCTTCCAGCAGGTAAATCTTTTCAGGCGGTTTTCTGATGGTGAATGAAGGCCCCGGAACCCAAGGCGGAAAAATGCCGGTTATGCGGGCGCTTTTCCATTCGGGAACCGGTATGGTCGCCTCAAGCACCGGATAGCGGAAAAAGTCGATGTTCTGTTCCATGTATTTCGCTATCTGGTTCAGCAGTTGCAGGCGCTCGCTCATGGAAAACTGCACATCGGTATCGCGTATGGGCTGGCCGAAACATTTAACGCTTATCCTGCCGTCCGATGAACAGAAAATGTCAGTTAACTTCGGATCGTTCAGGAAGGGAACCAGTGTTTGCAGGTTATAGCGGATATTGTCAAGTTCCCGTTCTTTGGTTTCGTGGTTTGAAAAGTGCATTTTACCGCCTGAACCCTGTATTCTGCGGACATTCCTGCAAAAGTTCCCATCGGTTTTGGGGAACCGGCAGATTCACCTTGTCTTTATAACGGGGATCGGCATAATAGACGTTTTTTTTGGCAATGATCGCCGGAGACCCCTGCGGAAAAATAATAAGCTGGTTGGCGGGCAGATGCTGAATCTCATCGGCATTCATTAAATTTCTTTGCTGGGTCTGTTCGGAAACATTGATATGATTCATTCCCGCCTCGTAACGGCTGCCGCTTTTGGAAACATTGCTGAACGTCACCGACTCAACCCCGGTCATTTTGGAAAACATTTCCGCGCCTTTGGGATCGGACATGGCGTAAGTCATGATAAACTTGCAATGGTCGAATATGGTGGTGTGTTCGCCGTACAGCCGGTAAATCTGGCTCGGCGACTGGCAGATAAGGTAGAAAGTAATCCCGTAACCGGCAAGAATCCCCATCATGGTTTCCAGAGTGGTAAAGGCGCCGAGGGTGGGGAATTCGTCTATCAAAAACAGAATAGGATGTTTCAGTTTTTGCACGCCAAACTGAACTTCATCCTGGGAAAATTTACGCAGTATAAAGGTAACGATAATGCGGATAAACGAAGACAGGCGGTCAAGGTCGGGGAAAGGGACGGTAATATAGAGGGAAAGGGGATGTTCAGAAACCTTAAAATCATTCAGGCAAAAATCACTGGATGAACTACAGTGGCGCACCATAGGGTCTTCAAATACCTGCAGAGCCGTTACCGCGGTAGAAAACACCGAACCCCGTTCATCATTGGGGCGCGCCTTGTTCCTCTGCGCGACATTGCAGACAATCTCATGAATATCAGCCGAAGAATGGTACTCGTTGATCATGCAATCCAGCAGCGCAAGCCCCCGGTCTTCTTCACCAGAACTGCGGCCGGCCTGCGATAAAAACGCCAATACGCCGTACAGGGATTTATCCGGATAATCCGAAAATTTAACATGAAGAATGGCGCCGGTTATCAGGTCTTTTGCGGTATCGGTCCAGTGTTTGGAACTGCCGTCTGTTTTTCCGTCAGCGGGGCTGGTGAGTATGTCGGCTATCATCGAAGCGTCACGGTAAGCGCACCCCTCGCTTAACTCATCGAGTATGTTGAATTGCAGGGTATCTTTGCTCACCGGCGACAGACGCAGTACATGGGAAAATTTCCTGCGCCAGCCGGCGGTTATGTTGAAATTTTCGCCCTTGGGGTCAATCGTTATCAGGCTGTGGGGATAATCAATGCAGGTGGGAATAACGGAGCTGACCCCCTTCCCGCTGCGGGTGGGGGCAAACATAATCGTTGAAGTCTGCCCACTATGGCGCAAAATCCTTGACGGCCCGCGCAGTGACAGTTTTACCGAACCGTTGACCATCGCGTAATCAACCTTTGCGTTCTCCTGCTGGCCGATAACCACGCCCGCGTCTTCAAACAGGCCGATTGCCTTAATATCTTTAACCGTACCCCATCGCGCGGTGCCGTGAATATTTTGTTTCCTGCTCATGGCGGTTCTGGCCCATGACAGAATAAAATAAACCATAACGCCGGTAAAAATACCGATCACCAAAATCATGCTTGAATCAAAAATGATTTTTCCCAGAAGCTGATCATCCGTGCCGATACCCCGGATAATGAGCGGAAACATGAGAAACGGATAATAAACCGGGTAATAATTGTTCAGAATAAACCAGGGGTAGCCCAGTATGGAGGGATCGTAGCCCAGCCGATCCGCGAGAAACTGCGTGGAAATAACCAATGAAAGCAAACAGATTACGAACGGAATTATTTTATGCGCCAATGAAAACGTATAACCGCCCGATTTATACGGCTTGTCGCGCCGGAATTCATTAACGCCGTCTTTGGTAAAAACACTCATGTTTTTAATATTATTGTTCGTTAATAATATTGTCAATAAAAAAATACTATTGTTAATTGATAGATACAAATGAAATTAACAATAATTACTAATGAAACGGAGTAAACAGTGAAAAAGGCCATAATGGCGATGGGCATATTGTGTATGGGTATCATCAATATGAACGCCTTGGATAATCTGCATTTTAACCTGGGGGGGAACGAATACGCGCCCGTTATTGAGGCTCATCTTGACTTATCCGGTTTAAGCATGACGGAAATGGTGTATAAAAATCCCTCCGGCGAGGATTTGATCAGCACGATTGATTGGGATATGGGGCCACAAATGGCCGCGGGGATTGGATTTTACATCGGGCCGGTTGACCCATTCAGGAAAATGGGTTTTTCATTGGGCGGACTATGCAGGTGGTACTTTCCGGTGAATGACCGGAATATGACCGATACCGACTGGGACGACGACGGGACAAAAACCAGTTATGGGGAAAGTCCGGCAAGCGCCCTGTCGGGGATGGACGCGGAAGGAACCTTTGCCGCGCATTTTCCCATTCAAAACAAATACGTCATTGAAGTTATGGCGGAACTCTGGTACGGCAGATACGCGGTCATTGCGCATGACGGCTGGACAAGCTGGGACGGCGGCGCGAAAAAAACGCGGCTCTACGGGGCGGCGGTGGAATATATTCAGGAATGGATAACATTCGCGCCGGGAATTGGTTTCAGAAGAAAATTGAAGGACTCGCATATCGGCGTGAAGGCGGCGCTGTCGCCGTTTATATGGGGATACCATATTGATAACCACTATTTCAGGCAACTGGAAGACGATGATCCGTATCAAAAATACATGAGTTACCTTGACCGTACGACGGGGGGTATTTATTACCATCTGCGGGCCGATTGGCTGTGGAATATAACCCAATATGTACAACTGAATATTGCCCTTAATTACCGTGCGATTGAACATTCACGGGGTGATACGACGATTACCACCGCGGGGCTTGCCGGGTATTCTTTTCTGGAAACGGGAACGGCGGGCGCGGCGGCACGAAGTGGTTCTCTTGACATGACAATACGGGCGGTATTATGAAAAAATATTTTTTCGTCATTATGGTATTAACCGCCGCATTTTCCACCCATGCCCAATGGAACGACGGCGTTTTGATGAATGTGCAGGAAGTGACCATTGCCAAAATGAAAGCGGCGCGCATGACCGGGGCGGAAGCGATAATGAAAGTCATTGAACAATACACGGACGGCCGTTACCGTTTTGCCTTTGTATCAGACAATTACCTGATACCGGCGAAACAGCGCCAGTATCTTGACCTGGGGAAAAACCGGTTTTTAATTGCGCTGGCAGGCTACCCGGCGTTGAACAACCTTTTATACGCCCAGATTTTTTTTGATAAAAGTTTTTTCTTTGTCACGCTGGCCAGGAACGAAAGCGACATGAAACGGAGCGGCGATATACAGATTATAAAGATGAACTATGAAAAGGGAAACGCGGTCAGAAGAAACAATGTTTGCGATACCATTCAGCGGAACAATATTATCCCGCTGGGTATAGACACAGTTGAGAGGTATTACCAATGAAAAAACTTTTAGGTATTGTGTGCGCGGCGCTGTTGATTTCATGCGGGAAGAAATTTATTTTGCTGCCGCCGGCGTCACAGCCAGCGCCGCAGCCCGAAACGGCATCACCGACAACAGAAGCGCCGGAAACGGCATTATTGGTTACGGAAGACGAGGAAACAGACGAAGAAGCAACGGAAGAAGATGCTATAATCCGGCGCATAATCATACCGTATGCCAAACAGTACCTTTCGCCGGGGCAGGAAACCAAAATAATGGTCCAGCTTGAAAACGCGAACTACGGCGATGAGATGCACTTTACGATTACCAAAGAGCCGGGCAAAAACTGTATCGAAGTTGAGCCCCTGTACAATGTCGCAATCATCAAGGCGGTCAGGGAAGGGGAACAGTATATACAGATCAGCCACCCCAAAGCGCCGGAAAGCAGGGTTATTGTCTATGACGTACTGCCGCCCTCGCCTCCCCCGCCGCCGGACATTGATGTCAGCGAAAGCCCGCTGATTGTGAGAAAAGGTGAAACAAAGCCGCTCCGGTTGATTCTGCTGAACGGTAATGCCGCTGA
>Ga0268262_10007466_pt1 | contig 10177 bp, 5 predicted proteins | sample TergutNc150P3_FD_190354 | JGI IMG/M metagenome (GOLD analysis project Ga0268262, IMG submission 190354) | Nasutitermes corniger P3 segment gut microbial community from laboratory colony in Florida, USA - Nc150 P3 (SPAdes) (version 2) | ecosystem: Host-associated > Arthropoda: Insects > Digestive...
TTGTCGGCGTTCTGCTTGGTCATGGAGGCTATCTCCTCAAGGCTCGCGGACACCTCTTCGAGCGAAGCCGCCTGCTCGTTCGACCCCTCGGCCAAACTCTGGGCGCTGCCTAAAATCTGGCTGTTCGCCTCGTCGAGGTTGTCTACGACGGTGTTTATGTTATTCTTCATCTTGGCGTAATCGCCCATGTAGTCGCCGGTAAGCCTCTGCGTCAGGTCCTTATTGGCCACCGCCTCAAGAACCATGCCGCCGTCGTCGCTGATAAGGGATTGCAGCGAATGTATCGTATTCTTAAGGGCGCTGGCGATCTCGTCCGAGGGATCTTTCAAGTCGATCTTCGTACTCAGGTCGCCTATGGAAATTTTCTTCATGGTGCCTATTATTATGTTTTGCATATCGTCGGCGAAGGAATCCATCGTTTTGGCCATAACGCCTATCTCGTCATGGCGGTCAAGGCGCAGCCTGTTGTTTAAGTGCCCGTGGCTCATCTCGTTTATCATATTGACGGTAACGCCCAAAGGCTTGCTGATTATGCCGCTGATATAGACGCCGAAAATCACGGCGATAACGACGCCCGCGATAAGCAGAATAATCATGGTAGTGGCGACGGTCGCGGTGAGACCGCTGTTTTCATTCGACCCGGTCACTAATTGATCCGCCTTTACGTCGGTGGCTTTTACAAAGTTTTCGGCCACCTCGTCCGCCGCGGGATTTATAATGTTGTCCATTACTTTCATCAATTCCGCCTTATCCACCCCGTTCGCGGCGTCGTCGACTATTTTATACGCTGCGGGTTTTAAAACCTCCGAGTACTTCTTCATTGCTTCGCTATACAGTTTCGTGGTCTTTTCGCCAAAGCAAAATTTACCGAACGACGCGGCGCTGTCCTGAAACTCGGCGCACCACCTGTCCAGCAGCTTTTTCTGCTCCTGCACCTTTTCCTTATTGCCGGCGTTGAGGATCGCCCCCCTTATCTCGGCGCGCACGGCGTGTATGGCCCCGTACGCGTTAATGGACGGGTTCAAAGGTATGGCGTTGTTGTCAATGCTTTTCGAATATGCGGCATCGATACCGAATATGTTGAAAATAGCTACCAAACTGATGGCCACGATTACCGCCACCATAACGCCGAACCCCACCAGCAACTTCATTGAGATTTTGAGATTCTTCATGGTACAACCCCTCCCCCTTAGAGTTTTTGTTAATATTGTGGCGCGTTTACGCCATTGTAAATAGCGGATCGACAATGTTAATTGTGACGGCGACCGTTATACCATATCAATATAATATGTGGAGCGATCTGAAGTCAAATAAATTTTAAGATTCCGGTTAACGGGTGAAAACCCGTCTCGGGCGGCTCGGCGGGAGACGTCCGGCGCCCCGCCGCGGCCATACCCATCCCCCGACTCTTTAGCGGCCCCGCCGAGCGGGGACGCCGGGCGGGCGGCGGCAAGGCGCGGGTCGGCGGCGGTATCACGCACCCCGCCTAACGTCCCCCCGGACAGACCGTACGCTATCCCCGCTCCGCCCGACGCCTCCTACCCTGCCGGCCTCCATCTCCGCCGCCCAGCCGCTTCCGCCCGGCGCTTTGACCCCGGCTTCGCTCAACCTTTTACGCAGCGCGCCGGGAAGGCGTATTCATCGCCGCCTCTGTCGATGATCTTCCAGCGCGCGTTGTTGAATTTATAGTCTTTATTAGAACTCTCTAAAAAAAGTCAACGAATATTCGAGGTAACGGTACAGCACCGGGTCGTAAAACACTTGCGCGCCGTTTTCGGCTGTAAATGTTCCAGATACGCAAAGAAATGAACCGACGAATATGCTTACGGTAAGCAAAACAAGCACAACGCTCAGACGTTCTTCCTTTTGAGGCATACTGTCGGGACCGGCGTACCAATGGTGTGCGCAAAACAACGATGGTATAATAACAAAAACGGCAAAATCCAGCAAATAACGTCCCGAAAAATCCATAACGAATGAGGTGGTGATTGCTATGATTGCCGCAATAATAATAAATATCAACGATACCCGTTGCGCTGAGTTGAAAGTTATTTCTTGTTGCGTTGCTTGTTTTTTATCAATGATATTTTTAAACAGATATAGCAGACAAAACACTATCGGAAAATTTGCCATCCCGCACCCTGGTTGACCTGGATTAATAATGCCATAGCCTTGCGGAGGAGGGTAGCACTCAACAAATGGAAAATACATGGAATATTTATTTGGAGTAAAAAGAAAGCAGGCGGATGCCCAAAATGTTTTGATAATTTTTCCAAATAGGTTTAATTTATCAAACGCGGAAATATCTCCACCTGTTAAGCTATATCTTACTCCAAACTCGAATATAGAGTCAAAGCGAACATAATTATACACACACAGCGGGATAGCTACTATTGAGTAAGGAATCGCAACAAACAAAAATAATTTCCATGACCTATATCTCCACAATATCACTGGGACGAGAAGCGACACGAAAATCATATTAGGTCGGCATCCGACAACCAACGCCAAACATAAACACGCGAAAAATAATTTCAGACGATTTATTTTTTCATTCTCCACAGATTTTAGCAATAATAGGCATCCGGCGAGGGCAAACATTAATCCTGCGGTTTGGACTACGCTGTAAAAGCGATTGAACCGTAGCATGACAAACATACCGCTTGCAAAAAACAACGTGAAATATGAGAGTATATAAAACGCAAACCTAGCGTCCGGCATATATTTTCTAACGCAAAATCGCCACAATATCGCCATTAATATTATTATTACGGAAGTGAATATAAATATTCCGCCGCCGTTTGACAAGTATTCCCCCGTGATGAGTTTGTACGGCAGATAGAGAATAACAGCCGGGACAACCCCGTAGTAACAGTAAAATTTCCCTTTGTACCACGCCCAATCCCACATCACATCCGTGTTGAACTTATAGCCGTTCGCTATACGGTAAGCGTTGTCATACGGGCGCTCCGCTTTAAGCAGATTTTCCGGATTGCCGTAATTCAGCCATGTCCTTCCCTCCGCGAGGGCGTCAACTAAATATTTGTTGTACTGCTGGTGTGTATGAAATTCAAAGTATGATTTGGAGTACGATGTATTGATACATATATACGAAAAAAGGATCAACAAAATAATCGAAAGCGCGTAAACGATATTCTGTTTTCGGTCAGACGGATTGAACCTGTAGTCGAATAGGTAATAAGCGGCTTTGACGCGCTGTTCTTTCCTAAAAAGGCAAATCGCGGCAAAGAGCAGGAGCGACACGATAATAAGCCGTAGGCCGCTGATGTAAAATGGGATTGTTTTGTTAAGAGTGACATTACTGTATCCTATGTAAGCGTCTATTATGTTTAACTCGGCGAAAATAATCTTGAGTTCCGAAACATTCCCATACGACTGTAGCGGCGTGTAATTTGTCATGGGCAAGCGCTTTAAGAGCTTCTTTTGAAGCTTATGGATGCCATCTCCTCCCTCATCGGTCCATTCTATAGATATTTCGCCTGTTTCGGTATTAGCGAACTCAGCCTCAAGGAATACCGATGTGACCTTAATGTTGAGGTCTTTGAAGATTATTTTGCTCAAGACATTCCCGTTTTGGTCTTTCTCGGTAAGAAACTCAGCAAATTTGCCGCCGGAGGTCAGATAGAGGTTGGGGTTTTCGGGCGAGACTTCTACGATTTTGTGTTCTGGGCCGGCGAAGAGTTTCAGGTAGCGCTGAAAGTTGAAGACCGTGGCTTCCAAACCGAACGCGGCGAGGACAGCGACGCAAAACGCGGACAACAGCGCCATGTTCTTTATGATATTGATCCGCGACTTTCCGCAGAAAATAACAATAGCCCCAAAAACCGCAAATAACGCCAAAACGGCTATCGACACAATATTAAAATATTTTACAAGCGCAGCGATAGCAGAACTTTCCATTGGTTCCATAATTAAAATCCCGATTTAGTGTTTTATGTACCTTAGCCTCTTCTTTCATGCCAAATTTTAACATAAAACATCGTGAACAGTATGGTTTTATTAATTTTTTTAATAAAAACCGGGAACACGGCGAGCTAAATGAACGTTCACACAAACGGCGACGGCATAAACAGCTGCGTGAAGGTCTTCTCCGCGAAGTGGTCGGTCATACCGGCCACGTAATCCGCCACAACCCGCCACGGCTTTACCTCGTCGGTGTAATTCGTGTTCTTCGAGAATCTGAAGAACGTCTCCAGCACCGGCGACGCTTTTACCACCGAATCCACACGCGACGTATTTCTACCGTGATCCGACGCCTCGTATATCCCTTCCAACTCGTAGAAGAGCATCCGCAACATTTTGTCCGCCTTTTCGGAAACCCGCTCCACATCTTTGTGCCTGTAGATGTATTCGTAGTTGAATTTCCTAAGCGCTTCCATCAATTCGAATATCTCTTTACTCATTTCTATCTGATCTTTGCCGACGCTGTTCGCTATGGTGTCGTTAGCGAAGACCCCGATGATCCGCCCGTTATCGGTGCCTAGCCTTTGCGCCACCTCCGGCGGGATGTCGTCCTTCTTTATCAAACGCGCCTTGATGGCGTCCTCCAAGTCGCGTCCTAGATAGGCTATTCGGTCAACCAACCTCACCAAACACCCCTCCAGCGTCGCGGGCATGCTATTGCGGTCGTCCAGCAGATCGAGTTTATGCAGGTCCCGGCTGCGGTCGGGGCATACTATACGTTGGAAATTCTCCCCGCAGTGCGTGGCTATGCCGTCGCGCACCTCGTAGGTGAGGTTCAGCCCGGCGCCGTAATTGGTCAGCTTGTCCACCACCCGCAACCCGTGTATCTCGTGCTTGAACCCGCCGGACGCTTTATTATCTTTCTCTTTGTCGTTTACGATAATATTGTTGAGGACGCGCTCCCCGGAGTGCCCGAACGGCGGGTGGCCCAGGTCGTGGCCCTTGGCTATGGCGTTGATCAAGTCCGTGTTCAGGTTGAGGCAGCGGCCTATGACCGCGGCAATGCTCGACACGTGCAGCACGTGTTCCATCCGCGTGCAGATGTGGTCGTCATCGGGAGAGAGAAAGACCTGCGTCTTGTGCTTGAGCCGCCTGAACGGGCGCGAGTGCAGTATGCGCGTTTCGTCGCGTGCGAACTCGAGGCGGAAAGGGTCGTGATCTATCGGGTGACAGCGCCCCAACGAATCGACGCTCTTCTTGGCGAAAGGGCTGAACCGCTCCTCGTCGGCCAAGAGTATCTTGTGGATGTCGACTTCTATCTCACCCGCCATCTAGAAACCGCCTTGTGAACTTTTCCTGCGATTCCGACTCTATGGACGCCCGGGTCTTGCGTACCGTCGCTATAGCTTGCTCGGCGTCCAGCAAGAGGAGCTTGCCCAGAGCGCAGGCCAGAGCCATCCCCGTGCGCCCTATTCCGGCGTAGCAATGGAAGCAGACGCCGCGCCCCTCATTGACGGCGGCCAAGGCCCCGTCTATCAGCTTTCTGAAAGCGCCCTCGTCGGAGGGAACGCCGTAGTCGATGATAGGATAGTAGACCCACTCGATACCGTTACGCGAACACTCCCCCTTCGGGTCGCCATCCGGCTTCACGAAGGAAACCAGCATGCCCACCCCCTGCTCGGCAAGCCAAGCGGCGTCGCTGCCGCCGTGGCCGAAGTACGGCAAGGCACAACCGGCGAGTTTGCCGGGGATAACCCAAGAAAAGTTGCTTACGCCCAAAGTCTCCGCCTTTTACACTGTTACAACTTCTTATGGCGGGCAGGTTCATGTTTTGCCCGCTAACCGGCATAAAGACCCGCCGCGCCGCCCTTCGCCGGGCGGCTGTATACAATATATATTGTGCGCGTCAAAGATCGGTCTTTTTTGCGGGGCGCTCCTGTGACACCGCCGACCCCGACAGGCAAAATCTTTTTTTGGCTCCGGCTCCGCGTAATAATGTATATTTATAAGAAAGGCTGCCTTTTTGAGTATTAACACGTAACTAATACATACTTAACATGGATGATTACTAACAGATTAATGCATTAATAAACACAAAAAAGAAGGGGACAAGACAAATGGCAGAGATCAAACCGTTCCACGGATACCGCTTCACCCTCGAAAATCCCGCGGATCTTGGCTTTTACTGCGCCCCGCCGTACGATATGCTCGACGACGCTATGGTTGACGCGTTGTACGCAAAGCACCCTAACAATGTGGTAAGGGTCACGCAGAACAAACGCATACCGGCGGACACCGCCAACAAGGACAGGCACGTAAGGGCCGGGGAGTTTCTGAACAAGTGGATCGGCGAATCCGTTATGACCCGCGACGACGCCGAATCAATCTACATCTACAGGCAGCAATTCAGCTCGCCCGACGAACACGGGAAACCCGTCCCCCGCGAGCGCATAGGCGTGTGCTCCCTTGTGAAATTAGTGGGCCTTGACGAGGGGGTCGTGCTGCCCCACGAGTACACGCTCTCCGGCCCCAAGCAGGACAGGTACGAGCTTATGGAGACGACGCTGGCGAACACCGGGCAGATATTCGGGCTTGCCGCGGACGACGACGGGAAGCTATACGAGTTGATCCGCTTGATCATGTCTTCGTCGCCGCTGGTGGGTTTCTTTACGGACGAGAACGAGGTTACCCATTCGCTCTACAGGTGTTACGACGCCGGACTTATCAATCAGGCTAAGGAGTTGATGAAGACCCGCAGCATACTGATAGCCGACGGCCACCACCGCTACGAGACGGCGCTGCGGTTCTATCGGGATAAGGGCGACGATGCTTTCTCGCACGTAATGATGACCAATGTGTCGATGGCCGACCCTGGGCTTATCATCCGCCCGTTCCACCGCTTGGTCAGGAAGACCGGTCAGGGCAGGAGCGTAGGCGGCATGTTGGACGAGCTTGCAAAATATTTCGATACGGTGCCTCTGGGCAAGGCCTCCGCGGACGGGGTGTACAAGGCGTTGTCGGAGCATGGCAAGGCGGAGATGGTCTATTGGGACAGCGCTTCAGGTGAGATTTACGACATACGCCTTAACGCCGGAGGGGAGGCGTTCTTGGCCGGGGTTATGCCGGAGCAGTCTGACAAATGGAAGCATCTCGACGTCTCCAAGATAAATTGCATAATCATAAACGGCATACTGTCTCTGCCGCTGGACGGCCAGGTTTTGCACGACATAGTGCACTACGCGAACGACGCGGCGGTCGGCGCGGAGAAGCTCTTGGGGGCCGAGAAGGGTTACTACTACGGCGGCATTTTCATCAGGCCGGTCTCAATAGGCACGGTGAGCGATACGGTAAAGGGCGGTGAGCGGATGCCGCAGAAGTCTACGAATTTTTACCCTAAACTGTATTCGGGGCTTGTGCTTAACAAAATGCGATGAAGATACTAAAGTACGTTATCGGCCTGTTGCTGGCGGCCGTCGGTCTGTACATATTTTTTCGCGGTTCTGGCGAGGGCGGCGAGTCTGTTTATCGGTCGCTGGTTGGGGAGATCTCGCGATCCAATCCGATTGCCGTAGCCGTCTGCGCCGGGCTTGCGCTCTTTTCGATGTGGCTGCGGGCGTTGCGTTTAAGCGTTCTATTGCCGGACAAGTTGCCGCCGTCTCCGCTTGGGGACGCGGCCGCCGCCGTTCGGCCCGCGCCCCATAAGGGCGGGCTTTTTTCTATCACTATCGTCGCCGCTATGCTGAACAATGTGCTGCCTGTCCGTGCCGGCGAGGCGGCGCGGGCCGCCTTGCTTTGGAAGCGCAACAACTTTCCCGTGTCGGTTTGCATAGGCTCGCTTCTCATAGAGCGCGCCCTAGACATCATCGCCTACCTGTCGTTTCTCTTCGTTCCGCCGCTTCTGTCGCCGGAAATTTTCTCTAAATTACAAACTCTCCACCCGGCTGTGACGGCGGTGATATGGCTCTCCGTCGCCGCGTTTGCTGCGTTGGTCGGGTTGTTTTCCCTCTACGCTCTAATGCCGAGGATATTCAGGGGCGCGGCTGAACGGATCGTTAGGCGGTTGCCGCAGAAAATCAACACCGGGGCGCGAAAAATAGGCGCTGAGATCGAGTCCAATTTAAACTGGACCGCTTCCCCGGGCAAAGCCGCCTACGTGGCGGCGCTGACCTTCGCGACGGCGCTCTGCTACTCGTCTATGCTGCTCATTTTAGTATCCGACATTACGCCGCAAGGTTTTATGAACAGCATATTCTCCCAAGCCTTCGCCGCCTTCGGCGCCGCCATCCCGCTGGCCCCGGGAAGCGTGGGGACGCTGCACGCCGTACTGTTGCAGGGAATGACGATAACCGGCTGCCCCGCGCCGAAAGCAAGGGCGGTCATAGTAGTCTACCACGCGGTGCAGTATGTGGTGATTACCGGTGTAGGGTTGCTGTGTATGCTGATGTTGAAGATAAAGTTGAAATCGAAACCGTTACTTTGACGGAGGAGAGGGATGAGGCCGCCGTAAAAGTGAGATTTTGCGACGGCTGGTGAGTTGTATGTAATTACGCGTGTCAGCGATAATAGTATCCGAATACTTTAAATTTAATTGTTTTGGCGGTGTTGGATTCATCGAAGTCTACTTTTTTACCTATGGTTCCTACTATGCCGCCGAGAACGTCGGAGCTGTACTCGATTTTTACAGGATTATTACCAGAGCCACTGTTCCATGTTAGATTTCCTGTTCCGTGTAAGTGTATGGCGCCTGTGATTGTTTTGCCTTGGGCAAACTGTAACGTATGATTTTCTGTATTTAGGGGGTCAACATAAATAAGTCCTCGAAAATCACTATCGCATGTCAAATCCAATTTAGCGCCTGGCTTTGCATATATCAACGTGCTTGCATCTTCGTCGCTATCGTAAAAACCATTTGTTGGTCGAAAAGTAGCTCCCTCTTCTATAATAAACATAACTTTTTTTGTTAATTTTCCCCATCCACTATTGGCATTTATAGATTGGTCTTTTCTTATTCGAATCACGAGATGGTCATTGTATAGGTTTACTCCATTTATTTCTCCACTGCTCACCTTATTGTAATAAGTATCTAGATTTCCTCCGCTAAAATCAGTAGTACCGAAAGTAAGTTGAGATAATTCAATCGCATAACTCTCCATTCCGGTAACAAAGCTTTGTGGTAGCGGTGCATCCTTACGGCTTGCAAGTGTAGCTTCCATCCCAATCGCTTCCGAAATATTTTCAATTCCAGTAGGATACGGGGTCTTAGAATAAAAGCCTTTTATGTATGGCGCTTGCGGCTGAATATTTGGGTTATTTGTAGTGAAAGCTAACGGATCTAATCCATTAGCGCCACTATTATAATGGATATTAGCATTATTTAAGAACTCTAAAGTACCCTTTTTAGAAGTAATGTTAGTACTGCCATTGATCCACAAATCATCGGTCATATTAAAGTTATAAGCACTTTGAAAATCTAGGTTACCATTAATCCCAACTTTATTCTTGAACAGAGACACCGACGCATTATTTTGAATTTTCAAATCACCTCCAACATAAACCTTATTAGTAAATTCCGATAACGGGCTTGAGGTATTTGCTTCAAGATTACCCTCCACCCAGACGTCTTCGCTAAAAATGTAAGGAAAGTTTTGTACTTTCAAATCTCCGCAAAATGTACTTTTTCCAACAACGTTCATACCGCCATTACCGGCTGGGACGCCACCCCCGGCCATAAACGCGTTCTGCGTATTCCAACTCCCCGTACCCTTAATCGAAATCCCCTCCAACTGCCCAAACGCCACAGCAGTCTTCATAGACTTCCCGCCCGCTTTTTTCCCGGAAAAGACTTCCATTCCGGAATAGACCGCTTTATTCGGCCCTTCTTTTATTTTGAAAAGCCGGCTGCTGAAAAACTGCTCACTATTACTGCCGAGCCCGACTTTTCCGTTTGGGGAGCCTATCATATAAAATTTGGCCGCGTTGTTCGCTTCATATTCAGGTTCTGTAATCGCCTTATCGATATGGACTTTCATACTCTGGGCGTTTGTTGTTTTGGCAAGCCAGCTTTCCGACGCGATGAACCCGCTGCTGGTTGTGGAGGCAAGAGTGGCCATAGTTCCGTACCCTCGGCTGACCTCCACTTGGCTTCCGGTGTTTTTAACCATGGCCGCCACCACGATCCCGATAAACACCAAGGCCGCGAGCACGCCCACTATAGTTGATCCTTTAGATCTTCGTTTAGAAATTCCTGGGGGGG
>Ga0268262_10007467_pt1 | contig 10177 bp, 9 predicted proteins | sample TergutNc150P3_FD_190354 | JGI IMG/M metagenome (GOLD analysis project Ga0268262, IMG submission 190354) | Nasutitermes corniger P3 segment gut microbial community from laboratory colony in Florida, USA - Nc150 P3 (SPAdes) (version 2) | ecosystem: Host-associated > Arthropoda: Insects > Digestive...
ACTGCGAGAGCGAGCCAAGCTGTTAGAGATTTTGCATGGAACCTGTTGAACCGCCGTGTACCGAACGGTACGCACGGTGGTGTGAGAGGACGGCCGCTCAAATAATGGGCGGCCTCCTACTCGATTAAATACCCATAGTACTTAAATCGGCATTGAACCTACGGTTCGCGGAGAAAGCGCGGGTCTACCGCAGACCTTCGGTCTGACGGTTCTGTAGGTCCAAAATAGATAGGGGAACCCGAACTGGAAAACTTTTATGATCCTTCTTATTTCATGAAATTTGAAGGTTAAAGATGGTTTTCTAACAACAAGTTCGTGGACGTACCGTCGGACTTTCAGTACGCGGTACGCGGTTATTGTGGTTTGTGGTAAAGATTTTAAAGTTTCATATTTTTACCGCGGAATTCCCTTGCCATATCGCGTTTTATATCGTTCTCTTTTATGTCCGCTCTTTTGTCGTATTGTTTTTTCCCCTTGCAAAGCCCCAGCTCAACTTTAACCCTTCCCCTTTTGAAATAAAACGAAAGGGGAATAAGCGTATAGCCTTTTTCTTCGGTTTTCCGCGTTATCCGCTTTATCTCATCGCGGTTTAAGAGAAGTTTTTTTTTCCTGTCGGGGTCGTGGTTAAAAATTGACGAGAAAGGATTTTCCGCGATTCTAAGGGAATTAAGCCAGACTTCCCTTTTTACCACTTCGGCCCAGGCGTCGGGAAAAGATATTCTTCCGTCCCTGAAGGATTTTACTTCCGTTCCCAGGAGCTCTATGCCGCATTCGTATGTTTCGTCAACAGAGTAGTCATGCCTGGCCTTGCGGTTAACCGCGATGATCTTGATGCCTTCGCTCATGGTATGTTCCTTTTTAAAACAATCACGGGTCTTGCGGAGACAAAGGGAGAACAAAAATACGGCGGAAGCGAGCCTCTGGTTTCACTGTTTACGGAACCTTGCGGATTTCTCCATGAGCCTCCCCTGACCGGCCTTTCGGGCGAAAACTGCGCCGCGCCTTCCGGAATTGAAAGAAAGCTTAATGGAACGTAGGGTTCTTCGCACCATTCCCAAAAAACGCCGTAGTCAATTGCACCGTAAGATGCGGCATATTCCCATTCGGCTTCAGTCGGCAAGTGTACCTCGTAAGGTGTTGAGGCGGAAGCAAACTGAGGAGGCAGTGAAGAATTAAGCCATTTACAATATGCTGCAGCCGCATACCATGAAATTCCTGAAGCCCCGTTATCCGGGGCATCGGGAATGTCTTCAAGGTAGCTCTCGTCTACAAGGCCTTCTTTGGCAAGGGCATCCAGATTTTCTTTTTTCCATTTTTGTTCCTGCTCTGTAAAAGCGCGCCAGGCGACGGGGCTTATCGGATCCTGTGAAATATAAAAGGTATCAACCGTCGTACCCTGGGGAAAATTAGTTCCCAGAAGCGGGAGGCCGCCCTGCACCATGCGAAAAGCGAGGCCGCCGATTTGAACACTGTTAAGGCGCGGCGCTCTAACACTGTGCGGCGGACTTTCCTGTTTTAGAGCTTCTTTTTTTATCGAAGCTTCTTTGTACCAGGAGGAAGCTGTAACGGTGGATTTGGCTTCTCCGGTCAAAAGAGATCCAAGCCAGAGCGCCGCCTGGGGGTTATCGCTTAGAAAGTCAATGATGTCTTCGGCGGAACCAAGGAGGCTTAAAGGAGAGGGGGAAAGTCCCTGATTGTCAAGCAAGGTTTTTGCCCTGATAAGGTCGCGAAGGCTGGCTCTTGTAACGGCAAAGCGGCTTGAAGAAACAATTGTGTCCTCCATGGATTTTCGCAGGGCCGGATCGGCGGCGTAAGGGCCAAGCCGGTAAGCCCCTTCGGAAAGGCTAAGGGGAATCTGGTAATCTTCGGTACTTTCGCCTGTGAAACTCCAGGCGGCGTAATCCCCAGCTTCATTTACAAACGCTTTGGCGGGATCATTTGATTCCAGTTTTTGAAAGATTGGCGTTTTGAGCGGAAAAATAATGGAAGCGAAAAGCCTGTTTCCGGTTTCTATTTCTGTTTGCGTCGGAATAAAGCCGCTTAAGCGCAGTTCCAGCTTGTGCTTCCCAGGCGAAACAAATACCTCGCATGGGGCGGCTTCCCTGTAAACACCGTCAACCAAAACAGCGGCTCCCCAGGGTTCGGATTTTACAACAATAATACTGCCAGGATTTGAGAGAGCCGGAAACAGAAAGATAAAAAAGAGTATAGCAAGCAAAACGATCCCGTAAATGCAGGCCAGGTAAACGCCTGGCCTGACACCGAAGATGGGCTTTAGCTTAACATTGTCGTCGGGCAAGTCTGTTTTATCGCTCTTTTTGGGCATAGACGGCATTATAGAAAGGCGCTTGTTTATTGTCAACTGAAGCAGTTGCCTTTTTTATCGCCCAGCTTGCTTTCTTTGACGATATAAACAGGGCGTTTTTTGACTTCCAGGTATGTTTTTGCCAGGTATTGCCCTAAAATGCCTATGCAGAATAGCTGAATCCCCCCGATAAAACATATAGCGCAGATTAATGTGGGAAAGCCTGCCACCGGATCGCCATAAAGAAGGGTTTTTATCACCACATAGCAGATAATGATAATCGCGACAAGGAACAAAAAAATGCCGGATACCGAGGCTATGGCCAGAGGTGCGGTGGAAAACGAGATGATTCCGTCCAGGGAATAGAGAAAGAGTTTCCAGAAAGACCATTTGGTGGAACCTGCGACACGCTCAACATTTTTGTAAGGAAGCCATTTGGTCCGGAAGCCAACCCAGGAGTAAATGCCTTTGGAAAAACGGTTATACTCAGGCAAGGTAAGGACAGCTTCGGCTACCTGGCGGGTCATCATGGAAAAATCCGTTGCGCCCTCAGCCAATTTGGTTTTTGAGATGCGGTTAACCATACGGTAAAAGCCGCGGGCAAAGAAAGATCGTAAAACTGGTTCTCCCTCGCGGGAACTCCGTCTTGCGGCTACGCAGTCATACCCCTCGTTAACAATGCCTTCGTACATTTCCGGCAGCATGGACGGGGGATGCTGGAGATCGGCATCCATTACCGCGATATAGTCTCCGGTACAATTTTGCAGCCCGGCGTAAATGCACGCTTCTTTTCCGAAGTTCCTTGAAAAAGATATGTAGTGCAGGCGGCTGTCTTTTTCCGCCATTTCCCTTATTATTTGCAGCGTGTGGTCGAATGAACCGTCGTTAATCAACAGAAATTCAAATTCAAGGCCATACCGTTCCCCCATTGAAGCGCTTACGGCGCAGAGTTCGGTGTAAAGGGGCGCAAGCGACTCTTCCTCGTTATAGCACGGGATTATGAGCGATATAACCGGCTTAGGTTTAATTTTAGGTTCCATTACGGCTGGCTGGTTCTGCATATTTTAGCTTGTTTCTAATCAGTTTATATGTCAATCTGTTTTTGAATGAAGGCGAAAAAAAAGAAGTATAAAAAACTAAAAAAGCCGGAAGAAATAATACCAGCGCATATTTCCCATAAAAGCGCGTATACGGCGCTGTCTTTCTTACTGCCTGTCGCATATATGGTAATAATGTTCGCCTTTCACTGGGTATATCCTTTCGGAAACAGGCAAATACTGGTTACCGATTTTTGGCAGCAGTATTTTTCTTTTTTAAGTGACTTTTGGCATAAGGTAAGAGGGGGCACATTCGCGCCCTGGTCGTGGACGCTCGGCACTGGCATCGATTACATTTCGATGATTGCCTATTACATGGCAAGCCCGCTGAATTTCCTTGCCGTTCTCGCGCCTCACGCCTTTCTGAGAGAGGCGCTGACAGTTATTCTGATCCTGAAAATCGGTTTCGCCGGGCTGTTTATGGGGATGTTTTTGCGGTACACGTTCAGGCAAAGCGGCCGGGAGCCCGAAAGGCTCCTCGCGGTTCCGGTTTTCGCGTCCCTTTACGCTTTATGCGCTTTTACCCTTGGCTATTACTGGAACATTATGTGGTTTGACAGCTTCGCGCTGTTGCCCCTGGTAATGCAGGGCCTTATCGCTCTTATGCGCGAATCAAAGTACAGGCTTTATACGGCCTCGCTCGCGTTATCGGTGATGATAAATTATTACATCGGTTTCTTCATTTGTATTTTTGTCGCTATAGCATTTTTGAACCAATGCGTCATTCAAAAACTAAAGTTCCGCGACTTCCTGCGTAAACTCGCCCTGATCGCGGCCTGCTCGGCCCTCGCAATTGGCCTTACGGCGGCGCTTACTGTTCCCACTTTCATTTCCCTGCAAAACACAGCTACCGCGGAAAGCAGCTTTCCTTCCAGCCTGATCTGGTTTAGCAGTTACACCAAGGTCCTGGGCAATCTTGTTGCCTTTACACCGCCGACCGTTAAAGAGGGCCTTCCCAACCTGTACTGCGGCATGGTCAGCGTTCTTTTAATTGGTATGTTTATTCGTTCCCCGAAAATTCCATTAAGGGAAAAAATCATTAGCCTTGCCACTGTGGTTTTTTTACTTTTGAGCTGCAACATGAATGTGCTTGATTATATGTGGAACGCTTTCCATTACACAAATATGCTGCCTTTCCGTTTTTCCTTCCTGCTTTCGTTTGTTTTGGTGTCAATGGCATACAGGGTATTTTTACTGAGAGAAACAATGAACCGGCGGGATTTGTTTGCCATGGGTATATGCGCCGCTTTTTTTATTCTCATGGCGTTTATAGGCGCGCAAAAAAAACATGTCATCATCGGCAACGCCGGTTTATGTATCCTTTACCTTTTGATTTGCGATATATCCGCCGGGAAAAAGACAGGCAAAATAAAAACTGCGCTTGACTACGGGTTTTTATTGCTGATTATGGCTGAACTTTTCATTGCTTCGTATATAGGCGTAAATACGAACAAAACAACCAATAGAAAGTCTTATCCGGACAGTTACGACCAGGTACAGGAAGTTTTAAGCCTGCGGGAACCGGCCGGTTCCGGTTTTTATAGGACTGAGATGGCGAACTGGTTTACCCTGAATGACCCGTCCCTTTACGGTTACAACGGAATTTCGTTTTATTCATCTACGGTTGATGTCAGTGTCACAAAGTTCATGGAGGGCATAGGGCTCTCCGCCTGGGAAACAGGCAACAGATATTATTACGCGGAGACGAGCCCCCTGGTAAACGCTTTTCTGAATTTACGTTATTTAGTGAGCCGCGACGGCAAAGCCTGTGACAGCGGCGTCTTTTGGGAGACGGCCGCTAAGTCAGGCGACACGCTGTTATTGGAGAACAAGCGCTATTTGCCGCTGGGATTTATGGTGAATAAAGAGCTAAGCGATTATGCACATGACGCCAATCCCTTTGTGTCGCAAAACAGCATGTTTCGCCTGGCAACAGGCTTGAGCGGCGACCTCTTCAAGGTTGTGGATGTTCCTAATAATCCGTATACCAAAAAAGGCGATGACGGCAGCGAAACGATCAACTGGGATTACGCAATACCGGCGGATGGTATGTTCTACGCGCATTGTATATTTCCAAACGAAGGAAAAGCCAGCGTCTCTTTTAAAGGCGAGGTATTGCGAAAAAGCGAACTCTTAAGACCGTGCGTTTTCACTCTTGGCAATTTTTCAGAAGGCGATGTTATTACCTTTACTGCCGGGCCGAAGGTTTCAAATGGAGCCGCAAGGATTCTGGCGGGGGTTATCAACAAAGAGCTCTTTGACCGGGGTTACGCACTTTTATCCGATGAAGTTCTAAACCTCACAAAATTCTCTGAAACCAGAATTTCAGGGAATATAACTGTCTTAAAAGACGGCCTGCTTTATACCTCCATCCCCAATAATAAAAGCTGGGCCGCCAAAGTTGACGGCATTGAGGCTCCGATTATAGGGATTGACGGCTGCATGATCGCTTTACGGCTAAGCAGGGGAACACACGACATAGAATTCCGGTATTACAACAGGGATCTACAGGTCGGGATTATCATAAGCCTTCTTTCCCTTGCCGTATTTGCCGTGTTGATAGTGCGGAAAAAAGCTCCCGGAGAAATGGCTAATTACCTGTTTTTTGGCGCGGCAACCACCTTTGTCAACTGGTGCGTTTACGGCCTTGCCGTAAGGTTCGCGGGGTTTTCAATAACTGTAGGCAACGTGATCGCCTGGGTTGTCGCTGTTGTTTTCGCTTTTATAACGAATAAGATCTGGGTCTTTGAGAGCCGCTCCTGGCAGCCGCTTTTAGTGCTGCGCGAAGGGAGCGCTTTCCTCGGTGCCCGAATCCTTTCCGGCTTTGTAGAAATCGTCGGCGTTCCTCTTCTATACCGTATCGGTCTTGATTATCCCTTCTTTGGCATAGAAGGCTTCGCGGCAAAAGTTGTTGTAAGCGTAATTGTAATCGTATTGAATTATATTTTCAGCAAACTGATTATTTTCCGCCGCGAAAAAACCGGATGATTTCAATCCGGTTTTTTTCATCTTGTTATCAAGGGGATTTCATGTTATTTTCTATATAAATGCCAAATAAACAAATGCCGGATATAAAGCCTGATTTTTTTGATCGCCTCCAGCTTATTACGGAAAGATACCTTAGCTACCGCAACAGGAAAAACCTGCGAATGAAAGAAAGGCAGAGGCAAAAGGGCTTTATCCTTGACACGATAGAAGCTTTTATTTGGGCCGCCGGCATGGTGCTGCTCATTAACCAATACCTCTTTCAGGCATACCAGATTCCTTCAGGTTCGATGATCGATACCCTTCTTATAGGCGACCGGATTTTTGTAAACAAGATTGTATATGGCCCCGAGTTGCTCCCTGGTTTTCTTAAGCTGCCAAGCCCAATTAAGCCCAAAAGAAACGACATAATAATTTTTGAGAACCCTTCGTACATTTCGCGCGGAACGGCTTTTGACGTGGCCCAGAGGATTATCTATATGCTTACCCTTTCTTTTGTCGATATCGACAGGGATGAAAACGGCGAGCCAAAGGCCCACTTTCTGATAAAACGCGCGGCAGGCGTGGGGGGCGACAGGTTTGTTTTGGAACGGGGGAATTTACGCATTCGCCCGGCAGGGAACGACAGGTGGATCAATGAAACGGAGTTTAACGCTCAAAGGGGATTTGCCCATAACCTGAGTCGGCTTATGGACGAAGGCTCTTACCCTGCCTTGGAAGCTGCGGGAAGGGCCGCCGCTTACAACGATCTGGGCTTATATATTCCTTCTTCTCTGGAAATTCTGGCGACCAGGGCAGGGTCGATAAGATACCCGGATTTTCTTGCCCTTGAAAAAGCCCGCTTGGAAATTCTCCGGGGAGCGTTTCCCCATGAAGGCCGTTACTCCGTTCTTCTGGCAAAGCGCAATCAGGGTTATTATGTGCCTGAATCGAGAATTCTTCCCCTTGGGGACAACAGGGACAATTCCAGAGACGGCCGTTACTTCGGTCCTGTTAAGGTTTCCAAAATTCTGGGCAAGGGTTCCATGATTCATTGGCCCGGCGATTTCGGACTTCGGCGTTTCAAGTCTTTAGAGCGCCTGGGCTTTATTAGATAGGCGGGTATGCGGCGAAAGTTTTCCTATGCGGATCAAAAGAACCAGCGATACAAGTCCCGATGGATAGTATTGGGAGTTCTGGCTCTTATCGTTCTTTATGTTTCTTTTACCTCGCTGTTATTTTCCATGAGGGTTTTGGAAAACAATACCATGGCTCCAAGTCTTAGAAAGGGAGAAAGGTTTATCTTTTTTTCTTATGGGATTTATTCGCTGATACCGGGACTGGATTTGGAAAAAGGCCCCCTGCCTTTGCGCCGCGGCAACGTTGTTCTTGTGGATATGTTCAGAGAAAAACCGCCGGGGCTTTTTTACAGTGCTATGGATGTCCTGGCGCGTTTGTTTACTGCCCAGCGCTTTAGTCTGCTTGACCGGGAAGAACACCTTTTTGTAAAAAGAGTAATCGGGCTTCCGGGCGATGAAATTGCAATGACTAATTTTGTAATCCGCGTTAAGGCTAAGGGAAGCGCTTACAGCCTTACTGAATTTGAAGTTACCGAAGTTGATTATTCCCCAAACATACCCAATATACCGGCTCTTTGGGATTCGTCCCTGCCGTTTTCAGGTAACATGGAAAGGGTTGTATTGGGAGAGGACGAGTGCTTTGTTCTGTCCGACGACAGAAGCAATACCAACGATTCCCGCACCTGGGGTCCGGTTCCGCTAAAAAATGTCTCCGGTAAGGCACTGTTCCGTTACTGGCCTTTCACCCGCCTTGGCCGCATTTGAACGCCGCCGGTAATGGAAGCGTCCCTTTACATTCACGTCCCTTTCTGCGCAAGCAAGTGCGATTACTGCGATTTTTACTCCGTACCTCTAAAGCATTCTGTTTTTGGCCCTTTTGACAAGCGGCAAGAGTTTTTTGTCGATACCCTGCTTGCCGAAGCCGAAAAGCTCTTTAAAAAATTTCCGGTAGACAGTGTTCCCACGCTCTTTATTGGCGGCGGTACGCCCTCTGTTTTGGGCCCCGCCCTTATGCGCCGTTTATTAAGGGGAATTTTCAACTTGATAGGGGATTTTTCGCCGCCCCCTCTGGAAGTAACGGTAGAGGCCAACCCCGAATCGGCAGACGAAGCTTTTCTGGCGGCAATCCGCGAGGAGGGAGTAACGCGGCTTTCCCTTGGCGTTCAGACTTTTTACGGCCCTTCCCGGAAGGCCGTGCATAGGGCAGGGGACGAGGCTGTTTTACCAGGCCGCCTTGCCCTTGCCGCCGCTTTTTTCCCTGACGCTTTTTCCGTGGATTTGATGTCCGGCCTTCCTTTTCAAAACAAAAGCGTCCTTCTTGACGACATAGCCGGAGCGGCAAGTTACAAGCCGGCGCATGTTTCGCTTTACGCCCTTAGCGGCAAAAAAGCGGAGAACCTGGAAAGTGACGAAGCGGACGAGCTTTGGCTTTATGGCCGGGATGCCGTCGAAAAGGGAGGCTATTTTCAGTACGAAGTTTCAAATTTTTGCCGTCCAGGCGGGGAATGTAAGCACAATATTCGTTACTGGCGGATGCGGAACTGGTTTGCCCTGGGGCCTGCCGCATCGGGGACGATTATTGATGACGCAGCCGGAACTGGCTTTAGGTTTACCTATCCCCCTGACGCAGATAGCTGGCAGGAAAGCGAAAAAGAGCAATTGGATACCCTTACATTGATAAAAGAAACCTTTCTAATGGGTTTTCGCTATGTGGAAGGCCCCGATGAGGGCTCTTTTTTACGCCGTTTTAAAAGAAACATAGGAGAAGTGATACCCAAAACCTTGGGCGACTGGCGGGGCCGAGGCCTTTTACGCGGGGACAAATGCGCCCTTACAAAGGAAGGACTGCTTTTTCTAAACCGGTTTTTGCTTGAGGCATTTGAAGAACTGGACTTGTCATTTTCCAAGTGCTAAAATAACAGGAAAGGAGTTCTTTCCATGAACAGAGTCGCCATTTTAAACGCTATGGAGAAAAAAGCCAGAAAGGTTTTTGACGATAGCGGGGAATATATCAGTGATGGCAGGCGGGGCATGATGACTGTTGAGATGAGAGACCCAAAAAACCCTTCACAGTGGCATTCAACTACAAGGAATTTTGGAATCGCCTATCGGGATTACACTTACGAGGGCGAATTGGTTATCAACAACGGGACAAATTTCGATGCTCTGGTTCACGGAAAAGTCGCCTTTACAAGAAGAACCGAAAAGGATTCCGGAACAAACTATTACCAGGTTTTGGGCTACGAATCTTTTTGGCCTGGCTCTGTTATAAGCGATGACGGAAATTGTATCTGCGCTTTTGCGGGTTTTTCGGGGACGGATGATAAACTAATAGCCAAAGCCGGAATCACCTGTTATGAATCCCTCAAGCGTACCGGAAAAAGCGCCGATACCCAAGGTGATCCCGATAATGAAGCGCGGTCCGGGGAAGAAGACGGTGAAGCAGGCTCGGATAAAGCCGAAGCCACGTAATATAGGGGGATATGCATGATTTTTCTAAAAATAATGGCCGGTACGATTTTTAACCTTACTGGGGTGCTAGTCGTGTACAAAGGCATCAAAACAATCCGGTCTGAGGGTATCAAAGAGGGTTTAATAGATATATTTATCGGCTTTGGCTTTGTTCTCATTGGGCTGCTAATTTGGGCAGGGTACATCAGCTAAATTTGTGATTGACAATAGCTCCGTTCAAATCTACAATAAATTAGTATATTATTACCAGGAACCAAATG
>Ga0268262_10007468_pt1 | contig 10176 bp, 10 predicted proteins | sample TergutNc150P3_FD_190354 | JGI IMG/M metagenome (GOLD analysis project Ga0268262, IMG submission 190354) | Nasutitermes corniger P3 segment gut microbial community from laboratory colony in Florida, USA - Nc150 P3 (SPAdes) (version 2) | ecosystem: Host-associated > Arthropoda: Insects >...
GGCAAAGTGAGCCTTTTGCCCTTGTTTTCCCCCTGATTTTTTACTATATTTTAAACCTACAATTTACAGGAAACATTATGGCAGCAGTAATTCGCTTATCTAGATTTGGAAAACGCCACCACCCCACTTACAGGGTTGTGGTTACAGACAGCCGCAAGGCCCGCGATGGTCAGTTCATAGAGCAGCTTGGCTTTTACGACCCAAATTTGAAAATCCCAGACATCCGCTTTGTGTACGATAGAGTTATGTATTGGTTAGGCGTTGGTGCTCAACCCTCCGATACCGTCCGTTCCTTGCTAAAGCAGAAAGGCATAATGGCTCTTTTCCACGAAAAACGCGCTGGCAGAAGCATTGAAGGCAAAACCCCGACCCCAATACCCTTAAAGGCTAAAAAAGCAAAGCTCGGCCCCAAAGCCAAAGCTCGCATTGAGGCAGAAAAAACCGCAGCGGCAGCTCCAGCAGAAGCCCCGCAGGGCTAAAAAATGGATTCTTTTGTGGCTGTGGGGCGTTTAATGCGAACTCATGGCATTTATGGCGACATTCTCTGCAAACCTTTAAGCCACGATTTTGAAAGACATTCCTTGTTGAAAAAAGTTTATTTAGAAACCACTTCGGAGGGCATTAAAGAAGCGTTCATTTCGCACTCCGAGGCTTATGGCTTTTTATGGAAATTTCGTTTTGAGGGTTTTAACTCCCCAGAGGCGGTTCAGCCATTTGTGAATGCTTATGTTCTAATCCCAGAAACCGAAAGGCTGCCTCTGCCGGATGGTGAATTTTATTTCAGCGATTTTGAAAATTTTGAAGCGGTGGATAAAGATGGGAACTCGGTGGGCAAGGTTTTAAGTGCAGAGGAGATGCCATCGGTGAATGTGTTTAATTTGCTAGTGGATGGAAAAGAAGTTGCGGTGCCTTGGATTGATGATTGTGTTTTGAAGGTTGATATGGAAGGGAAGAGGATAGTGGTGAATGTGGAATATATGCAGGGGTTGGTTTAATAAACCTTCGCAAAACTTTCATAATGATTTGCTGTGTAATAAATAATCCCATTCAATGTATAAATAAGGCGTTTAGTTCCTCTGCTACTATCGTGGTAATCAACATCGCATTCTTGGTAGGAATTTCCTGATGGCAATAAACCTTCATTGTTGTAATAAATATCTCCGCCAATCATTACGCCAAGCAATGTCCAAGGATTAAAATTCCATTTTGAAAACGTATTTCCAGTTTTATTTTCATATAATGTTTGACCTGTAGCTTTGTTCACATAGTTTGAAGGTAATTTGTGAAATAAATATATGTACGCAGCAACGGAATCTTTTGCGGTATATATTCCAGTTTCTAAAATAACATCTAAAATATCCTGCAAAGAAGAACTACTTACATTAGCGTTCTGTGAAGACGAACTGCTGATATTAGCACTTTGCGAAGACGAACTGCTGATATTAGCACTTTGCGAAGATGAACTGCTGATATTAGCACTTTGCGAAGACGAACTGCTGATATTAGCATTTTGCGAAGACGAACTTCTTATATTAGTATTCTTCGAAGATGAACTATTGACATCAACATTTTGCGAAGATGAACTGCTTATATTAGCGTTCTGCGAAGATGATGATATACTCGATTTCGGATCTTCGAAAGGGTCAACTTCACCGCAAGACAAAACAAACGCTACAACAAGCAAAAGTAAGTATTTGATAATGCTTTTGTTCATAGAGGGTAATTTAGAAAACCGCGTTTACTATATTTGCAAAAGAGGCATTATGGCAAAAAATCCATGCCTGCTGGCGTTTTTTTTATCTGCAAATGTTTTCGCCCAAGGCATTATTCCCGATTCCCTGCCCGTGTGGAAGGGATATGAAAATGCAATGGATTCAGCAGAGCAGAAAGAGGTTCCTCAAACAGAAAATGCTTTGCAAACCAGAGGTAGCAAAAGCTTGCAAACATCAATAGGAAATGGAGGTGCAGATATTCAGCAAGAGTTAAGGCTTTCTATGCAAGGAGAGGTAGCAGATGGAATTTTTATTGATGCTTATCTTGTGGATTTGGGGAGGCCGGCGGGAACGGAAGTATCCACAACACTAAGAGAGGTGGATGCGGCATATATTGGAGTGGAAAACGAATGGATGAAATTGGAACTTGGAGATTTGAACTACGAAATAAATAAACTCTCTCTTTTTGGATTTCGCAGACAAACTCTCGGAGCGAGCGGCAAATTGAAAGGCTCTAATGCAGAAGCGGGCGCAATTTACGGAATGGACAAAACGCTTAGGCAAAGCACAACCATTCGCGGGCGGCCAAGTCAACAAAAAGGTTATTTGCTTTTTGCCGACAGTGCCTTTGGCATAATTGCCCCGCACACTGAACGTGTTTATTTGAATGGAGTTTTGCTCGTTTATGGCAGGGACTATGAAATAAATTATGCCGGTGGTGTTTTGGATTTTTTGGGAAAAGTTATTCCGGGGCCAGAAGATGAAATAAGAGTGGAATATGATTCTTACAATTCCCTGAATCCAAGCGAACTCAGAGGCACAGATGCTGCGTATCGCTCAAAATTCGTGTGGATGGACATTGCGGCTTTTAATTTAAGGGATTCGCTTAAAAGCGATAAAATGCTCGGTGCGAGACTCAGAACAGGAAATTCGTTTTTGTTTGCGGATTTGGAAACGGCGATGAATGAAAATGATAATAAAGCCTACAAATGGTTTTTTGAAAGTGATAGCAATTCGCGGCAAAAATCTATAATCAAAGTTTCCATAAAGGGTGGTTTTGCAGATAGCGGTTTTGCAAAACCAGAATACGAAGGAAGTGAGAACGTATGGGATGCTTTTATTTTACGTGACAAATGGCTTTTAGATAGCGTTTCGGGAAATTTGCGCTACGATGAATTTAAAGCTACTATGCGCTTGCCCCTTGGTTTTTTCCCAGGTTTTTATATAGGTCACAGAAATTTTGAATCCGTTAGAAGCGAGGGATTTTTGCGTAGAGAAACAGAAAAAACAGAAAGCCAGCTTTCAGTGGCAAACATAAATTCTTATTTATGGCAAAGCGAAATCTACAGCAAATTTTTGCAAGGAACTTATCGCCCCTATGGAAATTTTCGCATAGATAGCAAAGAAAGTTTGCGTTCAATTTATGGCTTGGAATTGGGAAATGAAAATTCAAACTACGCAAGCTCAGAAATCGCACGAGAACAAGCAGATACAAGTGAATTTTCCAACTGGAAAACCTTTGTTTCCTTAAAAGGAAAAGATTGGCATTCAAACACGCTTTTCCAAATCAGAAAAGACTTCACCGAAGAACGTGCGGGTTTCTCGTGGCTTTTAGACCAAAACGTAGGCTACGATAATCCAAATTCATTTTTGCGAGGCGAGGCATATTACTCATTTAATTATACCGATGAAGTTCCTTGGATTCCCATATACCGCAGAGTTCCAGATGGCACAGGCGATGTTTATTACGATTCTTTGAGCGGGCAATACATAAGCGGGGCAGATAACGGAAACTTTGTTTACGAAGGCTTGGGGCGTGTGGATTCACTTTCTCGTAAGAGCAGCAAAAATAATCTAAAATGGAATTTATCTGTGCATCCTGATATTATCATAAAAAAAGGTTTTCTAAGCGATATGACATTTTTCGCTAATGGAGAGTGGCTTTTGCATAAAACGGATAAATTGTTGTTGCTGGAAAATTCCGCTCTTTGGGAGCATCCAAAAAATAAGGGTTCATTGATGCTTGCGATAAAGAACAAATGGGATAAGGAGCCGCAAATAAATTTTGAAGAGGTTTCTTTTGGACAGGAGGCAACTATTCACTACAAGGCTATAGAAAAAAATGATTATTCTTTGAGACTTAAAAGAGAAGAGGCTGAATTTGCCATTAACGATTTAGATTGGATTTCTTATGAAGGCGAATTAACTTGGCAAAGAAAACTTGCCGCTGGTTTTTCTCTATCGCCTTTTTATTCAAGAAAACACACCTCTGGTTTTTACATGGAAGAATCTTGGAACGCCAATTTGCAAAAAGGCGGCATAAATGGAAAATGGCAAAACGAAAAAGGCGATTTAGCACAGCTCGGCATTGCTGGAAACTACGTTGAAAAATCAAGCGAAATTTCTCCCTATTCTGCCGTTGACGGTTTTGAAAAGGGGTTTTCTTGGCGAATCAACGCGCTTGCTCAAATATCCTTTAATGAGCATTTTTATATGTCTTCGCAGTATATTATGAGAATATGGCGTAACGAGGTGTTTCAGAAACTCAATTTGGAAGCGAAGGCTATTTTTTGATGTTTGAAACATACCCAAACAACAACTTAGCCGCATTCCCAGATGCCTTGCACAAAAAGGCATTAAAATCGTGCTCATTGCCTTCGCCAGATGCCGGAACATCCGAGAGGCTGCGTATAACTGCAAATGGTATTTTAAAACGGCTGCAAACAACTGCTATGGAAAAAGCCTCCATTTCCACACATACAACCCTATTGTTAAAACGCCTGTGAATTTCACGCACTTGTTCGCTTTGGCAAATAAAAGCCTCAGAGGAACCAACTGTGCCTGTGTGTACGTTTGTCAAAGTTACCGCAGCCTTAGCAAGTCTGCTTTGTATTCCCTCATCGGTATAATAAGATTTTGGTTCGCCAAGTACTTGACCGTATTCACAACCCAAAGCGGTTAAATCGACATCAACAGCTACAACCTCTTTGGGAATAACTATATCCAGAATTTTTTGATTTGTTTTCAAACCGCCTGCGGTGCCAACATTTATTATTTCGTTTGGTTCAAATTCTTTTGCTATTAAAGCGGTATTTAATGCTGTGTTTGTTCTGCCCACTCCAGATAAGGCAAGGATAAATTTAATTTCGTTATGCTCAAAAATATACACAGGCATTCCATAAAGCTCGGTTTTGCTTGGGTTTGCAGAAGCGAATAATTCAAGAACTGCATCTAATTCTTGCTGCATAGCGGTTAAAACGGCAATGGTTTTCATTTGCAGCACCTAAACCCTACGAATGGATATTCGTTTTGCGGGTAAAAGCTATATGATGTTTCTGTGCAGGAACTTTTGTTTTGCGTGTTCCATGCGCCGCCCGCAACCAAAAACAACCCTTCTCGCTGTGCGGGCGTGCTTGTCCACTCCCAAAGGTTGCCGCTCATATCGTACATACCATACCAACTGCGGCAATGCTCCTTATAACCAGAGCGACCTGGCTCTTTGGCAGATTTCAAATCCGTTGCGCATTTTGTTTGGTTATAGGTGCCGCCATAAGGATAGCGGGCATTTGAATTGCCTTTGCAGGCGGCTTGCCATTCATCTATGGAACACAACCTTTTCCCAACGCTCACGCAAAGGCGGCTTGCCGCATCTTGGTTAACCATATTGTGCGGTTTTTCGCCGTGTTTGTTTGGAAATTCATAAGCATCTATGCAAACGGTTTTTCCCTTAACTGGAACGGGATAGGAGTTTTCTGCGCAAGAATTATCACTTGCCATATCATAAGCGGCAAGTTCCCAACTACTCGCATTTTTGGCGGAATCTATTGCTCTAAAATAAACATTGCCTGTTTTATTGTAATTTTCAATTTTGCCACCCTTGATGGCATTCAAAGAATCTCCTGCGGAAATTTCCGTTTCGCATTTGGGTTCTCCACATTCAACACGCAAATTTACGGGCTTGTAATAACGTCCGGCAGGCGGCAAAATAGAAGGTGTTGGAGGAATGGAATCATTTGAACTGCTAGAACTTTCAGGTGCTTGTACTTGCTCTATTTTTTCCTCTTGAACAATTTTACGCTGTTGCTTTTTAGGCAAAGTAGAATCTTCACTAGCCACTAGCCACTCTCCACTAGCTGAATCCGCTCTCCTAATGGAATCTGCCTTGATTATTGAATCTGCTATTTTTTGGGCTTTTTCTATTGCAAACAACAACTGCTGCTGCTTTTGCTCTTCCAATAACGTTTCGTTTCTCTTTTTTATTTCACATTGAAATATTGAAAACATAAGCAATAACAAAAATATTATTATGAGCAAAGCAATAAAACGTCTGTGGCCTTTTTTCTTTTCTTCTTCATTTTCTTTTTCAGTCTTCATAAAGTTCTTTCCAATGGCGTTTTATTTCTTCTTCCAATTCTCTTTTGCTCTGCCTTGTGCGAAAGCTATCGCGATAAGCTATGGATATATAACCTGTTTCTTCAGAAACTACTATCACAAAAGCATCTGTTTCCAAAGCTAGAGCTTTAGCCGCCCTATGCCTCATTCCGCCGGACTGTTCAGCAGCGGCGGTTCCTGTTGGCATGGGCAGTACGCAACCTGCTGCTATAATTTTATTTCCCAAAACTATCACCGCACCATCGTGCAGTGCGGTTCCGGGGTAAAAAATGGAACATAAAAGTTTTTTTGAAAAATCGCCATTTATCACTTCACCCGAATCTACATAAGATTTTAAACCAACCCTTTTTTCCAGCACAATCAATGCTCCATATCCTTTTCTCTGCAATTCCAAAACGGAATCCACTATTTTTGTTGTTATATCATCTAAGCCGCTACGTTTGAAAAATAAAGTTCTGAATCTGAAAACATTGGCTATTTGCCCTATTCTCGTTAGCATACCTCTAATTTCGGGTTGAAACACTATAACTATTGCCACCACGCCCAAGGCACTCAAACTGCCTATTAGCCAAGTTAATCCACGCAAATCAAAAAGCTGGGAAAGAAACCAAATTGCAGTGATCAAAACCACACCAAAGAACATTTGAACAGCACGAGTTCCTTTAAAAAGCAAGAAAAAACAATATACTGCGCACGATATGAAAAATATATCCACGAAATCTGAAAACCGGACATCTATTATGCCAAACAGCTTAAAATTCAAAATTTCATTGAACACGTCTCCTCCACACCCATAGAGCAACCCCACTTAAAATCATCACTGAACACAGTATTTGTCCACGACTCATGCTCAGAAAATTCAAACCGATATGAGCATCTGGTTCTCTGAAAAACTCTATAAAAAATCTTGCAGTGCCATATCCAATTAAATAAAGAGCCATAGCATGATTTCTCAGTTTTGGATAAATTCTCCACAAAGCATAAAGAATACCAAACAGAATAAAACCTTCAAAACACATCTCATAAATTTGACTGGGATGCCTTAAAACAGGCGGACGTTCTGGCGCAAGAGGAAAGAGCATTCCAATTGCGGATTCGGTAACTCTGCCATATAACTCGCCATTTATGAAATTCCCCAGTCGCCCAAAGGTATAAACTAAAGGCACACATAGGAAAATGGTATTAACGGTTTTCCAGTAGTCCAATTTTTGTTTTTTTATGGCATAAGAAGCAGCTAAAAAAGAACCTATAAGCCCACCGTGATAGCTCATTCCAGAAATTCCTGTGAAATGAAAACCTCCATTAAAACTGAATGGCATTATAATTTCGGAAATATGGTTTATATAATAGCCAAAATTATAGAAAAACACATATCCAAACCGAGCACCGAGCAAAACCCCCGCTATTATCCAAGTCATAACAGCTTCCAATTGCTCCCTTTTCATAGGCTGGATTTTATATTTGGTTGTGAAATGCCAAATTAAGTGATAGCCAAAAAAGAAAGCAAATAAATACATCAACCCATACCACCTGATTGGGAAATTCAGAATAGTAATAGCCGTTGGGTCTAAATGCAACGGGATTGTGTTCCACCAAGAATACATGAAAGTAATTTAGCAAATTTTTAGGAGGGGTAGGGATTTGCCAAATAATTCGCTTTTTGAATGTGAGAAGGCGGAATTTGGTCTATTAGCTTTGCTAAGGGGGTTATGGGCAAGTATTCGTGGGTTTCGGGTTTGGTTTCAAATTGCTTTAGAGTTTCGCTTTCTGCATATCCAACATAATAAAAATTTGCCCTAGCATGTAAAATTATCTCTTTGCCATACTGCATAGCCAAGGCTTTTAAGGTGGAAATCCCGTGCAAGCTTCTTTTACCGCTAAAACACAAGCCCTCGCAAAAGGCAATTCCAGCACGAATGCCCGTGAAGCTACCAGGACCGAGCAGTACCAGAACTCGCTTTACTTGTTCAATTTCAAAATTATTTTCTGCAAGCAATTTGTCTAGCAAAGGTTTTAATTCATCGCCTTTTGCATTATGTTCGCAAAGTTCACAACTAGCATCCATTGAATAAATTCCCAAATTAACGCCTTTGCGGGAGCAATCTACTACCAAATCCATAATCTAAGCTTTCTCCAACAGCACTTTCTGCGCCGGATATGCCATGATTATATTTCTTTCGGCAAAGGCATCTAGTATGGCTAAATTTATTTTTTCTTGAACATCCATATAAAAGTCCGGCTTGGTTACATCAAACACAAACTCATATTCTACAGCACCCGCAGAAAAGCCTTTTAAATGCCCTCGCTTAAAAATAGCATCACTTTGCTTTTCTATAATGCCTTTTACCAAAGCTACTATTGCCTGCAAATTTTCTTTTGTGGTTTGGTTGCTAACACTGATGCCAAATGTTATGCGTCTCTTTGTTCTATTTGCGAAATTGGTAACTCTGCTTTCTAGTAAATCGTTATTTGAAACAATAATTTGCTCGCCTGTTTCAGCTTCGGGATCTATCCTAGTTGTTTTTATGCTTATTTTATTTATTCTACCAGTAATTGTGCCGAAACTTATCAAGTCTCCTTCTTTAATGGGTTTATCCAGTCTTATTAAAATATAGGTGAATAAATCTCCAAGCACTTTTTGAGCTGCAAAAGCTATTGCAAGGCCACCAATGCCAAGCCCTGCCAAGAGTGAAAAAACTTTTACACCCAAGCTATCTAAGATCAAAAGCAGAATTACAATAAAAACAAGGAATTTGCCAACTTTAATAAAAATCGAAATTGGTTTACTTGGGTTGTTTAAAAATTCTGTTGGCAGTATTTTACTTATTCTTTTAAAAATAAAATCTAATACAAAATAAACCGCCATAGCCACTACTATAGCCCAAATCAACCGCCCTATAGTGGTATCCATTATTTCATTGTAATAAGTCAGCAATTTGTCCATAGGTGGAATGTAGAAAAATTAGCTTTTTACTACATTTACTCCAATGAACAAAATTTTTATTTTTCTTCTTTTCATATCGTCTGCAGCTTTTGCAAAGTATCCCTATATTGGTGAAACTTTGGATTACGAAATAAGCTGGACATTTTTCACAGCTGGCAATGCTAGGTTGCTCATCAGAGAAACAAAAAACGCAAACGAATTGGAAATAATTTCAAGAGCTTGGCATAGCAGTTCCTTTAAAATACTCTCTGTTGATGATACAATAAGTGCCACAGCCACAGCAGATAGTCTGCTGCCTAAAGTTTTTACGCAAAAAATACGCGAAGGTGGATATAAAAGAAAAGCACAAATTGTTTATGATTTTAAAGCAAAAAAAGCCACGGTAAAAGATACGGCATTTAATAAAGAAGTTTTTAAACACGGAATAGATACAACAATCATACTAAAAGGTAGTGAGAGGTGCATACTCTCTGCTTTTTACCTTGCCCGTACTCTAGACCTGAAACCCGGTGATACAGCCTATTTTGATGCCATTAGTGGCGTAAAAAAATATAAACTCAAAGTTATATGCCACCGAAAAGAAACAATAAACACCGCTTTGGGCAAAAAGGATTGCCTAGTAATAGAGCCTGTTATACAAGGTGATGGCTTATTTAAAGCCAAAGGCAAGCTCACAATTTGGCTAACAGACGATGCAGAGCGGCTTCCAGTGCTTATGAAGAGCGAAATAGCCATAGGTTCCATAAAAGCCTCCATAATAGGCGCAAAGCGGTAAATTTATTTACTATATTCTAAAACGGTTCAAATTAAAGGAAAAACATGAGCAAAAGCATCTATGTGGGTAACCTCCCATTCGCATTCGGTAACGAGCAACTTAGCGATTTATTCGCTGAATTTGGCGAGGTTAAAAGTGCCAAAGTCGTATTTGACCGCGATCAAAATCGCAGCAAAGGCTTTGGTTTTGTTGAAATGGAAGACGAAGCAGCCGAAAAGGCCATTCAGTCGCTAAACGGAAAAAACGTTGGCAACAGAGCGCTTCGTGTAAATGAGTCGCAGCCACGCGAACAGCGTCCGCCGCGCCAGGGTGGAGGTGGATACGGCAACAGAAGGGGCTAGACCCTTAGGATT
>Ga0268262_10007469_pt1 | contig 10175 bp, 9 predicted proteins | sample TergutNc150P3_FD_190354 | JGI IMG/M metagenome (GOLD analysis project Ga0268262, IMG submission 190354) | Nasutitermes corniger P3 segment gut microbial community from laboratory colony in Florida, USA - Nc150 P3 (SPAdes) (version 2) | ecosystem: Host-associated > Arthropoda: Insects > Digestive...
GCGTCATAAATTTTTGTGCTCCAGTCCCACCAAAAGAAGCCCGCAAACCACGGTTCGTTGAAAAATGTCCTGAGGCATGATCGATAAAAATTGGCCTGTTCGTTTTCGTTGTAGGGAAACTCGGTATGGGTAAAATCCCAGGGCATCATCGCGCAGCCTTTTGCGCTGCGGCAGCCGATTTCGATAAATATTACCGGCTTTTTCCACTTCGCGCTTAAGGCTTTTACGCGTTTTTTTATGGGCTGCCAGGCCGCGAACATGTTTTCTTCGGTTTCACCCGGAATTTTCGCCACCGGATAATAAGCGCTGGTTCCTATAAAATCAACAGCGTCAAACCAGCGCACGTTGTCCTCGCTGCCGTGGTTGGCGTTGTATACAAGAGGCCCTGTGTAAAATTTTTTTGTTTCATTTATTAAATTGCGCCAGTGGCTTTCTTTCCTTTCCGCGGCGACCATTTCACAGCCGACACACAGCATTTCGCACCCTGTATACTCGGCCAGTTCGGCGTAATGGCACATAAAAGCGGTGTAGTGCTCAAACCATTTGCCCCAGTATACGTCTTTTCCCATCATATTTACGTCGGGGAAATTTATTTCCGCCCTCCATACGCCGTCCGCGCTGTTGATGACAGGTTTAAGGCAGACCTTCATACCCAACTCATGGGCTTTCTTTACGGCAAACTCAAGATCGCGGTCTTTGACAGTATAGCGGTAATCAAAGCTGATTTCTGTCGATGAAAATTTTTCCTGCATTACGCGAAACGCAAGGCAAAGCCATTCATTGCCCGCCTGCCTGAGTCCTTCCATTGAAGATACAGCTTCGGGCGTTCTGTAGTCGCCGCTGCGGCCGTCCCAGCCATAGGTAAAACCTTTAATAAACATAAATTCAATCAACTGAGATAATTCTGATATTTTTCAAATCGCGCCTTATTCCGGCGGACATACCGTTTCCGAACTTTAATTCCCTGACAGTTTCCTCGCCTTCCACAGTTACCGTTCTGTACTGCATGTCATGGAGTTTATCCGCTTCTTCCTTTGCGATGTACCATGCCGTTTGCGAATTATCAATTATTAATTCAGGAAAATTGGCGGTGCCGACAAGACGCACGACCCCGGTTACCTGTACAACAGTTATCGCGGGGGCGGGGCTGTTTTTCTCTTTTTTGCCGAACGCGGGTAATGACGCGGCAAGGCATAAAAACACAATTATAAGGAAAGAATTCCTATTCATCTATATGAACCCTCTCCAGGGTTGATAAGTCAAATTTAAGGGTAATATCGCTCTTGCCGGCGTTTCTGCTGTTACTGCTGTTTTTGTTTCTGTTAAACAAGTTTCTAATAATGTTATCAGATACGCCGCTGTCTGCGTTGCCCCGGTTAAAATAACCTATATCAACCTTAAACGGGCCTGAAAATTTTTTCGGGGCGATTTGCACGGAACTGCCGCCAACAGGCGTTGAAATGCCTATGCTTGAAGCAATGCCTGTTGTGCTACCTGTTTCAGCTGCTACGCCTTCTTTATTATTCGTATTAACATTGTATGTAAGCCTGGCGCCGTTTGCAGGACCATTTGTATCATTTGGAGTTCCGCTGCCGGAATTTAACCCCGCGTATTTGATATTACCTGAAGCTGCTGGTACAGTCTCCGCAGTTGTAGTCTTGCTATAAACGCCTTCTCCTGGGAAGAGAGGCGTACTATTACCGCCAGAGAACATTGGAGCTTTTACAGTTTTTAAATCCTTCTCATCCTTGTAACCATACAGACCGTTTGGGGCATTTGTGAAATTTGCCGCGTGCCAGTCTCTAAGCAGCAATGGCCAATTATTTTTATGATTGGCATTTATACTCGCCGAGGTTGTTACTGCATTATAATCAGAAGACTTGGATGTACTGATATCATAATAAATGTTATTTGAATTGTCGGCTTGCAATCTTAAGTATTGGAAGAAAAGATAAGCCGTTGCGTAATCGTCAAGAATAGCATATTGATTATCATCATGGTTATCCCAAATAAAAAAATTATTGCCTTTTTTTATTAACCCTGACCAGTCCTCATTATAATTTTTTAATCGATTTTCAGGATGCTTTCCTGAATATACCCATTCCGCGGCTCCTGAAAGACCTTCGTCAATCCATGTATCCATTACAGTAGTTCTTTTTTTATTAGCTATCAATACAACACTTGTCACAAAATTCATAAGGTGCTGCATTTCATGGGCAAGAGTTCCATTGGAATCCGGAGAGCCGTGCTCAGAGGGGTAAGTATCCAAATAGATCATATCCAGTACATTTGAGTATTTATAGACGGGATCTTTTGGATCATTTTCTCTTAAATCCACAGGATAAAAGTACCCGCCAAGATAGGGATCATTTTCATCTGTATAACCGTCCTTAATATCCAAAAGAAGAATGGTTAATTTAGCGCCGCTTTTCCCTGTAGCTAAAGCGTGGGCAAATTCCATGGTATTCATTTTTTTTGTTGTACCGTCCGTTAATTCTATATCAGCTTGCCATCCAAAAGTATTTATCATTTTTATGTAAATATTAGAGTCATATTCATTAGCAATATTTTGTGCAATTGCCGCCGTTACGCCGCTTCCTCTTTCCGCCCAAACTTCACATATTGAATTAGAAGCAAGTCTATCCGCATCAAGCTGGTAAAATGTTGGTGGAGACGAAGCCGAGTTTTGAGCCCAAAATTTTCTTGTTACTACTTCATTGTTGTTAGGGCCATTAGGGCCAGCAGGGTTATTTGGCCCTGATGGAGTATCAGGGCAACTCACAATTGCTAACATTGTAACTAACAGAAATAAAATAAAAGTTAATTTCTTCATTATTTCCCTCCAGTTCCTAATGTCAGTTAAAACCGGCATTTTGGGGTAGCCTGTGTCTCTTTTATTATAATATACAGCTTTTCTATAATTCCGCAAGCGGTAAAGGGCTTAATTTGACAAAATCATAGCAAAAACGGTATAATTTCCAATGTTATATTAAAAGGAGACAAATACGTTTATGGGTTCGGTTTATTCGGAACAGGCAAGAAAAGAAGGTTTGCAGCTTATAAGCGCCTCGGAAAAAGGCGATCTTGAAGCAGTAAAATCATTGCTTAAAAAGGATGTTTATATACACGCGCAGGACAGGGAAGGCAGATGCGCCCTTGTGGCGGCAGCTTATAAGAACCACCTCGAAATTGTCGATCTACTGATTAGCGCGGGCGCGGATGTCAATATGAAAGACGATAGCCTGCAAAGCGCCTATTTGATTTCCACCTCCGACGGGTTTACAGAACTGCTGAAAAAGACCCTCAAAGCCGGAGCGGACGTTCTCTGTACGGACAGTTACAACGGAACAGGGCTTATCCGGGCCGCCGACCGGGGGCATGTTGAAATTATAAGGGAACTTTTAAAGACGGATATCCGCGTTAATCATATTAACAGAATCGGGTGGACAGCCCTGCATGAGGCGATCATATTGGGCGACGGGGGAAGCCGCCATACCGAGGTTGCGCGAATGCTGGTTGACGCCGGAGCGGATGTTAATTTGCCGGATAAAGACGGAGTAAGCCCCCTGGCGCACGCCAAAAACAGGCGTTTTACAAACATTATCAATATACTGGAAAATTCAGGGGCAAAGCAGTAAAGCATGAAATGGGAAAAAAAGGACATCCCCCCCGAAAAAGTCAAAGAGATCAGCGCGAAATACGGCTGCGATTTGCTAACCGCCTCCATATTGATCCGCCGGGGAATCACGACAGGAGAATCAATCAAGTTTTTTCTTGAAGAAGACGAAAGGTTTCTGCATAACCCCTTTGAGCTTCCCGGAATGGAGGACGCGGTGGAGCGTATCCTTGCCGCCAAGGATGAAGGCGAAAAGGTTCTGGTCTTCGGCGACAACGACGTGGACGGCATAACCGGCACCGTCCTGCTTACCGAGTGCCTTGCCGGTATGGGGCTGGATGTAAGCTGGCGGATTCCGGGCGCGGACGATCCTTACGGGCTTTCGCTTGAGGCGGTCGAGGAATTCGCCGCCGCTTACGGAACCCTTATTATCACCGTTGACTGCGGCATTTCCCGCCTTGACGAGATAAAACGCGCCAACGAACTTTCTGTTGACGTTATTGTCACGGATCACCATGAGCCGCAGGAAGAACTGCCCGAGGCGTTAGCTGTCATCGACCCGAAACTTAAAGACACGGCGTACCCTTTCAAAGACCTTTCGGGATGCGCCGTCGCCTGGAAACTGGTAACGGCCCTGCGTTTTTCGCAAAGCGAACTGTACGGCCAGCCGATGTGCCTTTTGAACACAAGGCCCCTGAATGACGCGTGGATAGTCGAGGCCGCCAAAATGCGGAACCTTGTTATCATCGGAACCCTGAGCGAAACCATTATACCGGGCAAGCTCCATATCAGCGACACAAGGCTGCCCGCCTTTCTGGAAGGCCAGCAGATACTGGTATGGGACGCGCCTTTGCAAAAACGCGTGATAGCCAAGCTGTTCGGCACCGGCGTTGAGATCGGCATGCTGGATATCGCGCCCGAAATCGGAAAGGAGATACCTTCAACAGCCGGAAAAAGCCTGCTCCGTATCAAGGAACTTTCCGCCGTCGCCAAATACTCGGACAGGGAAGCCGGGGAACTTGACGTTCTAGCCAGCCTTTTCCGATCCTACGCGCGAAAGAAGGAAAACAAAGAGAGTGTTGAAACCATATAAACTGCCGTTCCCGTATACGAGACGCAGCTTGCCGCGCTAGGTACGATAGGCGACATTATGCCGCTTGTGGATGAGAACAGGATCATTGTCCGTTCCGGCGTCAGGTCGCTCATACCGTCCCCGTCCGGCTCCAGGGGCGTCCTTGCCGGGCCCAAGCCGGGCATATCGGAACTGCTTGACAAACTGGAGCTTTCCGGCGCCCATTTTGACGTAAAGGACATCGCGTGGAAACTATGTCCGGCAATAAACGCGGGGCGCAGAATGGGCAGCCCGGAAAAAGCGGCGGCCCTGTTCTTTGAGAAAAACGCGGCGTTACGCGAAAAACTTGCCCTTGAGCTTGTCGCCATGAACAAACAGAGAAAACAGATGGAAGATGAAATCTGGGCTAAACTGGAACCTATGGCCTGTAAAAGCTTTTCGGAATTCTCGGAAAAAATCACATTTGTTTACGGGCAGGAGATTAACAAGGGCGTTACAGGCCTTATAGCCCAGCGCGCCGCCAGGCGGTTCAACGTTCCGGCAGTCGCGGTTTCATTCGGCGGGGACGTGTATACCGGTTCCATACGTTCAGCCCGAGGTTACAACATCGGCAATCTTCTGGAACAATGCAATGAATTTTTTATAGACTCAGGTGGCCATGAATTCGCCGGCGGCTTCAGCCTTAAACCCGAAAACTGGGATATGTTCAATGAACGTTTGAAAAACGTCGCGGTTTCCATTGAATTGGACGAAGACAGGGAAGAGGGTATACTTGTTGACGCGGAACTTCCCCTTGAGTATCTTACTCCGGATATATTAAACTTGGTAGACCGTTTTGCCCCCTACGGAAAGGATAACGAGCCTTTGGTTTTTTTGGCGAAAAAACTTTATGTGGAAGAACTGAATTTTATAGGCAAAAACGAGTCCAAACACCTGCGGATGACCCTTGCCACGGGAAAGCACAAATGGCCCAGTCTGTACTGGGACGCGGCAAGCCGCGTAATTAACAAAGAGTTTGACAAGGGCGATTATGTGGACGCGGTATTTACAATAACCCGCGACTGGTATAAAGGCATAGCCACGCCGCAGATAATGATAAGCGATTTGCGAAAGACAGGGAGCCGGGAGTAGGGAGTGGGGAATGATAAAAAAAGATCTTAAAAAGATTCTCTTGCTTTGCTCATTGCTCATTGCTCATTGCTCATTGGTTTTTTCCGTTTCCTTCCGTTACGCGATCATTCCTGAAAACCCGCGGCCGGGCGAGCCTGTCACTGTCGGGGTGAGCAATTCAAGCGGGGCAAAAACTGTGGCGCTGCTGGCGGGGGGGAAGAGGCTGGCAAGATCGGCGTTTTTCAACGTGCCGTCGGAGGAGGGGAAGCCTTCGTTTCTGGCGGCGGTGCTGCCGGTTCCGTCAACGGCAAAACCCGGCGCGGTAACAATAGTTTTTGAGGCCTCTACCGGAATACTCGGTGAAATCACAATGGAAATCGCGGGACGGGATTTTGTTTCCGAGGTAATAGAGCTTAATCCTGTTCTGACCGGCGTTAGAACCGATCCGGATCCGCAAAAAACAGCCGAGTCCGCGCGTTTACAGGCTATAATCAACCGCACCGGAAATGAAATTTTTTGTTACGGCAGTTTTATCCCGCCGGTGACGGCTACAAGGCGGACCAGTTTTTTTGGGGACCGCAGGGTTTACAAATACTCTAACGGCGGCAGCGACGTGTCAATCCACGCGGGCATAGATTACGGCGTGCCTAAAGGAACCGTTGTCAGCTCCTGCGGGCCGGGAAAGGTAGTTTTGGCGCGGAACAGGATTGTTACCGGGAATTCGATAGTAATTGAACATCTGCCCGGAGTTTATTCCCTGTACTACCATCTGGATAAAATTGAGGTTGAGGAAGGCGCTATAGTAGCGGCGGGGGCGCCCCTTGGACTTAGCGGGGCGACGGGCCTGGCGACGGGGCCGCATCTGCACTGGGAGATACGGGTTTCCGGGGAAAATTCCGATCCGGACGCGTTTATTGCCCGCTCCATCCTTGACAAAGACGCGATTTTAAGTAAGATTTACAACTAGGGGGCAGTTATGTCCCCATACCATCCAAGGGAGAGAGGAGGTGATAATTTTTGGCGCATATCGTTATTGATGACAACGAACTGCTTGATAAAGCCATCAAGCGCTTCAAGCGCATGGTGGAAAAAGAGGGCATTATTCGGGAATTCAAAAAGCGGGAATATTATGAGAAGCCCTCTACCATTCTTAACAGGAAGAAAAAAGCCATTGCCCGTAAATTGATGAAAAAGAACCGCAGAGGAAAGTCGGAATACTAATTAGCAATTAGTAATGAGCAATTAGTAATATGGAATTAAGAAAGTCTTTTTTACATTGCTCATTGCTCATTGTTTATTGCTCACTTTTCATTCTCTCTTGCACAACGCTTTCCCAAATTGAAGGACCTGCCGCGTCGCCGGAACAGGTGTCTCCTCTATGGATGCCCCTGCATGTCTCCGGTCTGACCGGAGATCTGACCTCTGGTCTTGAGTATTTTGCCGGAAAAATATCGCGTCCACGCATTGAATTCCACGCCCTGCGAATCGATCTTAACGCTCCGAATCTGCGTATAGTGGTGTCTCCCGGCGGGGATGACGGCGGAAAGACCGTCAGCATAAGGGTAAGCTCTTTTGTACGGGATAAGGACCTGTTGGCGGGCATTAACGCCCTGCCTTTTGATACGGTATCAGGCGCCGAGGGCGAGCCGAGGATCAATGTCGGGCTTGTCATTGCCGACGGAGTAATGCTTTCACCGCCGCATAAGACTTTCGACGCTTTGGTTTTTTACAAAGACGGCCGCGCCGCAATCGCGGCCCAGTCTGAAATCTCGGACCATGACTCGGGTAGCATTGAAAATGCCGTCGGCGGGTTCTACAGGATTCTGGAACACGGCGAGCTTGTTTCGCGCGTTCTAAATATAAATGACAGACATCCCCGCAGCGCCGCGGGTATTTCATCCGACAGCAGGTTTTTGTACCTGCTGGTTATTGACGGCCGGCAAATCAAAAGCGCCGGCGGCACCGAGGCGGAAACCGCCCTTATTCTGCGGGCGTTAGGCGCTTATGACGCAATAAACTTTGACGGCGGCGGCTCAAGCGCCATGGCCCTGCGTTGCCCTGACAACACAGTCCGCGTGGTGAACACCCCCATTCAGGATCAAATCCCGGGAAGAGAAAGGGCTGTGGCGGGATGTTTGGGGATAGGGAACAGGTAACAGGTAACAGAGATGGGAATCTTCTGTTCTCTATTCACTGTTATCTGTTAACTCGTAAGCGCGGTAGTACATAGTTCTCCACTTCATGACGGATTTTTTCGATGTCGAGGGTTTTGAACTCGCCGTTTTCGTAGAGGATTTTACCCTGCACCATTGTAAGGCATACGTCGCTGCCCCTTGCGGAGTAGGCCACTGCCGAACAGGGTTCGTTAAGGGGGAACAGGTGCGGAGCGTCCAGGTTCAGCATGATAAGGTCGGCGTCATATCCGGCTATGACTTTGCCGGTTTCGTTTTCGCGGCCCTGCCCGATTGCTCCGTTTACAGTTGCCAGCTTGATTGCCTCATACGCGGGCAGCGCGGCAGGATCCTTTGTCAGGTATTTTTGCAATAACGCGGCGGTCTTTATCTCCTCGAACAAATCGTGGTTATTGTTGGAGCATACGCCGTCAGTGCCGAGCGCCACGTTAATACCCCGCGCCTGCATTTCTGTTACCCGCGCCAAACCCGCCGATAACTTGAGGTTGCTTACAGGGCAGTGGACGGCGGTCACGCCGTTAGCTGCAAAAATATCCATGTCGTCGTCGCTAATCCAGCAGCAGTGGGCTGCCGTGGTTTTACGGCTGAACACGCCGTTCTCGCTGAGAATCCTTGCGGGAGTCTTGCCGTATTTTTTTATACAGGCTTCATGCTCATGTTCAGTCTCGCTTAGATGGATCTGGACGCGTAAATTGTTTTCGGCCGCGAAGGCGGCGCATTTTTGCCATGCCTGCGGGCCCGATGTATACTCCGCGTGAATCCCGGCGTCCAATATGAGCCTTCCTTCGCCGTTTGAGCTGGCGCTCAAATTGCCCTTAAATTGCGAAAGAACCTCCCTGTTCTCAATAGTGCCGCGGTCTTTTTCAAAATCAAATTTATCCATGTCAAGGCAAAGGAGCGGGTTTGTTATATTGGCCTTGGCGCCGCTTTCAATTACCGCCTCGGCGATTTGCGGCAGATGGTAATACATATCGGTACAGCTTATAACCCCGAAGCGTATGCTTTCGGCAAGGCCCAGCCTTATGCCCGCCGCTATGCAGCGCGCGTCCAATTTGGCTTCCGCCGGGAAGATATGGTCAAACAGCCATTCCTGCAGGCGGTAATCGTCGGCATAACCCCTCAGAAGCGACATTGGCAAATGGCTGTGGGAATTGATAAGGCCGGGCATCAAAAGCCTGCGCGAACCGCTTATCACGCGGGCCGCGGTTTGTGCCGGGGCTTTGTCGCCCACATAGCAAACTTTTCGGCCGTTTACCCCCACATAACCGTGTTTTAACACAGGCCGAGCCTCGTCCATGGTTATTAAGGTGATATCGTTGAATAGAATGTCCATGGTTGTAGTATAGCATAAGGGAGTGGGGAGTGGGGAGTAGGTCGAATGAGCAGTGAGCAATGAGCAATGAGAAATTAGAAAAAGCTTCCGGATTGGCGTTGACATTTTATGAAACGAATGATATAAATGAAATATTGTATTATATTAAGGAAACAATTAAAGGAGTGAAACATGGAAAAATTCGGACAAATAGTTGGTATGGTTAACGGATGGGTCTGGGGGCCCTGGTTGTTGGTTCTGCTCGTAGGAACCCACATTTTTATGACCATCAGGACGGGGTTTATCCAGCGCAAACTGGGGCTGGGAATAAAACTTTCGGTTGCCAATGACAAGAGCGGTACCGGGGATGTTTCCCAGTTCGGCGCGCTTACTACGGCTCTGTCTTCCACCATCGGTACGGGTAACATTATCGGTGTGGGAACCGCCATCGCGGCGGGAGGGCCCGGGGCGCTTTTGTGGATGTGGCTCACCGGCGTTTTCGGCATAGCAACCAAGTACGCGGAAAGCCTTATCGCGGTTAAGTACCGGGTAAAAGATGAAAAGGGTATGATGATCGGCGGCGCGATGTTCGCCCTGGAACGGGGACTCAAGCTGAAGTGGCTGGGGGCAATTTTTGCGTTTTTAACCGCGGTTGCCGCTTTTGGGATTGGTTCAGGGGTGCAATCTAACGCGGTAGCAACCCGATTACATGACACATTTGGCCTTGCCCAATGGATTTCAGGAATTATCATTGCGATCCTGACAGGTCTGGTACTTATCGGCGGACTTAGATGGATTGCCAGGGTTTCAGAAGCTTTAGTTCCCTTTATGTCGGTTATCTATGTTCTCGGCTGTATAATCATTCTGGTGATC
>Ga0268262_10007470_pt1 | contig 10174 bp, 11 predicted proteins | sample TergutNc150P3_FD_190354 | JGI IMG/M metagenome (GOLD analysis project Ga0268262, IMG submission 190354) | Nasutitermes corniger P3 segment gut microbial community from laboratory colony in Florida, USA - Nc150 P3 (SPAdes) (version 2) | ecosystem: Host-associated > Arthropoda: Insects >...
CGCCGAACTTTCCATGCTTTCCCCCGCCCAGATTTTTTGTCTGGCGGTTATTCCCCGGCGGCCCAGCCTGTACAACCCGCTGGAAAACCCCGAAGCCTGCGTCAAATCTGCGGCGGAATTGCAGACCGCTTTTTCCAAAAATAAAAAACTTAAAAACGCCTGGCCTCTGTTGGCGGAGATAAACAACGAAGATTGGGAATACGCCGCCTCATCAGCCCGCCGTTTCGTGTATCCTTTCGCGCTGCCCCACCTGATACGGCACATCAACGCTGGCTTGACGCCTAATACAAATATCCATCATGGCGAGATACGCCTTTCTATTGATCTTGCCCTTCAACGTTACATTGAGGGGCTTCTTGCGGGTAACGTTGAACGTTATTACAGTTCCCGCCTTACCAACGGCGCGGCCATAGTTATTGACAACGAGAACGGGGAAATACTCGCCTGGGTGGGCAGCGCCGATTTCAACAACAGCGAGGCCGCGGGGCAGATTGACGGGGTGCTTGCCCTGAACCAGCCGGGCAGCGGCATGAAACCCTTCCTTTACGCGATGGCCCTGGAAAACGGCTTTAAGCCCACCGACGTCATCGCGGATATTCCGGTCAATTTCGGCGAGAGCGAACTGTATATTCCCCGGAATTTCAACAACCGCTTTAACGGTCCCATACTTTTCCGCGCCGCCCTTGCTTCCAGCCTGAACATTCCGGCGGTGTATCTGCTCTACCGGCTGGGGGTGCAAAATTACAGCAACCTGCTTTTCTCGCTGGGATTCGATTCCCTTAAACAATCCGCGCAGGACGCGGGGCTGGGTCTCGCGCTGGGGAACGCGCCGGTAAGCCTTATGGAATTGGTCAGAGCGTTCAGCGTTTTTCCCCGCGACGGTATTTTTTTGCCGCTGACATGGAAACTGGACGACGCGCAGTGGCAGTTTGTGGTTCGCTTGTTGGAAAAGCGAATTTTTTCCGTCGATACCGCCCGGCTTATCTGTTCGTTTTTGTCGGATTCAAGCGCGCGGGTAATGGCATTTGGCCGGGCCCGGAATTTCCAAACTCAGTTTCCTTCCATGTTCAAGACAGGTACCGCCAATCAGTACCAGAGCATTGTCGCCCTGGGTGCTACGCCGAAATACACCGCCGGAGTGTGGATGGGAAATTTTACCGGCGAAACGGTTATCGGCAAAACGGGAAGCTCCATTCCCGCGGCCATTGCGCGTGACGCTCTGGTTTTCCTGCAGTCCGGTACGCGCGGCGCGGCTCCCGATTTTTCCGCGCCGGAAAACTGGCAAACGCGGCGCGTCTGCGCCCTTTCCGGCATGGCGCCGACAGACGCGTGCCTTTCGCTTATCAGCGAATACCGGTATCAGGGCGAGGAAGGGGAAACTTGCACATGGCACCGGACGGTAAACGGCCGCGGCGAGACAGTGTACCCCGCCGAATATCAGGCGTGGTTCACCGCATCAGCGCGGGAAGGTTCCCTTGATTATGGTTCCCGTCCGCTGGAAATTGTCAGCCCCCGCGAAGGTTTTGTGTACCTTAGCAGTCCCGGCATAGGCCGGGATGAAATACCGGTAGAGGTTATAGGCGGCAGCGGCGATGAATTGCGCGTAATGTTTAACGGCAGTACGTTCAGCGTCGGGCGGCCCTTTGTTTTTTCCCTTCCACGCATACCCGGCTCATACGCTTTGCTGGTTCAGAACGGCGGTGAGGAAGAAGAAGTGAATTTTACGGTAGAGCCGTGAAGGCATTGCCCAGCTCTGAAAATTCCGCTACAGTTAGTTCATGGCTTATAAATTGCGATTGCTTGTCCCCAAGGGAAGGATTTATGACAAAATTGCCGCTCTTCTGACAGAAGCCGGTTTTCCCATAGCGCTGGCGGAGCGTACCTACAGGCCGTCTCTTGGAGCGGACTGGATTGACGCCAAAATTATGAAACCGCAGAACGTAGGCGAGCTTCTGGAATTGGGCAGCCATGACGCGGGTTTTACCGGCATAGACTGGGTAAAAGAAAGCGGCGCCGATGTCGCCGAAGTAATGGATCTGGGTTTTGACAAGGTAAAAATCGTGGCAGCGGTTCCGAAGGAATCCGGTGAGGATTACCTTAAATCAAAAAAACTTGTTGTCGCTACGGAGTATGTGAATCTGGCGAAATCATGGCTTGGGAAATCAGGTTATCAGTACCGGATTCTGCGCACCTACGGGGCCACCGAGGTTTTCCCGCCCGATGACGCCGATATGATCATTGACAATACCTCGTCGGGCCAGACGCTGAAGGATAACGGCCTGAAAATTATAGGCACGATCCTTGAGTCGTCTACGCGCTTTGTCGCTTCGCATACAGCACTTGACGATCCTGAAAAGCGGAACCGTATAGAGGAGCTTGCCATGCTGTTCCATGCCGTCCTTGACGGACGCGACAGGGTGATGCTGGAGATGAACATCCCCAAGGACCGCTTTGAAACAATGGTAAACAGCCTGCCCGCGATGCGAAGCCCGACTGTCGCGCCCCTGTTCGGCGACAGCGGTTACGCGGTAAAAATCGCCGTAAAAAAACACGAAGTTCCCGATATTATTCCGCGCCTGAAAAAACTCGGCGCCCTGGATATTGTGGAATATGATTTGCGGAAAGTGGTGTTATAAATAGGGAGTAGGGAGTAGGGAATAGGGAGTAGTGAAAGATGAATAGAACGGCTGATGTTTCCAGAAAGACTAAAGAGACTGATATTTCCATTAAACTCAACCTGGACGGGACCGGCATCGCTAAACTGGATTATCCAATAGGCTTTATGGGGCATATGCTTAATACCTTTTCCCGCCACGGGCTTTTTGATCTGGAAATCGCCGCAAGGGGCGATCTTGAAGTTGACCAGCACCACCTGGTCGAGGATACGGGAATCGTTTTGGGCCAGTGCTTCGCCAAAGCGTTAGGTGAAAAAAGGGGGATACGCCGCAGCGGGGACTGCCTTTTTCCCATGGACGAGACCCTTGCCCGCGCCGCAGTTGATATTTCCGGCCGCGGTTTCCTGTTTTTTAACGGCCAGCTTGGTGCCGCGCCTTTAACCGCCGCCGTTGATGATTCAGACAAGCCTTTCCAATTTCAGACCGATACCATTGAAGATTTTTGGCAAGGTTTTGTCGGCGCGGCAGGATGTAATCTGCATTTGGAAATTATCCGCGGCAGAAGCGATCACCATAAAATAGAGGCAATGTTTAAGGCGGCCGCCCGTTCCCTTCGCGCGGCCTGCGAACAGGATGATCGCGCGCGTGACGCGATCCCGTCGACAAAAGGCTCGCTGCCGGGCTTTGACGCGCCGGGCGCGCTGGTATGAAAATATGACAGGCGTAATAAATTACGGCGCGGGAAACCTGGGCTCGGTGATGAACGCCTTAAAGCGGCTTTCGGTTCCGGCGCGTTTTGTTTCCGGCGCGGACGAGCTTGCCCCGGGAAAATCGCCCTTTGAAAGGATCGTCTTCCCCGGCGACGGCCATTTCGCGACGGCAATGGCGTCTCTGACTAAGTCAGGCTATGACCGGGCGATAAGAGAATGGATACAGGCCGACAGGCCTTTCCTTGGAATATGTATCGGCTTGCAATTGCTTTTTGAATCTTCAGAAGAGGCCCCGCCGGTTAACGGCGTTGAAGTGAAGGGCCTTTCCGTGATACCCGGAACCGTGCGGCGTTTCCCAGGGCGCAAGCTTCCGCAGATCGGTTGGAACCAAACCGAAGCGCGGCCCAAGTCAAAGCTGTTCAGAGGCATTGGCGAAAAAAGTTTTTTTTATTATATACATTCATACTACGCCGATCCTGCGGATGACTCTGTATGCGCTGCCGAAGCCGAGTATTATCTGCACTACTGCTGCGCTGTTGAGCGCGGCGCTCTTTCTGCGGTGCAGTTCCATCCCGAAAAATCAGGCGCGGCGGGACTCGCGCTGTTGAGTAACTGGATCAAAGGGTAATTGAAATGCTGGCAAAACGGATAATTCCATGTTTGGATGTTGACGACGGAAGGGTAGTGAAAGGCGTAAAATTTGAGGGCATAAAGGACGTAGGCGATCCTGTGGAGCTGGCCCGCCGTTATAACAACGAGGGCGCGGACGAGCTTACTTTTCTTGACATAGGCGCTTCCTACAAGAGCCGCGCGACCCTGCTTGAAGTTGTACATAAGATAGCCAACGAGGTTTTTATTCCCCTCTGCGTGGGCGGCGGCATACGTAAACTTGACGACATGCGCGACGCTATGAACGCCGGGGCGGACAAGGTTTCCGTCTGCACTTCGGCTTTGAGCCGACCCGAACTGTTAAGCGAAATGGCAAACGCCTACGGCAGCCAGTGCGTGGTATTGTCGATTGACGCAAAACGCGTTCCGGACGCGGACGGCAAATTGCGCTGGCACGCCTTTTCCCACGGCGGCAGGACGGATACCGGCATTGACGCTATCGAGTGGGCGGTCCGGGCGGTAGAGCTTGGCGCGGGTGAAATCCTTCTTAATTCCATTGACGCTGACGGCACGGGCGGCGGTTACGACCTTGAGCTTAACAGGCGCATCCTCAACTCCGTGCCGGTTCCGGTAATAGCCTCCGGCGGCGCCGGAACCCTTGAGCAGATAGCCTTTGTTCTGTTAAGCACCGCCAACCCGGAGGCCGCGCCTGATACGGAAACCCCCGGCGCCGACGCGGCCCTGATAGCGTCGCTTCTGCATTTTGGCCTGACTACGATCAAAGAGATAAAAAAAACCGCGGAAGCCAAAGGCGTCTGCGTCAGGTGGTGATATTATTGATTTCTATTGGCTTACCGCTTTTGGGATCGTCGAAAAAGAGCCCTGTTGCCCGCAGAGCAAGGAAACCGTCCGCCTCTCCTTTGCCGTACAGCGGATCGTTTAACACGGGGAAGCCAACCCACGCGAGATGGCAGCGTATCTGATGCCTGAACCCGCGCTTTAGCCTTACGGTGAAATGATATAATTCTTCCCTGTTGTCAGTCTGTTTTCTTTCAATACCTATAATTTCTGTTTTATAAAAAGAGTCCCCGTCTTTGGCAATTTCCTTGCCTTTCATTTTTTCTTTTATCACCGGGCGTACCTGCTTCCTGCCCGGTCCGTATGGCCGGAAATGGCTTTCGATTACCAACAGGGGAACGTCAGCTCTTGGGCCAGTATAAGCCTCAAATCCTTCGGGCTGATGTTCTGATTTTTGGCAAACCGCGCTGTACTCCTTTATGAATTTTCCCTGTTTCTGCTGTATCAGCAAATTTTCCAGCGTCTGTTGGTTCTTTGCGAAAAGCACCAAGCCCTGGGTTTCAAAATCAAGGCGGTGCAGAAGGCCGCCTTCGTTTTCCTTTCTGCCTGAAAGCTCCATGATTGGGGGAAATGCCTTAGCGTACCAGTCAAGGAGGGTTTCATTTTCATTGCCGTCCCGCTTTAACGGGGCGCAGTGCATACGCGGCGGCTTGAACACAACCGCAAAGTCTCCGGTTTCATGGCAGATAACAGGTATATTATTCATTTTTGTTCTTTCCAGTTTTTGATTAATAATTCATTCACAAAACCGCGCCTCGCGGAATCGGAATTAATTTTTCTTTTTGCCTGTACGGTTATTATATCAAAAACATCGTGATCGTATAATTTTCTGATATATTCCGTGTCGGAATTGCTTAACAGGCATTTTATCCCGCTGTTTGTCATTTTTCGGATAACATTACAGAGTCGTTCCTGTTCACTTTCGTCAAAACCGTTTGCATGATAACTTGTAAAACCGGATTTATCCGGGCTATGGTACGGAGGATCAAAATATACAAATGATTTTTTATCTGCCGTTAATACGGCCCGCTCAAAATCTCCGCTCAAAATGTTTATTTCATTGGAATTAAGATAAGCGTTGATTTGGCGTAATACAGTATCTTCGCATACAGCCGGATTTTTATATCTGCCATAGGGGACATTAAAAAAACCTTTGGAATTAACCCGGTATAAGCCGTTAAAACAGGTTTTATTAAGAAAAATCATGCGGGCGGCCTTTTCGATGTCAGTTAACGCGTTAAAATTTATCGGGTCACGGTCCGCATTTCTAATTTTATAAAAATATTCTTTGTTATTTTTTTTTTGATGTTCCTGTAATAATAAAATAAGGCCTTCCGCGTTTTCTTTTATGGATTTATACGTAAGCATCAATTGTCCGTTAGAATCGTTTATAACGGCTTTTTGTGGCTGCAAGTCAAAAAGAACTGCTCCTGCCCCGGCAAAAGGTTCATAATAGGTATAATTATTCAAATCTTCAGGGATGTGTTTATTTATTTCAGCCAGTAATTGCCTTTTGCCGCCCGCCCATTTTAAAAATGGTTTAATTAATGGATTGTTTTTTGCCATTTAAATTATATTATTATATTGATTATATAAAGTAAAGGTGCAAATATCACAAAACTTCTAAAAAGGAATTAAGGGAAAATTTTGAAAGCTTGTCCCGCTTATTTATTCAGAATCCTCCCCACCCTGCGTAACAGATCGTCTTTATCAAAGGGTTTTTTGACGAAATCAACTGCGCCCATTTCGTGCGCGTGTCGTTTGTCTTTTGGGTCGTCTGAAGACGTGAAAAAAGCTATCGGGGAGTCGTGTAAGCCGCTTATCGATTTTATTCTTTTATATGTATCCCATCCGTCCATATCGGGCATTATTAAGTCCAATAATATTAACTGGGGCACAAGCCCCTGAATTCCCCGATTTCATCACTGGATTGTACGGTTGCTTTTGTGGTTAAATCCCCTTCCGCGACGGATTTTAACACATCAAACAGTTTGACAATCGGGTTTGTAAGGACTTTGCTGAAACGTAATGAAACAAAAATCGCGACAAGCGCCATCGCGGCGCTAATAAATATTATGGCATACACATTCCGCCTGAAACCGGCGAAGAATTCATCCGTTGAACCTGTTGTTACAATATACCAGTCCATGCCGGTGACAGGCATTGATTCCCAATAGGTATTCCCGTCAACTATGATACTGGCCTCGGAATTGATTATTCCCTTTAAGTCCCTGCCTTCCTTCATAAAAAAACTGTCATCCTCGCGCATAACGCGGTCAGAATCCTTATTGACGACAAATAAGCCCTGATCGTTGATAATGAAGGTATTTCCGTCCTTCGTAATTTTTCGGTCTGTAACGATTTTGGTAAGAACATCAAGGAAAACATCCGTTCCGACAACGCCGATGATCTTCCCTTTATCTCTGACGGTGCGGACCATAGTCACGCACATTTTGCCGGTAGATGAATCTTCATAAGGTTCGGTAATTACCGTTTTGTCAGGTTTTCGCATGGCGGCGATAAACCAGGGGCGTTTAGTCTGATCCCATTGCGGATTACTGCAATAAGGATCCCATTCCGTGGCGGTAACAAAAGCGCCGCCGTCAAAGCCGGATAGCGCGGTTCCGTAATACATTTCAAAAACAACGTCTACCGTGGGCATCATGTTCTCAAAAACAACCTCCATTTCGTCATAAGACCTGATATGAAGCGAAGAGGCTGTGATAAAAGCGAAAATGCTGGGCTTGCTGGAGTGAATAAAAATTTGCCCTTCATAAAAAATACCTTGCATCGGGGGCAGGGCGGTTTCCTTTTGCCAGCAATTTAATCATCGTTATGAAACGCTCCGGCAACGGCGCCTTGAAAACACGCTGTTCGGTCTCGCCGGGCAGGGTGATGGCGAGGCTTCTTGAATGGAGCATAAGGGATGAGTTTTTAAAAACCGAGTCTGTGAAGCCGTAAACCGCGTCGCCTGAAACAGGATGCCCAAGATGGCGAAGATGTACGCGTATCTGGTGGGTCCTGCCGGTTTTGGGCCTCAAGAGAAGCAGTGAATGGCTGTTCCAGGTTTTTATTACCGAGTAAAGCGTCAGAGAGGCTCTGCCACGATCGCTAACCGTGAAACGCTTGCGGTCTTTCGGGTCGCGGGCGATACAGGTTTCTATGCGGCCTTTTTTTTCTTTGGGAATCCCGCTGACAATGGCAAAGTATGTTTTCTTTGCCTTCCTGGACTTGAACTGTTCCGCTAAAAAGGCCAGAGCCTCATCGTCGTAAGCGGCGATTATTACGCCTGAGGTATCCTTGTCCAGCCGGTGGACTATTCCGGGCCTTAGCCCGGGCATTGAGCAAGGCCCAATGCCTTGCTCTCCGCCTTCTGTTACGCGGCATAATTTCAGCCTGCGGTGGTACAGAGCGTTTGACATAGTTCCCTGACGGTTGCCCGCGCCTGGATGGACAACCATCCCCTGCGGTTTATTTATTACCACAACCCGGCTGTTTTCAAAAATAATATCCAGCGGAATATTTTCAGGGATCAGGTTAACTGGCTCAGTTTCATTCCATGACAGTTCAATTTTATCGCCGTCTTTTATTATCCTGGAAATTTTGACGGCTTTGCCGTTAACCAACGCTTCCAGTTCCCGCGCTTTTATCTGGGAACGGGAAAGCAGACTCAGATTCTCCGAGATGTAGCGATCCAGGCGCAGCCCGGCGGGGCCTATGTCATTAACAGTACTATGGAAAGAAGGCATTATGGCGAAGATGCGGCTGGGGCGGGAACATCAAGATCGCCTGTGGCGGCGCTATCTTTGGCTTCAGGCTGATCTTCCTGTATTTGCGGCTCCTCGTACAAGGGTCTGCGGTTAATCGTGGTGGCGTTGTGGGGCAGGGACTCGGCCCGTTTTCGCGCGTTTGACCGCTTGATTTGAGTTATGATCAGATCGGTAAACGCGACCGTTACGCACAGGCTGGCGGCAATAATCAGCGTCCGTTTCATTTCTTCGGCTTCCATCGCGATGGCCCCGGATGATTTTATTGGCCAGGGCGCGTACCTTCGCCCGCTGTCGCTGAATTCCATGCCATTGGCTTTGTTCCACCGGTACAAATCCATTCCTATTGTCGAAAAAAACATGGCAAAAGGAATAGTTCCAAACGCGACGATTTCCCAGCGGCGCAGATCCCTTACCCACTGCGGAGAACCGCTTAAATCCAAAAAGTTGCCGGTTGTGTTTGTGTCGTTTGACTGCGCCGGAGCGGCGGAAACAGACACCGCCAGCATGAGAAAAAAAATTGCAGCCTTTTTTTTTGTTTTCAAACGCGATCTCCGAAAATAGCGCCGCCTATACGCAGCATGGTTGACCCTTCCTCTATAGCCGTCTCAAAATCGCCTGACATTCCCATGGAAAGACAAGCGAAACTGTGTCCGGTGTTCCTGAACCTGTTTTCCAGTTCCCGCTTCGCCGCCGCCAGTTTTCTGAAAGCCGTGCGAACCGGGGCTTCTTCACAAGTGTTTGGCGCCAATGTCATTAAACCATGTATACTCAATGTTGGGCAAGCCATGATCAGTTCAACCGAGCGGAATAAACCGTCAAGGCTTTCAAAGCCGCTTTTGGAATCTTCCCCGGTCCGCAGTTCAAGCAACACGGGCAGGGCCGCGCTCCGGCCGCTTGAGTGTTTCGCCAGTTCTTCCGCGAGGGGCTGTCTGTCCACGGACTGTATACAGTCAAAAAAAGCCGCGGCGGTTTTTGCCTTGTTCCTCTGCAAAGCGCCGATCAGGTGCAGTTCGGCACCGGAGCGGTCCGTCCTGAAAGCTTCGAATTTCGGGACAGCCTCCTGCACTCTGCTTTCGCCGAAACAGCGAAGGCCGGCATCCCAGGCCTCTTTGACGGCTTCCAGGGGCATGAACTTTGTCACGGCCATGAGGGTAATATCTTCCCTTTTTCTGCCGGAGCGCAGGCAGGCCTTCAATATGCGTTCCTCTATAATTTTGATGTTTTCGGCGATTAATCCCATTTGAAGCTCTTTTAATACTATAACAATAACGGAAATGCATGCCTATACCTCTTGCAAGCTGTCATTTCATATTATAAACTTTTGTTATGGCGGACGCTTTAGAAAAATATCCTGATAACCGGAAATGGACTTATGCCGATTACAAGGCCTGGGAACTCAAACCAAGAGAACGGTATGAAATTATCTACGGCGAGGCTTATGCCATGGCGGCTCCGAATGCCGCCCATCAGGGGATGTTGACCGAATTATTAAAGCAATTCGCCGTTTTTCTGACAGGCAAGCCGTGCAAAGTGTATCCGGCGGCCTATGACGTGCGGCTCTTCTACAAGGAAGATGAAAGCGACGATACGGTGGTTCAGCCGGACATAACCG
>Ga0268262_10007471_pt1 | contig 10174 bp, 4 predicted proteins | sample TergutNc150P3_FD_190354 | JGI IMG/M metagenome (GOLD analysis project Ga0268262, IMG submission 190354) | Nasutitermes corniger P3 segment gut microbial community from laboratory colony in Florida, USA - Nc150 P3 (SPAdes) (version 2) | ecosystem: Host-associated > Arthropoda: Insects > Digestive...
TCGGCCTTTTGCTCAAGTTTCTCTATTTGATCCATTACTCCCTGCAGAGGATTGTACAGGCCGTTTTCCAGAGTATGTAAAAATTCAGTTTTAGCTTTTTCCGCCTGTTCGGCGATTCGTTTTGCACGAACCGTTTCTTCCAGCAGGGCTATGCCCTTTAGCGCGTAACTGACCGCGGAACGAAGTTCCTCAAAGATAACTCCGTCAATAATGGGAACGTTGTGGACAAAATACCCCAGGGACTGGTTTTCGATGAACAGGGGCTGAACCATAAAAATCCCGTAGGCGTACTGTGGTTTAAGGCCTGCCGGAACGAGGAGCCTTGCCGGGAAAAGCTGTTCTCTTTGAAAATCAATCCGGTCAATCCCCTGGGGAGAAAAACTGCCAACGCAAACTGAATTTTTTTCATCGGCGTAAAGTACAATTGCCGCTGTGCTTATACCAATTTTTGGCAGATACCGCGAAAGGCTGTGTATAAGGGAATTCCTGTCGCGCGTTCCCAAAAGCTCGCATTTAAGGGAATTGAGTACGGTGTTACAGCTTTCCTTTTCGTAACGGGCGCGGATCGCAAGCTGTTCGTGAATTCTGAACATGCTCAGGTACAGGGACGGTTCCAGGGCGCGTATATTTTCAGGAAGGTTCAATCTTCCCGCATCATTTATCAGCCGTAAAAGATTTTCAGTCTCCCGTCCGGAATTGAAGTAACTAATCAGGGTTTTTTCAAACAGGGGGAAAAAGTGCTCATGCCCTTCGTACAGCAGGGCGTGAATCAGCGGTAGCGCGAAAGCGTTCATGCTGGCAGAGTCCAGTTTCAGGTAGTCTCTGGTCATCTTTATCAATGTTTCTTCGGCGCTGCCTGAAATATGGTTATATTTAGTTCCTTCCTGTTGCATCAGTTCCCCTACAGCGCGAAAACCGGAACAGCCGCAGGATTCACGTATAATCACGTCGGAGCGTAACAGGACATCGGCAGTGGGTGCGGGTTTTTTCAGGTTCATAATTCCGCGCAGTATCTTGAAGGATTCACTGCTCATTTCCATGTATGGCGCTTGTACTGTTGAAAGGGGGCTTTCGGCAACGCGGCTTTCTTCGGAATTGTTGAATCCCACAGCGCGATAATCGCCGGGAACATGATATCCGTGCATAGCGAAATAATTGATCGCCCCCAGGGCCATTAGATCGCTGGAACCGACAAGCGTATCAAAATCCCGCCCCGGAATTAAAGAGCGTTCCTCGAAAAGCTGAGCGGCGGCGGCGGCTCCTTCTTCCCAGTTAAAAGGGCTTGTTACCAGAGGAGATTGAAAACCGGCGAAAAGCCCGGCTTCTTTCAGCGCGTCATAGTACCCTTCAAGACGGGCCTTGGCGGACTGATGAAAAACAGGGCCGTGCAAAAAGGCGATCTTGCGCGCGCCATGAACGCCAATACAATGGCCGACCAGCGCTTTTATTCCGTTATACGCGTCAAATTCCACGCAGGGATGTCCGGGCAGCTTAAACCCAATTGTTACATAGGGGAGGGGATCAAAGTTCGCGTGAAAATGTTCGAATTCTTCTTTCGATTGGGTGTATCGTATAGCCGAACTCCAGCTTATACAGCCGTCCAGGTTTTCATCGTTCGCCAGATAATACACGGCATTACGAAGATTCTCGTAATCCATGCGGGCGTCCAGCCTGCCTCCCGGAAAAATGAACAGGCTGGCGTTTTCTGCGATGGCGGTGCGGACAAAACTATCCAGAACCTTCAGGCTAAGCCCGTTGTGGATCGAAGCAAGAACCAGACCGATCCTTTTCTTTTTCACAGCCATATTTTAATTTTAAGGGCGGCGGGGAGAATGAACAAGCTTAGCGGTAAATAAAACCTTCCGCCGGGCCGCTTACGTTTACCTCGGTAAATTTCACATTTTTGACATAGAGCAAGCGTATACCCTTTTCTGAGATCTGCGGGAGTCCCAAGAACATATCCGACTCATCGGGACTGACACCGCTATGCTCATCGGTGGAAAATTCACAGCGCGTAACGCTGATGTTTTCTACCGGCGATTCGGGCAGACCGGTGATAAACCCTGCGGAAGCCCGGCAGCCAGTGGCTTTAATATCCGATATACGGACATTTCTGATCGCCGGGGTAGTTGCATCAACCGGAAGGGCTTCCGTGCTGAAATAAATGTCCGAATGCTCCGCGCCACAGCGGTAGAACATATTGATTGCCAGGGGACAGAGGTTATTTTCCATTGTGAGTTTTCTGAATTCCAAATTCTGTATTGTTCCGCCCCGGCCCCTGCGGGTTTTTATTCTGATCCCCCGGTCTGTACCCCTAAACAGGCAGTTCTCGGCCAGTACTTCGCAAACGCCGCCTGCAGTTTCGCTTCCGATTACGATTCCCCCATGCCCGTTTTCGATTGTACAGTCCCGTACTGTAACCCGGCAGCAAGGTTTTCCGGTGCGGATGCCGTCTTCGCCGGATCCGGACTTCAGCGCTATGCCGTCATCCCCTACCGTTACATGGCAGTTTTCAATCAAAACATCCTCGCAGGAGTCGATGTCTATTCCGTCCGTATTGGGCGCGTCGGGCGGATTGACGACAGCCAAAGCGGAAAATACAACGCCGGTACAATACACCGGGTGAATTGTCCAAAACGGGGAATTCCGCAAAGTGATACCTTCCAGCCGTATTTTTGAACAACTATAAAATTGCACCAGTGGAGGCCTCAGGAACTGTATGCTCCTACCGCCGCCGCCTGACGGCTGGCTTTCGTATCCGGGGTTTAACGCGGCCAGCGCCAATTCTTCCGGCGTTTGGGGGCGTTTTTGATCGCCGGATTTTTTTTCGCGAACCGCATCCCACCAGTACTGGCCATTGCCGTCTATTACGCCTTTCCCCCTGATAACAACATCTTCCTGTCCGCTAGCAAAGACGCAGGGGTGCATAGCGTAACATTCCAACCCTTCCCAGCGCGTCCACACCGGCGGATAACGCGTCGGCTCCGGAATAAGCGCAATGACCGCGCCTTCGTCCAACAATAGCGTTGTGTGCGAAAAAATTTCAAACGGCCCGGTACGCCAGGTTCCCTCGCTTACGCGCAGGATGCCACCCCCAGCCTCTTTTATTGTGTTCAGCGCCGCCTGAAACGCGTTGGAATTATCATAAACGCCGTCTCCGACACCGCCAAAGGAAACGATGGTGTGTTCATTCATTATTTCATTATTCACCCAGTTAAGGCGATCGAGTCTTACTGTCTCCTTCGCCGCTTTTTGTGTTCTTTTTTATCGAGATAAAGTATATAAATCAGTCCAATTATGCCTACTAACGTTAATGGCCCCATAAAACCATATATGACGTATAAAGTTTGCATTTTACTCCTCATTGCAGAATGTTAAAAGAATAATTCCGAGAAATGCTTCAACTCCTGAAGCGATTATTCCCGAAATCAACAAAGTTGACTGTGAAAAGTCCCCTTTAATGATGGTTCCAAGCACAAGACTTCCAAAACTTAACTTCGCGGCCTCAAGAACAATCTTACCAAGATTGAAAAAAAGAAACGAAGCCTGCTCTTTTTTACCAGATTCTTGCGCCGTACTTTCATCTTATATTATACCTGCCTCAATGTAAAGATTCTCGGAAATTAAATGCCTGCCCGTTCTCACTGCAACTTCACATCAAACCTCCAGTTCAGGGTGAAGTTCCACTTGCTAGGGAAATCCGTGGATGCGATTTTCAGGCCGATTCTGCCCCATTTGCCGGGCTTTATTGAGCCGTTAAACGAAAGATCCCATATGGGATCTTTTTCCGCCCTTATAGTGCAGCCCATTCTGGTTTTTAGTTCGATTTTTGGATTGATGGCACCGATACGGAGTTTTGGCGGTTTCCAGCCAAGTTCCCCTGAGACTTTAAACGAATCAAAATTTTCAAAGGCGGGGAATTGGAACAGGCTTTCCTCTCCAAGAAATGAAAGGCTGTGAAATGAAAAGGAAAAAGCACTGCTGAACGGGCCCAGGTTAAAACCTGCAAGCGCGCCTATTGAGTCGGCTGTTTTTCCAGGTTTCCTTGCGTCTCTGGAAATGCTTAGTGAGGTTCGCGTGAAACGGAAGAAAGAAGGGGCGTTTCTTTTTTCGGCGGCAGTCGGAGCTGAAGGCCTGAAGTAAACCGAGACAGCGCCCCGGCTAAAACTTTCCCCGATGCCTGCCGAGCGTATATCGCTGCGAAAGCGCAGAAGGCCTGAGCGTGGCCAGAAGCGTTCGCCTTTGGCAGCTAGCCTGAAGCCTGTTCCGGCTGTTGCTCCGCTTCGGTCGGCAAAACGGCCTCCGGCACCGTCGCCCGCCAGGGAAAAGCGCCAGGGCTTATTTCCCAGCCGGAGGGCAAAGTTCCCGTAGAGCCCTTCTCCCCAGGCGTATGTTTGCGACCAGGCCCAGTCGCTTGCAAAAGCCGCAATAGGCGAATTGAAAATGAAGCCGAGCGCGTAAATGCTAAAATCCCGTTCAGGCAGGGGAGGGGAGGTTGAAAACCAGGCAGGGGCTTTTCTTTGCGGGAGCTTCCTGCCCGTGTAAAACCCCTCAAGCCGGATTTCTTTTTCGTTTCTTTCCATGCCCAGCCCACCGGAAAACGCCGGATTTAGTTCGCTGTCCATGGCCGCAGAGGCAAATGCGTCAAATCCCTGCAGGAGGTTGTGGGGCAGGCCCAGGTACAAATAGGCTTCGCTTTCGTCCTTGGCAGAAGGTTCAACTTTGAGGTCCCTGGTTGACGGGCTGCGGGACTCCATAAACGGAATACCCCGAAGCCAGACGTTGTTTATTCGTGCGGAAAGCCCATATTCGCTTTGAACGCCGTAAAGGATTCTGGAGCCACTTTCAAGATGATAAATTCCAAAGCCGGGGTTAAACCCCGCCTTTTGATCGTCATCGACAAGAGGCAAAAGCCGCTTGTCTGTCGCCAGAAGGCGGAGTGATAGATCAAGCCTTGGTATGCCGACGTTAAGGTTCCCCTGGTTATAAAGGGTTCCCCCTAAAAAAATATCCTCAGGTGAAGAAAAATCCTCGTCTGCGGTTTTTGTCCCGCTGTAATAATTTCCGGTCCAAAGCAGATCCCAGGTGAATAGAGGTTTTTCCGGGATGTCTTTTCCAAAACCTGAGAAAGCGGACAGGACAAAGAGAAGAAAAGAGAAATGAGCTTTCACGCCCACTATACTGCACTGGGATGCAGGGCGCTTCGATTTTATGGGAATTTCTAAAAACCATAATTTGTCGTACTGAACGTAAAAGAAACTCCACCATAAAATAGTCGGTATGAGGATTTTCTGCCCAGACCGCTAGTGTCTTGGGATCTACTCCCTTATCGCCCTCGCTATTCCTTTTTGAACGTAACTCCCCAGCGTTGTCCCAAATGATAGGTTTTATATCTGGGCATTACATTTACAGTCGCGCGCCAAACCGGTCTGGGCAGAGAAATCCCCAAACCGACAGGAAATAGCAGGTTTCAATCTGTTCAGTAAGACATATTGAGGTTTCCGGGAAGAGAAACTCTGCATTTCACCGAGCAAAGTGGTTTTGCCCGCTTTTGCGGGGTGATATGCAGAATATCTTTGCAATTTTTGTTTCCTTCACAGCAAACGGCGGTTGCCAAGTATGTCACCCAGGTTGTGGGCGGGGATAACCGCAGGTAGCATTTTGGAGTGGAAGAATAATAGACATGACCATCAGAACGAGATTTGACTGTCATGCGTAAAAAGAATTCACTCCAACAGCTAACTGCGGGGATACCCGCACACATACCTGGGTGTTATGGTTAGTGCCGTTTGCAATAATGGAACGACAAATTATGGTTTTCAGGGTTCCCTTATACCAAAGTTCTTGCTATGCGTACTATGTCCGCGAAAACTCCCCCGGCGGTAACCTGAGCGCCCGCTCCGGGGCCCTTTATCACCATTGGAAGGGTGGAATAGCGATCGGTGGTTATAACGACTATATTGTCCGCGTCGGTAAGAGTGAGAAAAGGGCTGCCTGTCTGTTCCTTGCGAAGTGATAATTTCGCGCAGCCATTTTCAATTACCGCGACATAACGCAGGGCTTTTCCCTCGACGGCGGCTGAACGACGGCGCTTCTCAAAATCGGCATCGGATTTTTCCAGCTCTTTGAAGAAAGCTTCCACCCCGTCCGCTTCAAAGCAGGCAATAGGCAAAATGGGCTCGATTTCAACCGCTGAAAATTCCATATTTAAGCCGCATTCCCGCGCCAGAATAACAGCCTTCCGAGCCGCGTCCACGGCATTCAGATCGTCCCTTGGATCAGGCTCGGTAAAGCCTTTGTTCTTTGCTTCACGCAGCAGGGCGGAGAAAGATTTTGAGCCGTCAAAATTGTTGAATATATAGCTCAGGGTTCCGGAAAGCACCGCTTCAATGCGCCTTACCTTGTCCCCTGAAAGAAAGAGATCTCTCAATGTGGATATTACCGGAAGGCCGGCGCAGACTGTGGTTTCGTACAAATAGGGAATGCCCCTTGTTCTGGAAAACCCTGTGAGGGTTTTATAATAGTCCAGAGAGCCCGAGTTGGCCCGCTTATTGGGAGTTACTACAGGAATGGAAGATTGAAGTATCTCCGCATACAAGTCGGCCACATCGTTGCTTGCCGTACAGTCGCAGAAACAGGTATTGGGAAGATTCATTGCTTTCATTGCCGAAACGAAAGAGGCAAGATCCAGAACAGAGGTACCGTCATTTTTTTCAGTGTCGTTCTTTAAGTGTGCCTTGGCGGTTTTGGGGTCCAGCCCTTCAGGCCGCAAAATCATCCTTCCGAAATCCCCAACACCTGCAAGGTTGATTTTTATCTTGTATTCTTCCGCAAGAATTTTCTTGTGCGCCGCTATTTGATCCAGCAGAGTTCCGCCGATTAAGCCGGTTCCAAGAAGGAAAAGATTTACCGAACGGACGCCGGAAAGGAAAAAAGCTTCGTGGATGGCGTTAAGGGCCTTGGTCTCATCCTGCTGCGCTATCACCGCAGAAATGTTAATTTCAGAAGAGCCCTGGGCTATAGCCACTACGTTAATACCGTTTCTTCCCAAAGCGTGAAAAAATTTACCCGAAATGCCGGAGGTCTTTTTCATTTTTGTGCCAACCACGGCAACAATGGAAAGATTTTTTTCAATAGTAGGTTCTTCAATGGTTCCCGCAGCTATTTCCTGGGCATACTCTTCTTTAATGGCGTCACATGCGGCCTCTGCGTCAGAAGGCAGTACGGCAAAGCAAATTGAGTATTCACTTGAACTTTGGGAGATCAAAATGATATTAATCCCCCGTCGTGCCAATGCACCGAATAACCTGGCGGAAAAACCTGTAACCCCCATCATGCCGGAGCCTTCGATGCAAACCAGGGCGATGCCGCTTATGGAACTAATGCCGCGGATTGGGAAATCCCCTTCCTCTGCGTCATTTATGACAGTGGTTCCAGGGCAGGATGGATTAAAGGTGTTTTTAATCCTGATTGGTATCCCCTTCTCCAGCGCCGGCCTAATGGTGGGAGGATAGATGACCTTGGCTCCGAAGTGCGACAGTTCAATGGCTTCAACATAAGAGATGCTGTCAATTCTGAATGCGTTATGAACCTGCCTGGGATCCGCCGTTAAAATCCCGTCTACATCCGTCCAGATCTCCAGCTCTTCAGCTTCCAGCGCTGCGGCGAAAATTGCGGCGCTAAGATCCGATCCGCCTCTGCCTAAAGTGGTAACCGAATTGTCTTTGGCGCTGCCTATAAAACCTGTGGCAACCTGTATTGGCTTTGTACCGCCGCCCGGTGTATTAAAAAACGCCCGAATGGCTGGGTAAGTTTCGTCAGGAATGAAGCGGGCTTTCCCAAAGTTGTTATCCGTTTTAACAAAAGGCCGGGCGTCAAGAAAGGCGGCGGGAATTCCGCGCTCTGTAAGTATTTTCGCGAATAAAAAGGCCGAAAGCCTTTCGCCAAAACTCATCACCAGGTCCAGTGTCCGCCGGGACGATTCACGGAGAACCGCGACGCCATCCAGAATTCTTAAAAGCTCTGAAATAATCGCGGCAAGGGTTTCTTTGGTTTTTTCAAGTTCATTTCCGGTAAGGAAAGTCGCCGCTATTTCTTCGTGTCGTTTTTTTATATTTGCGGCAATATTTTTATACTCTTCATCCCCCAAAGCTGCCAGACGGCTCATCTCGATCAGGGTATCGGTTACTTTTGAAAGCGCGGAAACAACCACAACGCCGGTTTTCCCCCTGTGGGCCTCGTCTCCGAGAATACCGATTGCCTGCTTTATCCCCTCATGGGATCCGACTGAGGTGCCGCCAAATTTTACGATTAACATTCCATGCTCCGTTGTGATTATATGAAAATAGTGCTATCATATCAACAATATTATCGACTATAGATAAAATTGAATTCTAAAACCAACGGAGATACTATAAATTGTCTGACGCTGACCGATTGTACGAAGGACTTGATGCAAATAAACGCCGTGAGCTTTATGCCAACGTCTTGAATAAGTCGCTTGAAATATTTGTTTCTTATACGGAGAAAGAGGTTGACGATATACTGTCAAACGGCTTAAAGCCGATTGCGGCTGCGGCTGGTTTGGATAGGATTATCGTATTCCGTATTTTAAATAGAGACGCTATGCTCTGTGGAGAAAAATACCGCTGGGACAGGGTTTTAGGGGGTACGGCTCCAATTGACGATGTCTTAAGAGAATTGCCCGTAACATCAGCAATTAGGCGCTGGGTTTCAATTATATCAGATGACTCCTGCGTAAGCCTCAAGCGCAGCGACTTCAAAGAAGATGAAGCCGCATTTTTGGCTCCGCGTGGCGTTATGTCGATTTTGATTGTGCCGGTTTTCACCGAAGGTGAGTTTTGGGGCGTTATCACTTACCATGACAATACCAAGGAACGTGGTTTCGACAAGGATTGTATCGCCATGCTGCACTCAACAGCGCGTATGTGCGTCAGTACGATTATAAGAGCGGAAAAAACCAGGAGCGTTAATCAGGCGGTAGAAGCGCTCAGACGCCGCGAAAAGATATCGGATACGCTAAACAAGGTTTCTTTGATCTTTTTATCTGAAAATGAGAAGAAAGTCGAAGATACGATGGCGGCAGGCGTTCGTCTGATTGCCGATATAGCTGAAATTGACAGGTTGATTCTTTGCCGCAATCACATAGTAGCCGACAGTTTGTATGCGTCTGAAGTCTACCGTTGGGACAGGAGTTCAGGTGGCAGTACCGAAGTGACTGGCATTTTCGTTAACGTACCTTACGCACAGTTGATAGCGGATTGGGAAGGACTTTTGTCGGACGGAAATCACATAAACAGTCCGTCAAAACTGATGTCTGAAAGTGCAGCCGCCGCGCTTCTATCGTGGGGAGTCCTGACAGCCGCCGTTATACCAATACATATCAACAATGAATTTTGGGGGTTTGCACTTTTCGGCGACACCGAAAGTGAACATTATTATGAGGATGATATCATTGATATGTTGCGTTCGGCGGCATTTTTGTTTGCGAACGCTTTCATTCGAGCCGAAGTGGACTATGACGCGCTTACAGGCATTCATAACAGGCGGTTTTTTGATGCAAGCATGAAACGCATTATAAGCTCTTTATCCCGCTCGTGCAGTTTGTTAAGTCTGCTGATGATCGACATTGACTTCTTTAAGCGATACAACGATACTTACGGCCATGTCGAAGGTGACAGATGTCTTAAAATTGTCGCCCAGACACTTTCCCAGAGTATAACAAGAGTGGACGATTTTGTTGCCAGATACGGCGGAGAAGAATTTGTCCTCGTTCTGCCCAATACCGACGAGCAGGGCGCACGACTAATCGCGGAAAAACTGCTTGGCAATATACGGAAGTGCAATATACCGCATGAACAAAACGACGCGGCGAATTGCCTCACTATTTCTATCGGGGCCACAACCGGTAAAGCGACGCATACACATACCACTGACGATTTTGTAAAAAAAGCTGACGAGATGCTATATAAATCAAAGCATAATGGGCGTAATAGATATTTCTTTGAGCAGCTTTGAAAAGCAATCCCCGCCAGCCATAAACAAATACTTAGAATTATGAGGCTGACACGATTCGAACGTGCGACCTGCAGATCCGCAATCTGCTGCTCTATCCAGCTGAGCTACAACCTCAATGCGCTAAAGGTAACACAAG
>Ga0268262_10007472_pt1 | contig 10171 bp, 6 predicted proteins | sample TergutNc150P3_FD_190354 | JGI IMG/M metagenome (GOLD analysis project Ga0268262, IMG submission 190354) | Nasutitermes corniger P3 segment gut microbial community from laboratory colony in Florida, USA - Nc150 P3 (SPAdes) (version 2) | ecosystem: Host-associated > Arthropoda: Insects > Digestive...
AATCTCTGAAGATTGAAACACAAAACCCCGCCGCTTTGCCAGCGACGTGATTTTTTCCATTGTGGCTTTTCCCTTATATTCGGTTAGTTCTTCCTGCATGATGGGGTCATTATATAGAAAACATAAAACAATGAAAAGAGGCTGTTTTTAACGCCCAATCTCGTTTAGGAATTGCTTTAAAAACGCGTGCGGTTCTATTTCTCGGTTTAGGATTCTGTAGAGCCCAATGGAAATGGGCATTTTAAGGCGGTGTTTTTCCGCCAGCGCTTTGACGTGCTTTGCCGCGGCGACCCCTTCAGGCAAGTAATCCAGCTCGTTGATCCTGGCGATAAGATCATCAATGCCCTTGAACGGCGCAATGATCTTTTTTTCGATGATTTCTTTGCCAAAGCGCCGGTTTCTTCCAAAGACGGAACGGCAGGTAACGTCAAGATCTCCGATGCCGGAAATGGAAGTAAAAGTTTCCGGGTGGGTGGCGCCCATGGCAACGCCAAGGGTTTGGATTTCGTTCAGGCCGGCGGCCAGCAAGAGGGACTCGGTTCCGTCGCCAAGGAGGTTTGCGCCCTCAAAGCCGCTGGCATCGCCCTGGGTTTTTAAGGCGTCAAGCAGGCCGAAAGCGATGGCGATGACGTTTTTTGCCGCGGCGGCCACCTGAACGCCGCGCACGTCAAACGATGAGAAGACAAGTAGGTTTTTGCTTTTTAACAAGTCGCGAAAATGGATGGATTTTTTGGCGTTCTCGCTTGCGGCGATAAGGCCGGTGATCTTGCCGCGCGAGACTTCTTCGGCGTGGCTGGGACCCGCTATGTAAACAAGGGCCTGCCGGTAAAAGCCCGGAAGGTAATCTTCCAGGGTTTCAAGGATAAGCCGCGGCCCCTTATCGGTTGAAAGGAAGCCCTTTGTAATGACCGCGATGGCGGTTTCGCCCTCCCTGATAGATGGGACTGAGAGTATCTGCTTTGTCGTTTGCAGGAGAAACAGGGAAGGGACCGCCAGGATGAGCTGTTTTCTCTCGGAAGCCGCTTCGATAATATCCGATGTAGCTTTCAGGTTTCTTGGCAGGCTTATTCCGGACAGGTAACGCTTATTCTCGAAACGAAAGTTGATATCGTCCCTGGTGTCCTTTTCAAAACTCCAGATGACAACATCTTTACCTTTTTCGGCAATTACCTTGGCAACCGTCGTTCCCCATGCCCCTGCCCCAATTACCGCTGTCTGTGCCGCCATACTTGTTTAAGTATGACTGAGTTTTTAATGTTTCTCAAGTAAGAGAAACCATACCGAAAACCAGTGGCAGGCCGCTCCGGCAAGGACAAAAAGATGCCAAATTACATGGCCGCAAAACAGGCGGTTCTGCCGGAGGCCGGGCTTTGGTTTTCCGGCGCGGTACCAGAAAGTTCCGGCGGTGTATATCACGCCTCCGCCAAATAAAAGAACAACGCTCTGTATTGAAAGCGAGCGCGTCAGAGGTATGCACCCGCCGATAATTGCCCATCCCATAAGAATAAAAATGACCATTTCAATTTTTTTAATAAAGCGGAACTGAACGGCTGAAAGTATCACGCCGGTCAAAGCCATAACCCACTCAAAAAAGAATAAAAACAAGCCAAGGGGCCCCTTGAGCGCCAAAAGGCAGAAAGGCGTATAGGTTCCGGCTATAAATATATAAATTGATTGATGATCGATGACGCGGAAAAACTGTTTTATCTTTTCGGAAATTACGGCGTGATAAACAGCCGACGCGGAAAACATAAAGATCATTGTTGAGGCAAAGATCACGTATACCGGCAGAGAAGAGCGGGCGTGATTCACCAGAAAAACCAGCCCAAGAATTCCAAGGAGGCTGCCGATAAAATGAAGCGCCGAATTGGCTATTTCTTCTCCCATTGTTTGGTAATTTTGTTCCATTGTTGCTACTATTTTTGACACTGAAAAAGATTTTAGGTTGCGGTAGAATATTAAAAACTTGTAATTTCCGGGTGTTTTATTATAATCTATGGTAATGATGAGTAAATATCCAAGACTATGCCGCCTTGTTTTCGCTTTTGCGGCGATTTGTTTTTCCTGTGGTACCAGTCCCGGCATAAAGCAGGCTAATATGCTGGCCGATGTTGAGCCGTTCTCTATTGGCTCCGTAAACGCTTCATTCGATAAAATGTTTTCTTCCGATGTGTCGCTAACGGATGTGGAAGTAATTTTTTATCCACGGAAAAATGAAGTGGCTTTGGGGTTCAAGTATGGGATGCTTCAGTATTGGCAATTCTGGGATGAAGGGGGCAGAAAGCGGTTTATTGATGCTTTTAGTCGCTATAAGGAAGATTTCGCTAACCAGAGGCTTATTACGAACAGCAATAGATCAAGGGCAATTTATGGGACGGCAGAAGGACGCTGTGAATGGAAGACCTTAAGCATATCCGCAACTTACCGCTCATCGCCGGTTATTGGACTGGGCTACAAATTTATTGGGAATTCACCGTATTTTGCCACATATCAAAATGAAGCAACGGAAGAGACAGGCTTAAATTCGACTGGTATTCCCAAGTCCAACTCGTTTACTATGTATTTTAACCGCGCCCAGGGCGAGGACTTGGCCCGATTATTTGACCAAGCCTATCTGCTTGAATTATTGGGCGATAAATCTTCGCAGAGCAATACTGAAGTTAGCGGGGATGTTTATATAGAGAAGTGACGCAGTTTATCGCTTGAAGTTCAAGTTGTTCATTGCTATTGTTAGCGTTATATGTTTCATTACGATTCTTGTTGTTTATACAAGGATAATCAGCCGTGGTTCCCAATAATGGGCGAAATACATTATTCACGATTACCTGCAAGCGAATGGCGCGACGCGCTAATGAAAATGAAAATTGGCGGCATTAACATCGCGGCTTGTTATTCGTTTTGGATTCATCATGAGGAAATTAAGGACGAATGGGATTTTTCTGATTGCCGTAATTTAAGGCTATTTACAGAAACAGTCAAAGACCGCGGCCTGTATATGATTTTAAGAATTGGCCCCTGGTCGCATGGGGAAGCGAAAAACGGCGGATTTCCGGATTGGCTGATTAACGCCGATTGCGCGTTGCGTACCAATGACGCTCAATATTTAAAATATGTAGAAGAATATTACACAAAGCTCTATGAACAAGCGCGTGGGCTGTTATTCAAAGACGGCGGCCCCATAATTGGCGTGCAGATAGAAAATGAATATGGGCATTGCGGCGGGTTAACCGGCGAAGCGGGCGAAGAACATATGCGGACATTAACGAGTATGGCTAGAGAAATCGGTTTTGATGTCCCGCTGTATACCGCTACCGGCTGGAACGGCGCGGTTACCGGCGGCCTCTTGCCGGTTATGGGCGGTTATTGCGACGCCCCGTGGGATCGGCGCATTGTTGATATTGAGCCGTCAGGTAATTATGTGTTTTCTCATGAACGCAATGATTTAAGTATCGGAAGAGATTTTAACTTAGGTTCCGATTTATCGTTTGACATGACGAAATTTCCTTTTATAACGGCGGAGTTGGGCGGCGGTTTACAGGTTACAAAGCATCGGCGGGTTATTGCTTCTTCATGGGATATCGCGGCGATGAGCGTGGTTAAAATGGGCAGCGGGGTTAATCTCTTGGGTTATTATATGTATCATGGCGGCGTAAACCCGGAAGGAAAGCTTACAACCCTGCAAGAATCCAAAGAAAGCGGCGGCTATAACGACTTGCCGGTTCTTTCCTATGATTTTCAAGCGCCGTTAGGCGCGTACGGGCAATACAACGAAACTTACCACGAATTACGGCTATTGGGTATGTTCGCGGCGGATTTCGGTGGAGCCTTATGTAAAATGACGGCATATATACCTGACGATAATCCGCAGAATCCCGCTGACAAGGAGCGTTTTCGTTACAGCTTCAGGCATAACGGCGAGTGGGGCTTCGTATTTTTCTGTAATCATGTAAGGCATATGCGCCGCCCAAAATTTTCGCAAGTTGCTGTTACTGTTCTTAACCTTGGCCTGGAATTGCCTGCGTTCGATGTTTCGCCGGGGCAGTTTGGTTTTTATCCTTTCAATATGCCTGTGCAAAACGGGCAGATAAAATTCGCGCAGGCTACGCCATTATGTTTAATTAACAAAACAACTGTTTTGTATGGCGCGGATATGGATGCCACAGGCGATGTACTGCTTATATCCAGAGATGAAGCGTTGCACGCTTATAAAATAACAGGCAAGCGGGATCATTTAGTTATTTCGGATAATCCAATTATTCAGGATGGCGATGAAATTAATATTTTCGCGGCCAAAAATATACGTTTGAAAGTATACCCCTCATGGAAAAACACGCCCGATGGATTTGAATATAAAGGCATGGACGGCGTATTCGCGGTATATGAAATGAATATTCCTCCTGTCGAATTTAAATGCAATGTAACACAGGTTTCTGAGACCTGTTACCGTTTGCAATTCATTGGGTTATCAAACAAGGAACATGATTGTGAATGCCATATAAACTATACAGCCGAAAGCGCTAAGGCTTATGTCAATGGTTGCTTTATTATGGACGATTTTTATAAAGACGGAAAATGGCAAATAAATTTGCGCCGTCATAATTTTCCGCAAGAGATGGAAATTGAGTTGAATCCCCTGCGCATAAATGAGGGCGTATATTTAGAGGCGTGGCCGCCTATGTCAAATGGCGTTGTATGCAGGCTAAATAACGTTACGCTGGTTCCGGTTACGCGTGTTTGTGTGCCTGCCTGCTTTAATTAGAGTATAAGTTTTAAGGTTGCCAGCAGTTTTCAATTTCTTCGCGGATGATCTCAACATACCTTTTCGCCTTATTTTCGTCATTGTTGATGGTGTATACATCCCTTTGCGTAATTTCCAAAGCGCATCCCCTGGCCGCGTATAGCGTTTCCCTGATATAGTCGTGGAAAGCTTCTTCATCCAGGTTTTTATCAACGCCGAGATAATTGGGACTGGGTTTCCGATGAAATATTATTTTTTTACCGCGCAGTTTTTCCGCCATGTAATTTATATCGCACCAGGGCGAAATTGAAACTTTCCTTAAATTGTCAAACTTGCTGATACATTCGTCCCATATAGGGTGAACAGGCTCGCAACAGCCATAGGATAACAGGCCGTAATTTTTGGATATCTCCTGGTAATATGGGAAAATAAATTCCTTAAACATGGCCGGTGATATGGCGGTAGTTTCCTGTGAGTCCATGAAGCCCCATAAATCGGTGGTTTTTAAATCGGCAGGATATTTTTCAGGCAGTTCATTATTAAAACACCAGCTCCCTTGACCTAAGGACTCCCCACGGGTTGTCGATTCCAAAAGACATTCAGATTCCAAGAAACGAAAATAACGCAAGGTGTCTGCCGTATATCGTTTCATCATTTCATGGAACAGCTCCGGATAATCCATCATCGCCATGTACATTGATTCCATGCTCATGATGTGCACAATATCCTGGGTAGGAACGCAGTACAGGCAATTCATTACTTTTTTGACTGGAAGAATGTCGCCAAATATATTTTCCAAAAACAATTTGTATTCATCTGTTTGGGCCAGGTTATTAGCGATTTTAGATTCGCCAAGGTTATGATAATCATCGGCAAGGTCCTGGATGTAATGTTCAAATTGGTGTCCCAGGCTGTCTGTAGCATGATGCTTTTTTACCGACAGCCCAAAAGGAATCATAGAAACATTCTTTTTCAAAGGGAAGTAATCAGGGACAGGATAATCGTCATGAAACAATTCATAATTCAAAATATTTTGGTAAATCGCCGATTCAATATCTCTCGCTTTTTCGCCTTCGCAATGCAGGCGTTTAGGTATCACTTCCTGTTGAAAAGTCCATAGTTCCAAATGTATTAGCGGACGCTCTCCCTGACAGGAATTATGGCGATACCAAAGCTGGATGGTGTTTAAGTTGGCCTCAGATAGGGCGTATTCCATTTGTTTTTTCGCCAAATCTTTTAATATACGCCTGTCGTTACCAGAAATAGTATTTTCCATAACAATATTCATATCTTGGTGTTCGTTTATTATATTACCGGTTTTAGCCAATAGCAATGAATATTTTTTGTCAGTCTTTTCTTTTTGTAAATATGTGAGATAATCAGGAAGTAAGGAGTACCAAGCCATGGATTTTAAATATCCGTTCGAAAACCCTGCTTTTCCTCTAGAGAAGCGTATTCAAGATATTATTTCGCGCTTGACTATTGAAGAAAAAGCCGGTTTTATTCCGTCGCACAATCAGGCGGTTGAAAGGCTTGGTATTGCCGCGTGGTTTATAGGAGCGGAAGGCGCTCACGGCTTTGTAGACAGGGAGGGACAAAACACCACCTTCCCCCAAACCATAGGTCTCGCTGCCGGTTGGGATCGGGAACTCTTGCGAAAAGTTGGCGAGATAAGCGCAATAGAGGCCCGCGTTTTCTACAAAACCCACGAGCGTAAAGGGGGGCTTGCCATCTGGTCGCCCACTATTGACATGGAAAGAGATCCCCGCTGGGGACGTACCGAGGAAGGATACGGGGAAGATCCTTTTTTGACTTCAGAGCTTTCATCTTCCTACATCCGGGGAGCGCAGGGAGACGATCCCTTTTATCTGCGGGTAAGCTGCGGGCCCAAACATTTTTTCGCGAACAACAACGAAAAGAACCGCGACACCTGTTGCTGTTCGATACCTCCCCGCTGTCTGCATGAATACTACCTTGCGCCTTTTAAAGCGGCAATACAAAAGGCAAAGGCGGTTTCTCTGATGACTTCTTATAACGAGGTAAACGGCATCCCCATGATGCTTCATCCCATGTTAGGCGATATTGTAAAAAACCAATGGGGGCTTGAAGGTCATATCGTTACCGATGGCGGCGATTTTCTTCAAACCGTTAATTCTCATCACTATTTTGATTCTCATGCCGAAACTATTGCCGCCGCCTTGAAAAGCGGCGCGGATACCATGACTGATGCCACTCCCGAAATAATAAAGGCAGTCATGGAAGCGCTAAAAAGAAATCTTCTTGACGAAGATGAATTGAACAAACATCTGGAAAGAATTTTAGCCATCCGCTTCCGTCTTGGCATGTTTGATCCGCCGGGCCTCTGCCCTTACGACACAATCAGCGAAGCGGATTTTATGAAAGACGAGTACCGCAGGGTGTCGCGTGAGGCGGTAAGAAAATCGGCGGTGCTATTAAAAAATGAGGGGAGCATTCTTCCTCTGCGACCCGGCGCGGTTGAAGGCTTAATCGCGATAATGGGACCCCTTGCCTCTGAATTACATTTGGACTGGTACACCGGCAATCCGGCTTATATGATCGCGCCCCTGGACGGTTTGCGGGAATTGTATGGCAAGGATAAGGTTGCGTATACCGACTGCAGAGACATTGTGTCTTTTACCACCGAAGACGGCAGGCCTCTTGTGTTGGATGGGAATACTTTTTGCGCTGGAAAAAAAGGCGAAAGCCCCGTTTGCTTTTATATGGAAGATTGGGGCTGGGGCGCGCGGACATTTACCGATACGCAAAGCGGTCTTATGCTGGAAATCCCATACTACGATCCAAAACCTGGCGATGTCGCCGGCGAGCCTCAGCGTATTACCGCGACGGCAAAAAGTTCCCTTATTTGGTTTAACAAAAATTTATTTAATGCCATTTTACAGAAAGACGGTCTATTTCTTCTGCGTACCTATGACAACCGACGCGCCGCGTATCCTTCTGAGCCTGGTCCGGTAGAACTTAGAGACAGTGCCTTTGAAAGTACAGGAGAGTTGTTCAGGATTAATCTTGAGCGTGACGGTCTTTCAGAAGCGGTAAAGGCCGCGGCGCAAGCTGGCCAGGTTGTTTTTGTTGGCGGTAATGATCCAATGATCAACGCGAGGGAAGGAGTTGATCGATCAAGTCTTTCTCTGCCGCCGCGTCAGGAAGAACTGGTTCGCCGTATCCGCGCTGTTAATCCCAATACCGTATTGGTATTGCTTTCCGGCTATCCCTATACCTGTAAAGATATCGCGTTAAAAGTTCCGGCAATCTTGTGGATGGCGCATGGCATTCAGGAAACCGGAGCTGGCTTGGCTGACATTTTAGGCGGCGTTTATTCTCCGGCTGGACGGCTTCCGCTTACATGGTATGAAGATGAAAAACAGCTTCCTTCTATAATGGAATACGATATTATTTCTTCCGCTGTTACTTATCAGTATTTCCCGGGTCAAGTGTTGTTTCCTTTTGGTCACGGGCTAAGTTACAGCAGTTTTGAGTATTCGCTTCTTACGATTGACAAAGAAGAGGCGGGAGAGGATGAAACCGTAAAGGTTTCCTTTAAAATAAAAAACACAGGCTCTGTTGAAGCGGAAGAAGTCCCCCAAATGTATGTCGCGTTTTCCGGTTCTGTGTTCCGCCGTCCGTTAAAAAGCCTGAAAGGATTTACCCGTCTTGGTATAAAGCCTGGCGAAGAACGAGCTGTTCACTTTGTTCTGCCTGTTAGAGAGTTAGAGGTTTGGGATAGTTTTCATGACCATTTTTGTGTGGAAACAGGTCATTGCATGGTTATGATTGGCGCGTCTTCGGAAGATATACGGCTTTCAGGCGGTTTTAAGGTTTGTGGCAAGAATGTATTTCCACGAAAAATTCCCGATCATATTTACGCGCAAAGATTTGACGAATATTCAGACTGCTTTTTGCACGAGAAGCGTGGCAGCGCGATTCCAGCCGTATTCAACAATTCAGACGGCGGCTGGATACGTTTTGCCGCGTTGGATTTTACCGATAGCCGCGGAATGATTTCCGCCATTGTGCAAGGCGCGACAGGCAGCCGCATTGAAATTCGTTTGGACGCGCCGGATGACGCGTTGGTGGGAACACTCGTTGTCCCAAACACCGGCGACATATCCTTTTTTCCCTTGGCAGAAAGAAACAGTCCCCGCCTTCGTCCGGTTTGGGCATACGCCGAAACTTCCACAGAAAAAATATGCGGCGTTCATGATCTGTATCTGGTGTTTTTTGGGAAAACAGGTCTCTGGCGATTTGATATTAAGTAGTTAAATTTACAAGGAGTGGGCAAATGAAATTTACAGACGGTTACTGGGGTATCAGGGAAGGGGTAGAGCCCCATTTTGCCGCAAGCGCTATTGAAGCGGAACAGAAGGAAAATGAACTGACGGTGTACGCTCCTGGAAGGCAGATCCGTCACAGGACAGATACTCTTAATATGCCGCTGATTACGGCGCGTTATTCCAGCCCCATGCGTAATGTTATCAGGGTGAGGATTTCCCATTTTGAGGGCGGAGTGGACAGAGGCCCGCGCTTTCAGTTGGAAAGCAATCCCGCGAGTTCGGCGTTTAAACCTAATATACGCGTAACAGAGAAAGAGGCCGTTCTGGAAAGCGGGGGGCTTTCGGTTGTTATTGAGCAGGGTCAGAACTGGAATAATGTTTTTCGCGGCGGCGGCAAAGTATTGATTAAAAACTTAAGTAAATCCACCGGATATATGATTGACGACAAAGAAGGGCCTTTTACAAAAGAGGAGCTTTCACTTTCGGTTGGGGAATTGGTGTACGGACTTGGCGAGCGTTTCGGGCCGCTTGTAAAAAACGGGCAGAGTATTGATATATGGAACGCCGACGGCGGCACAGCCAGCGAACAGGCGTATAAAAATATTCCTTTTTACATGACTAGCCGGGGCTATGGCGTGTTTATCAATGACACTGGAAATGTCTCGCTTGAGATTGGCACTGAAAAAACGTCGCGTGTGCAATTTTGCGTTAGAGGGGAAGAGCTGGAATATTTTATCATTTACGGACCGGAGCCAAAAACTATTTTGGAGCTTTACACCGCCATTACCGGAAGACCGGCTATGCCGCCGGAATGGAGTTTTGGTCTGTGGCTTTCCACTTCTTTCACGACTTCCTACGATGAAAAGACGGTGATGAGTTTTATCAATGGTATGGAAGAGCGAAAGATACCGCTTTCGGTTTTTCACTTTGATTGTTTCTGGATGAAAGGGTTTAACTGGTGCGATTTTACCTGGGACTCATCAACCTTTCCCGATCCTAAAGGAATGTTGTCACGAATTAAGGCAAAGGGAATAAAAATCTGCGTGTGGATTAATCCATACATCGCCCAACGCTCGGCGCTTTTCGCGGAAGGGAAAGAAGGCGGCTATTTTCTTAAACGCTC
>Ga0268262_10007473_pt1 | contig 10170 bp, 14 predicted proteins | sample TergutNc150P3_FD_190354 | JGI IMG/M metagenome (GOLD analysis project Ga0268262, IMG submission 190354) | Nasutitermes corniger P3 segment gut microbial community from laboratory colony in Florida, USA - Nc150 P3 (SPAdes) (version 2) | ecosystem: Host-associated > Arthropoda: Insects >...
TTTTCGGAGAGGTGCCCGAGCGGTTTAAGGGGCACGCCTGGAAAGCGTGTGTACGGATCCCGTACCCAGGGTTCAAATCCCTGCCTCTCCGCCATTTTTTGCGTTATTTTAGCTAATCAACGGGACCAGGTCCTGCGCAACCGTAGGCTGTGAACCCCGCCAGGCCCGGAAGGGAGCAACGGTAAGCGGATGCTTGGTGTGCCGCAGGTAAGCTTGGTCCTTTTTTTCATCTTGCGGGTGGATTATGGGTTACATCGTTTTTGCGCGGAAATGGCGCCCCAAAACGTTCGGCGACATGATCGGCCAGGAGCACATCGTCGACACGTTGCGCCGCGCCATAGAGAAGGACAGGGTCGCCCACGCCTACGTGTTCACCGGCACGCGCGGGGTGGGCAAGACGACCGCCGCCCGCATCCTCGCCCGCGCCCTGAACTGCGAGAAGGGCCCCACCCCCACGCCGTGCGGCGAGTGTCCGGCCTGCAAAGAGATCCTGAGCGGTTCCAGTTTAGACGTGATGGAGATCGACGGCGCCTCCAACAACGGCGTGGACGACATCCGCGAGTTGCGCGAAAACATCGGGTACACCTCGATGGGCGGCCGCTACCGCGTTGTGGTGATAGACGAGGTTCACATGCTCACGAAGAGCGCCTTCAACGCCCTGCTCAAAACGCTTGAGGAGCCGCCGCAGAACGTGATCTTCATCCTTGCCACCACGGAGCCGACAAAGATCCCGTCCACAATACACTCTAGATGCCAGCGCTACGACTTCCGCCGCGTGGGCGCCGACAGGATCGCCGCGCACCTCGCCAAGATATGCGAGGCCGAGAAGGTGGCCTTCGACAAAAGCGCCCTCTCCGTAATAGCCCGCAAAGCCGACGGCAGCGTGCGCGACTCATTGAGCCTATTGGATCAAGCCTGTTCATTCTGCGGCGAAAGCCTCACCGAACAAAAAGTACGCGCCGTGCTCGGATTGGTCGGAACGGACACCTACCGCGAGTTGATGAAGAGCATAAAAGATAAAAACCAATCCGCCGCGCTGGAGATAGTTCAAAAAACGCTGTTCGACGGCTACGAGCTAAACGAGTTGCTCAGCGGATTGCAAGAACACCTGCGCAACCTCCTTTTCGCGAAAGTCCCCGGCGCGTTGGAGGCTAAAGGCATAGAGATCGAGGCCGACGAAGCGAAAGCGTTCGCCCAAGAAGCGCAAGCCTTCGCGGAACCCGACCTGTTGCGCATGGCGGAGATAGTGAACAAGGCCGGTCAAGAATTAAAATGGAGCGCGTACCCGCAGTTTTCTGTTGAGTTGATGGTGCTGAAATTGCTGTATTTGGACAGCTCCGCAAGCATAGAGCAACTGCTGAAATGGGCGACGGAGAACGGCGGCGCGGCGGTAGATGTAAAAAAAAAAGTGAATTGACAGAATCGGAATCGGGCGGGTTGACAAGTAGTATCGTCAATACATATAATAATGATAGTGTAAGTGTGGATAAACCGAGTGTCAACAAGAATAGTGTTGATAATACTAATATCGGCACGGATGCAAGCATTAGCGTAAGTATCAATAAAAATGATGATAATGTTGATAAGCCGAACATCAAAAAATCGAGCGGTAAAGGCAAGACTAGTACAAGCAATATCAATGCCAATAAAGCGAAGTTTGAAGAGGATGTCAAAAAGGAACCGATACTTCAGGTAATATTGGACGTGTTTGACGGGGAGTTGTTGAGTTAAAGGGGGGTAGGAAAAGATGTCTGAACTAGGATTTGTAGGATTATAAGGATTATAGGATTTAAAAACAAAAACCAATAGGCAAGGTCGAGATATGAAAAACATGAGCAAACTTCTGAAACAGGCTCAGAAGATGCAGACCCAAGTGGTGAAGGCCCAAGAGGAGTTGCAGCGCAAGCAGTACGAGGGGGTCGCCGGCGGCGGGATGGTCAAGGTCGTTTTGAGCGGGAAGAATGATTTGGTTTCGATCAAGATCAACCCCGAAGTGGTCGACCCGCAGGACGTTGAGATGCTTGAGGACTTGATCGTCGCCGCCCATACGAGCGCCTTAGAGGCGGCAAAGGGCGATTCGGAGTCGGTCTTCGGGTCGATCCAAAGCGGCTTGGGTCTGCCGGGTCTTTAGCGGATGCTCGAGAGCTTGGAGGAACTGGTCGCCGCGCTTAGCAAGCTGCCCACGATAGGCCGAAAGAGCGCGTGGCGCCTCGCGCTCTACCTCATGGAGCGTCCGGAGGCGGAGGCGAAGCACTTGGCCGACACGGTGCTCTCCGTGCGGCGGAAGGTCAGGCGGTGCAACGTCTGTTTCAACTACAGCGAAGAGGCGGTGTGCGCGGTGTGCACCTCAACGTCGCGCGACAGGTCGCTGATATGCGTGGTGGAGAAGCCGACGGATGTCTTCACGATAGAGAACGCGGGGCGTTACAAGGGGTTGTACCATGTGCTCGGCGGACTGCTGTCGCCGCTAAACGGCGTCACCGCCGAGAAGTTGCAGATAGCGCGGCTTCGCGAGCGCCTCGGCGGGAAGAGCGGCGGGGGGGACGATGTTGAGGTCAAAGAGGTGATCATAGGTTTAGGCGGCAGCGGAGACGCCGAGACGACGGCGCTCTACTTGGCGAAGGTGCTGAAAAACGACGGGGTTCGGGTAACGCGGTTCGCCAGGGGGTTGCCGGCGGGGTTAGAAATAGAGCACGTAGACCAGCTTACGCTCACTCAGGCGCTGAATGAAAGGGTTGATGCTTGATGAATACGATAATCCATTGGACAAGGAAAATAGGGGCGTCGTGCTTCTTTATCGGCTACTTCCCGTTCGCGTCGGGGACGGTGGGCTCCGCGATCACCATCGCCGTTCTGTTTTTCGGCAAGGATCACCTCTCGTTCATGCTCGGCCCGGATAACGCGCTCAACTATTGGTGGGCTATCGTGACGATCACCGTCATAAGCTTTTTCCTGACCGACAGGGGGAAGGAGGTCTTCGGGCAGGACGACCCGAAGCAGACGATATTTGACGAGGTGGTAGGTCAGTTCGTAACGTTTTTCATGATCCCGATAAACATACGCACATTAGTTTTGGGGTTCGTACTCTTCCGTTTTTACGACATCGTAAAGCCTTATCCTGTATACCGTTTAGAGGAGATAGAGGGCGGCGTGGGGGTGACGATGGACGACGTGGCGGCGGGGGTTCTGGCGAACGTCACGCTGATGTTTTCGATATGGGCGTACAAGTGGATTATGGTCTTTTTGACGTAGATGTCGATCTATTTCGTGGAAAATCAACAACTTATGCTGGGAGGCGTTATGGAATCGCAATTATTGCGCATGTCCGAACTCCTGAAAAATCAACACCTTACCCTTGCCGTAGCGGAGTCTTGCACCGGCGGGTTGTTGGGCGGTTGCGTTACTTCTGTAGCGGGATGTTCAATGTACTTTCGGGGCGGCGTAATAGCTTATGACAACGGGGTTAAGCACGACATTCTCGGCGTTCCGGCGGATGTTTTGGAGCGTTGCGGCGCGGTGAGCGCGCCGGTAGCAGAGGCGATGGCCGGCGGCGCCGCGAAGCTCTTCGGGTGCGGCTGCGCGATGAGCGTCTCCGGGATAGCCGGCCCCGACGGCGGCACGGCGGAGAAGCCGGTGGGCCTTGTCTTCGCGGGCGTCTTCTGCCGAGGCGAGACGTTAAGCCGCAAGTTTGTCTTCGGCGGCGACCGGGAGGCGGTCAGGGGTCAGAGCGTCGCGGCGGCCGTTGGGCTTCTGGTTGAGACGCTGGAGAGGCTGTGTTTTAAATAAATCTTCAATATTTTTGTAACACTTTCCGTGCCGAAATAGTATATTATTATGATTGTCATCGGACGCGTTGAGCGTCTGTAGGCGCCCGTTGACCGGTTAAAAAGCCGTTAATTGAGCCGGTTAGGGGGATTTGGTAATGTTGATTCAAACAAGAAGGAAGATTGAGATGCAAACCGAAAGTTCAGTTTCGCCGTCTGTCGTCGGGGGTGCCCCGTTATCTTTGAGGCTTGTCGCTGTGTCAATCCTTGTTATGGTTGCTTGCGCGCTCTTTGCCGCCGTTTTTGCGGAGGGCGCCGGTTGCACGGTTAAGGGGGTTATGGGCACCGTCAAGGTCATCCGCGGCAAGTCCGAGCGCCCCGCGCAGTTAAACATGGTGTTGCGGGAGAGCGACAAGATCGCGACAATGGCCGAGTCCGAGGTGCGTATCGAGACGCCGAACGGCAGCGAGGTCAGGCTCAAGGAGAATACCGTGGTGGAGGTCGCCAAACTTGCGGACGGGGCGGGGGTTACCAAGCTCAAGGTGAACGACGGGAGCGTCGTGGCCAATGTTAAGAAGATGATCGGCGACAAGGGCGCCTTTGAGCTGGAGACGCCGACCTCGCTCGCGGCCATCCGCGGGACGACTGTTGAGCTTGATTCCCGGAAGAGCGCGGGGACGACCGTTAAGACGTTCGACGGCACGGTGCAGGTTGCGCCGGTCGGAAGCAAGAATTACGTGCCGGTCGGCCATTACAATATGATAGAGGTCGCCCCGGGGCAGAAGGACGCCGCGTCGCGGGTGGTTCCCAGTTTTTACAAGCAGAAGACCACGAAGTTGCTGAGCGAGGAGGAGACCGCGGCGCTCACCGGATTTAGGCGGGTGATCCTCACGTTGGCCGAACTTGACGAGATAAGGAGCAGGCTTGAGGGCGACGGCATAGCGTGCGGCGTGGGCATAGGGGAGGCGACCGACGAGATGACGGCGCGTACGGTGTCGGCGGACGCGGCGCGGGCGGAATTGGCTGTCGCCATGGGCGCGCAGGTGCAGCGGATAAGCGAGTCATACGCGCAGAACGTAAACGGTCAGGCGAAGAAGATATGGGAAGAGGGCGTGCGTCAGATAACGGACGTCAGCGTGCGCGGGTCGACGGTGCATACCACGATCACGCAGCTCAACGCGAATAAAAAGGTTTTTAAGGTGTACTCGCTTATGATAATACAACCGTGGCGGGCGAAGGGGCTGTTCTCGAGCGTCGTGAACAAGATGGGGGATGAGGGCGAGCTTCGGGTGAAAAAGGACGATATGATGAACAAGATGGATGGGGCTATTCAGGCGTATAACACAAGGTATCACGATAGATAAAAAAGGAAGGCGCGTATAGTATGGACGGTATTACATCATTGATAGCAACGATGTGGAGGGGCGACGCTATCCTTATTCGGGGTATTTCTATTCCCGCTTACACCATAAAGTTGGCGCTGTTGTTGCTTGTCGCGTTTGTTGTGCACGAGATCGTCGTCCGATTGTTGTTGCCGATATTTCGGAATCTTGCCAAAAGAACGGCTACGAAATTAGACGACATCATTTTTGATAGGTATCTGTTGCACCGCGCCGCGCATATGATTCCGGCGCTTATCATATACTCCTATTTGCCGCGTGTTTTGTCGCCGGAGACGGAGGTGTACTCTCTGCTCCATAAAGCGGTGGACCTCTACTTTGTACTTGTTAGCTTAGCCGTGTTCGACGCGTTGCTCAGCGCAGTCCGCGATGTCTACGACATGCACAACAAATCTGGGAAGGTCAGCATCAACGGGGTAATCCAGGCGCTCAAAATCATAGGCACGTTTGTCGCCATAATTTTTGCGATCAGCCTGCTTGCCGGCAAAAGCCCGCTCTACTTTATCTCCGGCCTCGGCGCGTTTACCGCCGTTTTGATGCTGATATTCAAAGATACGCTATTGGGGCTTGTGGCAGGCGTGCAGTTGTCCACAATGGACCTTGTCCGCAAAGGCGATTGGATTGAGATCTCCAAGCACGGCGCGGACGGAGAAATAATCGACATATCGCTGACGACGATTCGGGTGCAGAACTGGGACAAGACCATCGTCTCCATACCCGCCTACGATTTCGTCGCCTCCTCGTTTAAGAACTGGCGCGGCATGAGCGAGAGCGGCGGCAGACGCATAAAGCGCTCCATGCGCTTCAAGATAAGCACCATCCACATCCTAACCGACGAGGAGATCGAGCGTCTGCGCAAGATAAAGCTGTTGGCGCCGTACATGGAGAAAAAACAGGCGGAGATGAACAAGTTCAACGCGGAGGAGTTTTCCGACAGCGACATGTCGGTCTTGGCGAACGGAGAGCGCCTGACGAACATAGGTTTGTTTAGAGCGTACTGCAACGCGTACCTGCGCAAACATCCGGGGATAAACCAAAAAATGACGATAATCGTGAGGCACTTGGATCCGACGGAGACCGGTCTGCCGCTTGAACTCTACATGTTCACGAGCGACACGCGTTGGGAGGAGTACGAGAACGTGCAAGCGGACATATTCGACCACCTGCTGTCGCTGGTTCCGGTGTTTGGGTTGGAAATTTTTCAGAGGTGACGGGACGGCGGAAAGTATTAAAATCTTTTTTTTGAAAGGCGGGTGCGGTATGAAATTCATTAGTGTTACTAAATCGGGACGGACGTTGTTGTTGACGGCGGTGCTGTCGTTGGGGGTTATTAGTTGCGGGGGGGATGATAACCCGAACAACGGCGGCGGGAATAATAACAACAGCGGAGACAATAACAACAGCGGCAATAATACCGCAGTCGTTGATCCGAGCACTGTGGTTAAGAGTACTTTCACCGACGGCAGAGACGGTAAGGAATACAAAACCGTGAGAATCGGCAGTCAGACGTGGATGGCTGAAAATCTGAATTATCAGACGGATAGTTCTTGGTGCTACGACGACGCTGATTCCAACTGCGTTAAGTACGGGAGGTTGTACGACTGGGAGACGGCGACGACGGTTTGCCCTAACGAATGGGTGTTGCCGGATTCGGCGGATTGGGAACTGTTGTTGGCGGCAGCGGGCGGTAACGAGGCGACGGGCAGATTGAGAGCGAGAAGTGGGTGGGGAAACAAAGATAATGGGACAGATGACTATGGATTTTCAGCCTTGCCTGGTGGCTTACGTACCTACAATGGCATTTTCACCAACGCCGACTGCAAAGACAACTGCTACGGCTGCTGCACCGGCACTTGGTGGACGGCTACGGCAATCAGTGTTACGGCCGCCTACTCTCACTCTGGAGGAATGACCAACAAAACGCACGGCAAGATGTATGGATTTTCTGTGCGTTGCGTTAAGAACCACTATCACTGGGACGGTACCGGCATTGACCCGAGCACTGTAGTTAAGGGTGCTTTCACCGACGACAGAGACGGTCAGACATACAAGACCGTCAAGATAGGCGGTCAGACTTGGATGGCCGAAAATCTAAACAAAGAGACGGAAAATTCGTGGTGTTATGAAAACAGTCCTGACAGTTGCGCGAAGTACGGCAGGCTGTACGATTGGAACGCGGCGAAGACGGCGTGTCCAAGAGGGTGGCATTTGCCTGATAATGAGACTTGGAATCGTTTGGTGAAAACGGTGGGAAGCTATCCTACTATTAAGTTGAAATCGACAGAAAATTGGAAACGCGATAGCTATGGGAATAGCGGTAACGGTAAGGATAGTTACGGATTTTCAGCCTTGCCCGGCGGTCAACGCAACTCCATTGGCGGGTTCTTAAGTGTAAGTTGGTACGGCACTTGGTGGACGTCTACCATCCAACAAGATGGCAGAGCGTACGATCGGACCATATACTCCGATCACGATGCCGTGACCAGTTCCATCATGGACAAGATCTTTGGCTACTCGGTTCGTTGTGTTCAGGACTGATTGCGAGCGAGCGATATGGTTGCAAGGGGCGGTTCGTTGTTTGATCCGCCCCATTTAATTTTGATGATCCGCCCAACTTTTTTCGGCGTTCCCGTTGCCCATAATATATATTTATCAGATAACAAGGAGTCCGTCCTGTGATGGTGTATGTCGCGGGTCTTGGTGAGCGTTGAAGGGGGGGGTGGCATGTATAGGATATGTTTAGATAATTGTTGCAATAGTCGGATATTCGACGATGACACGCAACCTAAAGTGAAGGCGCAGGTCGCTAAAATTCAGCACATCATTAATAACCGGACAAAGGGCGGCTACGTCATTTTAGGCAGTTTTGCCGGAGACGCAGAAATTGAAAAAATACCCGACTACGAAAAACGACAGATCGCGCAACAAAGATATAGTGAGTCTATTGACGGCAAGATCAAAAAATCCGAGCAGATCATTGCGCGAGCGGAAAAATTAGAATTGATGGGGCTGGGCGCGATGGATGCCCGTCACCTTGCGGCGGCTGAAGCGGCAGGGGCAACCATACTAATAACGACGGATGAAAAGTTTATACGTAAGTGCCAAAACAGAAACATAACAGCGGTAAAAGTTATAGACCCATTAGACTTTTGAAAGGCGGTAAATTATGGCAATAGTAAAGCGCGGTAATTGGACGGAAGAGCGGCACGAGGTACTGAAAAACGTTACCGGGGCAGAAATTGACGCCATAGCCGACCGGTTAGAAGCCGAACATCCGGAAGAATATTTGACGCCGGAAGAATTAGACGAAAAAATTAAGCGTATGGAAGAGGCGCAGACCGCCAAGCGTCGCGTTGAAATGGTAGGCGTGTAACAGCACACGCCGAATATTTTTTAACGGTGGACAAAATCAATCCGCCGCGTTGGATGCGCTGTATTCGTATAATTGGTCTTTTGAGTGGATATCGCTGTACAGCAGGTTCGCCTCTTTTTGCGTCGGGTTGCGGTAGCGGGGTATGTTGGATAGTTCGGAGGGCGATACGCCGGATTTTAGGGCTTCGGCGTACTCCGGGGTGTAGAAGTCTTCGACGGATTTGTAGATCGGTTCTTTGTTGAAGCGCAGGGACAGCAGCGAGGCGATGCGCTCGCTTGTCAGAGGTTTGTCCAGCGCTTCGGCGCGTTTTCTCTCTGTTTTTGAGTGTTGTTTGGGAAAAAATTCCGCGGCGTACTCTCGTTTCATTATTTAACCCGCCCCCCGATGGTGATCTCTTTTTTATCCGGATGGTTTGTGGTGATTTCAAAGTTTCCGAGGATGGGCTCTTTTCCGGCGCCCGGGGTGTTTATGTCTAAATTATAGGTGCTTTGACCGTCGTCCCGCGCGTCCCGCGAGCTTTTTGCCGGCGTGAAAGTGTACTTTACTTTCATGGGAGTGTTTGCCGCCCAGCCGGGGATGTTCGGGTCGCTTTGGGGTTTGAAGACCACGTCGTTTACTTTGAGGTCTTTTTTGGGGGAGGTGAGGGTGAGCGTCAGTTTTGGCGCGCCCTCGAAGTCGAGGTAGTTCTCGGAGACCGTTATGGGCTCCGGAGGCGTTATGACGTTGAATTCGATTGTCAGGTGCAGGGGGTTGCCTGAGGCGTTCGAGGCGACGGTGACGCCCCTGCTGTTTTGGCCGGCGCGGAAGCCTTTGAGGTTGACCTCCGGCTTGATGAACCCGCTTTTGCCCGGGGCGATGACCGAGTCGTAAGCCACCACGGTGCAGCCGCAGCCGGGGCGCACGCTGGTGATTTTGAGCGGCTCGTTGCCGGTGTTGGTGATCTTGAACTGGGCTTTGAGTATCGACCCCTCCGCGGCGTCTCCGCCGTTGTAGGTCATTTTGTCGACCTTGATTTCGGGAGCCGCGAAGACGGCCGCCGCGCCCGCGGTCAGGAGCAACGCGGCGAGTGTTTTGCGAATCGGTGTCATAAACCTACCCCTTTCTGTATGTTGGCCGGTGGATCTAACCGCCGTTATTTGGCCGTTTCGGGTGTTTTGAGCGAAATTTCCATCGCGAACTCGCCCAGCGACGACTGGATAGGCACCACGATTGTGGGCACGCCGCTGATGGACGCCACCGTGTGGTTCTTGCCTACCACCACCTTGGGCAGGGAGATGGAGAGGTTGTAGTTCGTCAGGTACTGTTTGGCGTTGCCCGCGACGATGTTGACGAGTTCGCCGATGCCGTCGGTTACCTCGTCGCCCATAGTCGTCACCTGTATGCTGAGGAGGGCGCTGACCACCTTGAACGCCACGTCCTGGGGGAAGCTGAGGCATATAGACCCCGCCGCCTCGCCGGTAAGCCCGATGACCCCGGTCACGTCGTAGCTGTGCACCGAGCTGTCTTTTAGAGAGAGCTTGCCCGCCTTGCTATCAATGTTGAGCATCTTTTTGAGTGTCTCGATTGTCGACATCACAAAAGGATTAACGTACGACACGTCCATATACGAACCCCCACGGTTTTATATTTAATG
>Ga0268262_10007474_pt1 | contig 10170 bp, 9 predicted proteins | sample TergutNc150P3_FD_190354 | JGI IMG/M metagenome (GOLD analysis project Ga0268262, IMG submission 190354) | Nasutitermes corniger P3 segment gut microbial community from laboratory colony in Florida, USA - Nc150 P3 (SPAdes) (version 2) | ecosystem: Host-associated > Arthropoda: Insects > Digestive...
CCCGGGGACAAGTATCAGCATGGTGAATATTTGCGGCAGAAATTGCACAAGGCTAAGCTGGTAGTCCCCGGCGCCAAGCCTGAGCGCGAATAAATTGTTATTATTGGTAGCGATGTTTACAGCCAACGCAGTAAATAGGCCATCCATCGCGTACCGTATTGCAATGGGGTTTGAATCGGCGAATTTCTTAATGCGGGTAAAAGGGGTTATTAACATATTGTTTTAATTACCGGATAAAATTTCGTCACCATTGAATATCGCATAACGCTACTTTATTTCCAGTACCGTCTTAAGACAACTATCCACTTTATCAAGCATGAACTTTGGAAGCATCGCAACATGTTCCAGTAAATCAGGTTTGTCGAGAGAATAAATTTGCGTAAAATTAACCGTTGATGTTTTTTCCAAACCGGAAATTGATTTTTCAAGCAATAAATTTCCTGGCAGGGAAGCCAACTCTGTATTTGAAGTGATGATGGCGCAGATTACCGTGTTTATTGTACTTCGGTTATAACTGTCGCCCTGAATGATTAAAACAGGACGGCGTTTTGCGGGACTTGATCCTCTGGGAGGCGGAAGTTCCGCCCACCATATTTCACCGCGAACCATTTACCAGTCTTCCTTGTCAAATGCCCTGTACGCAACAGCCTTTAAATCATCATCAAGCCGAGATTCGTGGTTTGCGTAATAACGGTTTAATTTTTCGGTGATATTATCCTGAGTGTGATTTTCAAGGTACTCGCTTATTGCCGTACAGTACAATTTACTGCGTGACATTTCGGCGGCATAGGAAAATTTTTCCGCTTTATCAAATAATTCTTGATCAATATAAATCGCTGTTTTCATACTATAAAGTATGATAAAAGGTATAACTTTTGTCAAGCATTTTTCTTGAATTTTTCTAAAAATTTTATTGACATATTGTACTAGTACATATATAATTGTACTAGATGAATAGTACAAATGCAACGCAGACAAAAGTTGCCACGCAGGAAACTGTCAATTTTACGTTGGACACGGTTAACGGTGCGCCCATATACAGGCAGATTATCCAACAGATTGAGTACGCTATTCTTTCGGGTCGGATACAGCCCGGCGACCGTTTGCCTACAATTCGTTCTCTGGCGGTTGAATTGAAAACAAATCCGAACACCATCGCCAAAGCCTACAACGAATTGGAGATTCGCGGGATTTTGGCGACTCAGGTGGGCAGCGGCACTTACATTTCCGATAAAAAGCCCGTGATCGAAGAAGACAGTCTTAAACGGAAAATCAGGGAAGTTGCCGGAAGATTCATTCAGGAAATGCGGGATCTGGGAGTTGAGAAAAAAGATTTGCCCGGATTAATAGAGTTGATTATAAAGGGGGCAATGACAAGCACGCCGTAGGCGTGTAGATGAGTAAATTCTACACGCCCCGGCATCGAACAAGTCTTGCACGATGAACAAAATGAGGCAGGTTTTAGACTGCCGTTTCATGCCGCGGTCAAAGTGAGGTATGTAGCATGATTATATTAAGTTTAATAATTTTACTATAATTTGGAGGTATATAAATGACGGTTGTAAAAGCGGAAAATGTGGTAAAGGATTACGGTCTTAATGATCAGACGGTACACGCCCTGCGCGGCGTTAACCTCGAATTTCAAGGCGGTGAATTTACCGTTATTGCAGGACCTTCGGGGAGCGGCAAGTCTACGTTTCTACATTTAATCGGCTGTCTTGATACGCTAACAGGCGGGAATATAATCGTAGGCGGTTCCAATACGGCAAATATGACGCGTAACCAGCTTGCGCTCCTGCGACGGCACAGCATAGGCTTTATTTTTCAAGCGTATAACCTTATTCCCGTTCTTTCCGTAGAAGAAAATATTTCTTTCCCGCTTACATTGATGGGCATTGATTCAAAAGAAATAAAGGAACGCACCGCGCAGGTGTTACACGATGTCGGTCTTGAGGGAATGGCGAAACGCCGTCCAAAAGAAATGTCAGGCGGTCAACAGCAGAGAGTCGCCATTGCCCGCGCCCTTGTAAAAAAGCCCGCCATTATTTTAGCGGACGAACCTACCGCCAACCTAGACTCTACTATCGGGCGCGAAATTCTTGAACTCATGTTGAAACTGAATAAAGCCGAAGGAACGACTTTTATTTTCTCCACGCATGATCAAATGGTTATGGATTACGCCCGCCGTCTTGTGCGTATCCGTGACGGGCAGATTGAAAGCGACGAGGTAAAGGAGAATGCGGCATGACCTTATCCGGTATTTGGGAATTAAAGAAAATTGCCATGCGCAATCTTACGCGGCACAAGGTAAAGACTATTCTTACCTGTGCGGCAATAATGGTAAGCGTAACCGTGTTTATTTTTATAAACGGCTGGCTAAGGGGAATGATAATTGACTCACGAAGGAATATTGTCAATTACGAGATGGGCGCGGCTAAATTGCAAACAAAACTCTACTTTGAAAAGAAAGACGAAATGCCCAGTTACGAAAATTTTACCGATTGGGAAAAATATCACGACGCGCTGTATACGGAAGGCTATGTAAGCGCCCCACGTTATGTGTTTTCAGGTACGTTGTCTTCGGTATCAGGCTCAGCGCCCATTGTTTTTTACGGTGTTGACCCGGCATTTGAGGCTGAAACAATGCGTTATGTCCCCTATGTGGATTTCGGACGTTTCCCGCAAAATGGAGATTTTGGAATCGCGCTTGGAACTTATGCCGCCGAAAAACTCAAAGTGGGTATTCCCACCCGTCCGTATCGTCAAGAACTGGAGGAATTGATTATTTCTGTCTCGCAAAATAACGCCGACGCTGATTTTATCCGCTCGCTTTACAATGCTGCTTCTCAGAAAAAGTCTTTCTGGGATGTAGATAAAAAAACAAAAGAACCTCAACCGAGCGCAAAGCGCGAAGGTTCCCCTCTTGAGGACAACGAGCGTATGATATTAAAAAAAGACGCTTCACGTTCCGATCTTGACCGTTATTGGAGTATACTTGACGCGTCAGGCCGCAACGATGTGCGGATTAACGCGGTAATTGACATTAAAGCCGTACCTGAAACAATCCGCGCTGACAAGTGGAAAGGCGAACTTCTTCCCGCGCTGAGTAGCGAGGATAAGCCGTTGGTAGAAGCCGCCTACGAGTATCAGAATTTTATTGACAGTTATCTTCTTGTCGAGGAAAATGAAAAAGCGCTTAACGATGTTCTTGCCGCCATGATTCGCGCAGGTTATTCGGGAGCGGTGGCTCATGTAAACCAGTCATTGGAAGTGAAGGTAGTTGGCGTGATCAATTCTCCGGCTCCGCTCCCAAATGGCAATACGGCATATATTCCACTTGATATTTTGCAGGACGAGGCTGTAATGATGCTTGAAGGCGCGGTAACGGAACTTGTTATCCGCGAGAAAAACGCGCCTGATTCCAGACTTCCCGGAAAGAGCGAAAGCGCCGCCGTAATTACCGCCGCGTTGGAACAAGGTCTTGCAAAAGCGGGGTACGTTATGCCAAATGAATTAGCCGTGCATACTTGGGATGAGTATATGCAGGATTATCTTGGTTACGAAGCAATAGAAAATACAATGCCGCAAGTGGTAGCCTGTCTGTTATTACTGTTATCCTTCCTTGGAATTTCAAACACGATACTTCTTGCAATAATGGAACGCACTAAAGAAACAGGCATGATGAGGGCTATGGGTATGACCGACCAACAAATGATTTTGGTTTATATGTTTGAGGCGGGCTTTCTGGGATTTATCGGATCAGTTTTTGGGATAATACTTGGCTGTATTATCAATTATCCGATGGTGAAGTACGGCATAGATTTTAGCGCATTCGTCGATGTAATGGGTGGCAGCGGTATTGGTTTCCGCACCACATCGTCTTTCCGTAGTATATGGAATATACCGGTAATTATCGGTTCCGGCATAATAGCGACAATTATCTCTTCATGCATGGCTTTCTTCCCTACACGCAGAGCGTTAAAGATGCCGATTACCGAAAGTTTAAGGTTTGAATAGGAGAATAAAAATGACATTTAACTACAAACAAGATGGAACCGGCGCTACCATCAAAATTACCCAACGTATTAAACAAGGCGGCACAGGCACTCTGATAAAAATCGCCTACAGAAATATTTGGCGTAACAAGCGGCGGACATTTTTTTGTGTTACGGCGGTCGGAATAGCGGTGTTTTTTATCGTACTCTATTCATCCATGATAGAAGGAATGATCAGAAATATGCATGAGGTTGTGCAAATCTACGATCTGGGACACGTTAAAGTTGTATCGTCCCAGTACGATGCGGAAAACGAGTATATGCCCGTGCAGTATCCTGTAGCCAACGGTAAAAGTTGGAAAGAGCTTGCCACTGAAATTAAGAAAATCCCCGGTGTACATGCCGTGTTTCCAAGGATTTCTTCTCTTGCGACATTACAGGAAAGCACAATAAAGCACGCCGTGCTATGGGGTATTGATATAAAAGATGAGATGGCGGTAAATCATTTTAACATGACAAATCGCAATGATGGTCTTATAGAAGGCCGCTGGCCTGAGAGCGAAACCCAGGAATGCGCGATAGGGCGAGTCTTTGCCCATAAATCGGGATTGTCTATCGGAGACAGAATCCCGCTTAAAACAGTGTCCGCGCAGTTTTCGGATAAATACTGGAGTCCCGTCATTACCGGAATTTTCAATTTTGATTATATTAAATATGACGAGCAATTTATCATCGTTGATATTGAACGGCTCCAGCGGCTGTTGGTGCTTGATGAAGGAACACAGTCCCTGGTGATTTTTGCGGATAACGAAAAAGAAAGCGGCGCAATTGCCACCGCCGTACAAAATATGCTAGGGAAAGATAATACCGTTACCGAATGGCGGGACAATTTCTGGGTTGCGATAATGCAAATGGTAACGCCGATCTACATGGTGATCTTTTTTGTATTCCTAATTGTAGCCAGTTTTCTGATCATTAATACGATAGTAATGATCATTCATGAGCGTATAAAAGAAATAGGCATGATGGGCTGTCTTGGTATGACTCGCGGCGAAATTGTAAAGGTGTTTTTTTTCGAGTCCCTTTTTCTTGCCATGTTTGGCGCGTTTGCCGGAGTGATTGTAGGCGGTATTATTGCCGGAATCGGGTCTGTGTATCCCATCCGCATGGGGGATATGTACGGAGACACCTTTAGCGAAATGCCGCTTGGCAACGCTATTTTTCTTGGAATTAGTCCGTTCATAATTATTCGGGCATGGCTTCTCGGCGTTGTGGTAACGTCAGTTTTTACGTTGATACCATCGCTTAAAAGCGCGTTTGTAGAACCTGTAGAGGCTTTAAGGAGATAGAATGATATTTTTTACCACGAACCACACGAACCAACACGAACAACAACAAGATATCGGATTAATAGTTCGTGATGTTCGTGTGGTTCGTGGTAAGAATTTTGGAATTAATTGGAGGAATAAGATGAAAAGAATATTTTTTGTAACAATGTTTGTAATGACTGTAGCGATAGCTTTTGCTCAAGCGCCGTCTGCGGCTGAATTACTGCGGCGCGTGGACAATAATGAGATTTACACTACGATTGAGTACGAAGGCGAAATTATTATTGAGTATCAGGGACGCCGTTATGTGAAAACTTTTAAGGCGTGGGGCAGGGGAAACACCCACAGCTTTATTGAATTTACCAATACGGAAGACAGGGGAACAAAGTATTTAAAAAGAGACGGCAGGCTCTTTGTGTATTCGCCTGACACTGAAGAAGTAATGTTAATATCGGGACACATGCTTAAAGAGTCGATGATGGGTTCTGATATGTCCTACGAAGACACGTTGAATAATGAAACATTAACCAGCCGTTATGATCCTGTTATCGCAGGTTCGGAAACCGTAAACGGACGTGATTCTTGGGTTTTGGAACTAAAGGCGAAAAAGAAGACCGAAAGTTATCCATCGCGTAAGTTGTGGATAGATAAAGAAAACGGCGATCTTTTACGATATGAACTTTACGCTCTTTCAGGAGTTAAGTTAAAAGACTACAATTTGTTAAGAGTAGAAATAATTAATGGACGCCGTTTCCCAGTAGAGGGAGAAATGCGCGACCTTATGCGCAAAGATTCAAGAACTAAATTTGTCATGAAAAATGTGGTGCTTGATAAGCCTATTGCGGATTCGGTTTTTAGTCAGAGGAATTTGGAGAGGTAATGAATAAGAATTTTTACCACGAACACCACGAACTTATCGTCCGACATCTTGTCGTTGTTCTCTTCGGTTCGTGTGGTTCGTGGTTAAAAAAATTAAAGAGACAAATATTTTTGTTGTTTGTAATTGCCGTTTTAACCGGCGGTCTAAACCTTCATGCTCAAGGAATTACTATTTCCGGCATACTGGATTCTTCTATTTCCATGCAAGCCGGGACAGGGGACGTGCCGGATTTTTTGATGGGGTTTGAAGAATACGCTAACATTAGATTTCAATCGAAGATCAGGGACAAGGCGGCAGTCTATGGCGCGGTAAACTTAATCGCCGCATCGGGAAATTATGCGGATAACGCGAAGATAATGGCTGGTCTTGGAACTGGCTCTCCGCTAAATTCGACATCTTATGTCTACGGAGAAAACTATATCGCCGGAATAGAACTTGAGCGTCTTTATTTCCGGCTGTTAGGTGAAACTGTGAGTTTTGACGGCGGGCTGATGCGTCTTCCTTTTGGTTTTGGTCAGGTGTGGGGGTCTTCGGATTTTCTCAATCCAAGAAATCCGTTAAAGCCTGATGCGCGAGCGCGCGCGATTCTGGGTGCGGCTTTTTTCTGGTATCCGACGGAAGAAACAAAATTGAATGTTTTTTATTCCGCGCCCCGCGATCCGTATTCGCAAAAAGGAGACGGCTCATTTTTAGGACTGTCTTTTGATAAACATTGGAACAAGGCAAGTATCCAGACGCTTTACTGTTTTGAAACGCCAAAAAAAGATTCAGATTACGGTATTCATCGCGCCGGACTTTCCGTAAAAGCCGATTTTGAAGTTGGGCTTGTCATAGACGCGCTTTATACCTATGACCATGAAGCACAGACGAGACTTGACGGACTTTCGTTCAGCGGCGGCGCGGACTATTCTTTTTTTGACGGTAAATTGATACTCCTTGCCGAATATCTGTACAACGGCAAAACCTCGTCAACCGCTTTAAATTCCGAAAAAAATTTACTTGGTTTATCCAATAATAACTATTTATACACAAGTCTTACCTTGCGTTTTACCGATTACACCAATATAAGTGCCGCGCTAATTTCCGGTTTGGATGATATTTCCTTTACTTCGGTTATCACTTTAAACCACGACTTGTTTCAAGGGGCAGTTTTGACAATTACCGCGCAGATTCCTCTTGACCGCGATTTATTTTCAGGCGATGGAAATCGCGGCGAGTTGGGACATTTAAGTACAGGCCGCTATTTCGATTGTACCGCCAAAATAAGACTGAGGTTTTAGGGCTGTCTAATAAGTTTGGATTTTACCACGAACCAACACGAACAACGACAGGATTTCGGAGAATAAGTTCGTGATGTTCGTGTGCGCACTGTCGGTCGCCTAAAGGCTCCCTTGCTTTTATTACAAACAGCGACGTTTATTGGTGCTACGCTGTGAGGCATTAATGATCTACACGGCTTCGCCGTGCGTTTATTTAGCGCGTGGTTTAAATTCTTATTTTTAACCACCCCATATTTATTTTTTTTTATATTTGAAATATGATTTAAGTGTGAAAGAACATAACTATTTCCGAGCTGTCATTATCGCAGGTGTCACCGTCGCCAGTGTTGCCGTCTCTTTGGGTCTTTATGCGCTGTTACTTTTTTCTTGCGGGATTAAAACTACTGTTGACGGAATTCAATTAATACACGGAGAAGAATTTTCCGCAGAGCGGGAATTTCTGGAACAGCTTATTTCTCAACCTGATTTTCAAGATACATTGAAAGTCCGTTTGATTCGAGAAAACGAAACGCAAGAGCAGGAAGGGACAAAAAAAGCGCGAGCCGCCAATTCACCTAACTTACTAATTGAGTTTGCGGCATCATGGACACAAGCTGAAGGGATTCCCATTTCAAAAACATGGTTTGTACCAAGGGAAAATCCGTTGGCGGCGCGTATCGGAACAAGTCTTGCCGCCTGCCTTGATGGTAGCGAGACAATAGTTCCCATTAAAGAAATTGCGCCGCCTTATATGGGGCTTTTGGTAGACGATCTGTGCGTGGCGGATGAAAATTATCCGCTGGTTCGGTATGTTTCAATCAGCATAAAGGCGGCAGATGACAGCGGTGGAAAAAAGATACGGTTACTTAAAAAAATTGCCGTGCTTGAAACAACGCTTGCAGGCGCGGACAAGCCGCTGGTGCAGAATACGCCGTCAGTTGTCTGGATATGCGCCGCAGGGGACCTCATGCTGGACAGGGGAAGCGGCAATATTTTGATCGATGAAGGCGTAGAGGGTATTTTGGGAAAGACGGCGGACTATTATAAACGCTCCGACCTTAACTTGGTAAACCTTGAAGGGGCGGTCAGCAATCGCGGCGCAAAAGCGGCAAAAAGTTACAATTTCCGTTTTGATCCGCAAACTGTTCCGCCATTAAAAGCGGCGAATATAAACGCGGTGTTACTCGCAAATAACCATATCTTTGATTACGGTGAAATTGCGTTCTTGGATACTCTGGAACATCTGGAAAAAAATGAAATTGCAATTCTTGGCGTGGGACGTGATATTACCGCCGCAGCCGCCCCTTTTGTTTTTACAACGGAGGGGCTTGAAATACGGGTTTTCGGAATCGCATCATTTCCCCGTGAACGTACTGGTTGGGACGGAGCTTCATTTAGTGCCACTGTGAACAAAGCGGGAATGCTCTTTGCAGGGCAGGATAGCATAGATCTGCTCAAGAAAAATTTTATCAAAAAAGACGGAGTTCTCAACGTGCTTTTGTTTCATGGTGGTTATGAATGGACATGGAAACCGGATTCCAATACCCGCAGTCTCTACACTGATTTGGCGCACAGCGGAGCGGATTTGATTATCGGCTCTCACCCCCACACTGTGCAGGGATTTGAATGGTTGGATGGGAAGCTTGTTTTCTGGTCGTTGGGAAATTATGTTTTTGCCGGAATGCATGATATGTACGGCGGCGAGGAAGGACTGTTAATCAGACTGGGCTATGTGGGAAAAACGCCGATCTATTTTGAGCCGGTTCCGGTACTGATTAAAGGTCCTCGTTCTGACATTGGTAAGGCGGAACAACTCAAGCGTTTTTACAAACTTTCACGGGAATTAGCTGGCGAATAATTTAATCTGTGGTATTTTGTAATAGAAGAATATATACATATATTAAATAATTAATTTTTATGGTATAATAATATAAAGGTGTATAAATGATCTTTACAAAAAAAATAGAAATGCCGCTTGAAGAACTTGTTTATATAGGGGACAGACCCGCGTTAGAAATGGATTTATCAATTATAACTTATGACGCGGCATCGGCGGAATATCTTAAATTATCAAATATTGATGAACTGGCAAAACATCAACACGACTCAAAAGAATCATGGATAAATATCAGCGGATTAAAAAACATTGATTCAATAAAAGCATTAGGAGAATTATATAACATTCACCCGTTAACCATTGAAGACATTTTAAATACAGAACAACAGTCAAAAGAAGAAATATTTGAAAACTACCGTTTTTTATCAATCAAGACAATACAGCAAGAAAAGAGATTTCATCACAATCAAAATAAAAAGATAAGGCCATTTTTGTTTTTTAAAAAGGTAGAGAAGAAAGTAGATGAATTTTTAATTGATCAGGTAAGTATAATCGTTATGAAAAACACGCTGATAACTTTTCAGGAAATACCGGGTGATCCGTTTGACAAAATAAGGAAGAAAATTCTAGGCGGTATTGGAGAAATCCGTAAATCAGGAATTGATTATCTTACCTATGAAATTATTGATGCGGTTATTGATGGATATTTTCTTGTGTTAAATCATCTTGAAGAAGATATTGAAAATTTTGAGGATCGCGCGACAAAAACAAGCGATGATATGTTTATTGAGGAACTGCAGGATACCAAAAAATATCTTTCGCAAATAAAGAAAGCAATTTCTCCGTTAAGGGAAAATGTTTCAATAATCTT
>Ga0268262_10007475_pt1 | contig 10170 bp, 6 predicted proteins | sample TergutNc150P3_FD_190354 | JGI IMG/M metagenome (GOLD analysis project Ga0268262, IMG submission 190354) | Nasutitermes corniger P3 segment gut microbial community from laboratory colony in Florida, USA - Nc150 P3 (SPAdes) (version 2) | ecosystem: Host-associated > Arthropoda: Insects > Digestive...
ATGGGAGCCGCGAGCTTTTTTCGATTGCGCGAAAATTAAATTCCTTGCCCCGGCATAATTAATCATCGCTTCAATGCGCGTATTAACGCCGGTTCTAATCAAGCCCGCATCCGCCGTTATAAACATTTGCGGGGCAGGATCAATCATAATGTAATAAAGCAATATCACTTCCAGTACTGAAACATTGGAGCCTAGCTGGTTCCCCTTCATAAATACAACTTCCCGCGCCGGGTGTAAGGGGTGAAACATATTGACAATTTTTTTGAAATACGGGAATTTTGAATAGCTAAATTTGCCGGGAAAAGGGCTTAATTCTTTTGGCAGATACCTGACGCGCTCGGCAAAATCGGAAGGGTTTTCGTATTTTAGCTCGTCAGTTATTTTGCTGAATTGGTTTATTAAAAAATCTATTTCGTTGTTAATCATTTAAAAAAAATGCTTCCTGATTGGGGGGGGGTACGCTTCCCCTCTAATGTTTCAATGTCAAAAAGGTTTGTTTTAAACAACCTTTCCGCTTCCTGAATTCTTTCCTTTGCAATGTCAAAATATTTTTGTTCTTTTTCAATCCCGATAAAATTCCTTCCGGTATTGACGCAGGCTACGCCGGTAGACCCCGACCCCATTGTATTGTCTAAAACGGTATCGCCTATGTTTGTATAAACCCGGATTAAAAATTCCAACAAATTGACTGGCTTCTGCGTTGGGTGATAGCGCTCCACGCCGCCTAAATTATCGCCTTCAAAGTAAAGCACATTGTCTAAATAGCCGGTTGTTTTTTGTTCGTACCTTTTGGCAAGCGTCCTTGACCGGTAAACGGAATCGGAAGTTTTTTTCCTGTCCCTGATACGAAGCTCGGCTTTTACAAGGCCCTGCTGGTTAAACACTGGCGCCCTGTCGTAAAAAACGCATATATCCTCTACCCGGCGCATAGGCTGGACGTTGGCAAAGCAAAAGCCGGTGGCGTTGCCTTTTACCCAATACCAGTTATACCGGAATTGCTTCAAATTTGAATTTATTAATTTTGTAGTAAACGGCTGGATTGAAAACAAAGCCATAGGGGTATGAAGCTTTTTAACCCTGTTGTATTGTTTCCATAAAATGTCAAAAGGGATTTTAACGTCCCATTTACATTCAGACACTTCATAGGGCAGATCGCATAGGATTAAATCTATCGATTCATTTTGAATTTCATTCATTAATGTTTCGCATAGCCCGTGGTATAGTTTAGTCATTTTAAATTTCTTCAATTACCTCTTTTGGGCTTAAGCCCGCTATTTCTTCAAGCCTGTCAGCTTTGCTGTTTTCGTTTTGGTATTTCCCCTTTAAATTGCTTAATTCCGTTATTATTTGTTCTTTGGCACCGGCGACAATGCGCCCTAAGCCGTCTTTCATTATTTTTATAATTTCATTCCGCGCACCTTCGCCTTTGGCCCTTACTGTCGCTATAATTTTTTCGGTTTCGTTTTCCGGGTAGTCCAAACATTCTTTTGTCAAAGTATCGACAAAAGTAAACAGGCGGGATATTACAAAATCTTTTGATATTAGCGTTAATTTTCTTTCCTGAATTCTTTGTTCCTTTTCAGAAGCCGCCGTCCATTCTTTGTAAATTTTCACATAACGCTCTATTTTTTCTAACCCCGGATAATTCCTGATAAGCTCCCGGATTGTCATATTTAATAAATCTATGGGAACGCCTGACAATTCAGAAATCCTTAAATCATCCATTGCGGCTCCCGCGCCTGGCGCTTTGGAAAGTTTCCTTGAGGAAACTATTTCATTTCCGCTTTCAGGCGGCAGGGCGGCGGCAAGCTCCGCCTGGGATTGTTTCTGCCTATGCTTAGATATATAGGCGGCGTTTACGGGGTTTTCGGTATCAAGCTTCCCTGCGGTATTGACTATCAGCGTTTTGTTTTTGGTTTTCTTGAATACGGCTACGCCTGACACCCCCGCCATTCTCGCAAATTCTGCGGGCGTTACTTCCATTCGTAAAGGTTAATGCGCGGTTAATGCTATGGCTATTAAATAATTAGCCTGTTATTAACTTTTTATTAACCTATATAAAAAATTGCCAGGCTCCAAAGATAAAGCTCCCCGCAGCCGAATGATTGCAGGTGGGGGTGGGGGTAGACAGTACCTTTTAGCATAGCGCCCGTTTTTCGTTTCAATCCAATCGCCGCTTTGAGCCCGGTAAAAGTTTTTAAAACCAACCAAAGAAAAAGGGTAAACAAGTAAACGGTTTATTGTATTTTGTAAGGCTATTTATAATATTAAAAAAAACTATAAAATAAGCGGCAATTTTTTTTCATTGTATAACTGGCTATCAAATATACTAAAATGCTTTACTTCTTTACTTGCAGGAAAATCTTATAAGTCTATATAATACAAGGAATTACGCTATAAAAGTAAAGGAATTTGGTATAATCTAGCCCTAGTATTTTGTAGAATGTAAAAAACAAGGCATTTTTAGTGCGGTTGATTGCAAGGGGCCTTGTTTTTTAAATCCATTTTTAGCAAAACCAGGCAGGGGTAAAAAACCCGCCTGAAAAGGAAAGCCCCAGGCAGGGGCTAGGGATGGGAAGCCCTGGGCCGCGCCCGGCGCTGGGACAGGGGGGTAAAGCAAAAGGCGGGGCCTATCGACAAACCGGGGTACATCGCCGGGGCCGGGCCTGGTTGACCGGGCAGGGGGGTTTTGGTATAGTAAGGGGGCTTATCCGGGCGGTAGGATAGAGGCTATTCCGCTGGGTTCGGGACTCAGAGATCGCGGGTTCGACTCCCGCCCGCCCGATGTTTTAAAATCCAATAGGCCCGCCAGGGCTTTGTCCGCCTTCGGCAGGGCTTGCAGTATTTCTTCCAGGTTGGGCCGGTTGTAATATTCAACCATTTCTTCCGTTGCATGGCCTGTCATAGGCTTCAATTCTTTAGCGGAATGATACAAGCGCATCCGGGAAATGTAGGTATAGCGCAATGAATGGGGGGTTAGTTTCCGGCCCGAAGCCATGACCCGGCTTTTTTTCGTAACGTGCCCATTTTTCCACAGGCCCTCGTCAACAAGCTGTTTTTTGGTTTTGGCAATACCGGCGTTTACCAAAGCCCGGTTAAAAATAACCTCGGCGCTTTCCTGTTTCAGCGGCGTCCCGTTTGACGCAAAAACAAAATCATCCGGGCCGGGGCCAGGCTCTTTTCCTTTTAAAAAAATCGACAATAAATTAAGCGTGTAATCCGGGAGCCACACGGCCCTTAGCTTTGGGTTATCGGGGCTTCCTTTTTTGTTGTAGTTTGTGCGCTCCCCGGATTTTTTGCAAAACCCGTCAACGATTAACACTTTTTTGTCAAAAATTATTTGCTTTACCCTGACGGCCCTGGCTTCGCCTATCCTAAGCCCTGCCGATAATATAAGCAGGAAAAATAGAAAATATTGGTTATCCGGGAAACTGCCTTGCTGAAAAAGGCTCGCTAGTTCATCCCCTGTAAAGGTATCGCATTTTTTTGAATTCCGCGCAAAAGACAGAAAGGCGGGGCAGGGGGCTTTGCACCCGTGCCTGGGGGCTTCCTTGTATATTTCTTTCAATACTGAAATATAGCGGTTTTTCCAGGAGCCCGATTTGTCAAGAGAAAACAAATGGTTCATCACGCTTTCGGGATCGACATCCTTTAAGGGAATGTTGCCGAAGGTTTCGACGATTGAATCCACATAGCGGCGGGCTTCAACCAGCGTTTCTATTTTTGTGGTTTTGCCGAGCTGGGCGCGGCGGTCAACGTGGGCGCTGGCCGGCAAATACATTTCTTTGGCTATTTCTTTTAAAAGCAAATGGGGGTTATGGGAGCCTGGGGCCGCCGGAAGCTCCCTAATGTAGTTTTCGGCATCCCCCCGGTTCCGGCAATTCAGGCAGGCTTTTTGAATCCTTTTACCCGCCGAATCTGTATAGTAGTAATACCAGCGGTAGTAAACATCGCCGTTTTTCTTTTTTTTCTTTTTGCGGAATACATGATAGGGCAGGGGCATATCGACCTCCAGGGCCTGTTGACCTTTTGTTGACCTTTTCAGGCTTTCGGGCCGTTTTTAAAATTGACGGGCCCAAACTTTTTAACCTAAATCTATATATTGCAATGACTTACAGGTTTTTAAAATTCAAAGTTTTCCGGGCCTGGAGCCGGTTTATTTGCTCCCGAACCAAGCGGATTAGCCACTATCCCACTTCCCGTGTAAAGCGATTATAGGGGAATGAAGTATGGCAGTCAACTGCTTTGCAGTTGGCTCTTTTAAGGAATGGATTTACTGCCCGCTATCGCGGGCTACGGGTCAAGGCAACGGATAGCCGCCTGATAGCAGCGATTACGTTTAACGCTTGACGGGAGCTTGCTTAGCGGAAGCTTTCTGGGCGTTATCAACCTTGCTGTCTACAGTGTTGAGTATGGCTGACAGTTTATCCTTTTCGATCAAGTCTATCAGCCTTGCTTCGGTGTAGCGGCGGGCTTCTTCTGAAAAGACCCCGACAGTAACGCAGATGCCTTTACCGGCTTTTACCTCTTTCAGGTGGGAATGGAAGTCCCTGACAATAAGCTCCCCTATGGAACCCTGAGTGCGTATAAACCGGAACATGATGACGTCCGACCACTTTGGCGTATCGACTTCCGCGAGTATATCGGCCCATTCATTTTTATTTACCGAAATATTGGCGATCTTTATCTTTGCTTTTGGAAAGTAGCCTATAACGATTTTTCTGCAAAGGGCGACAAAATCCCCTGAAGGGGCCATGAGGAAGATTTGGAGGTTTTTATTGGCGTTAAGCTCCTGGTATTTTCCGATTAGCGCGGCGGTATCTTTATAAGTCGGGTTTTCCGCCATGATGCTTCTTAGCAAGGGAAGAGCTTTGGCAATGTCGTTGTTTTTTATATAGCATTGGGCCAGCCTGTAGCGTAGCTCAACCTTTACATCAGGCTTAATATTTTCATGGCGAAGGCCAAGTTCAAAATCCTGAATGGCTTTATCAATTTGGCGTACCTCGCTGTTAATAATGCCGCATGTAAGGCAGGCGTTGGCCCCCATTGCCGGATCGCCCCTCAAGTGGGTGAAAACGCGCAAAGCCTGCTCGGTCTGGTTTGCCTCGTAGTAACATTCCGCCAGGGTAAACAGGGATTCCTTGTCATCAGGCGCAAGATCAATGGCCTTGCGGATGTAGGTCATGGCCTCTTTGTTCTTCTTGATCCTGAAATAAGAGTGTCCCAGTGTTCTTAGGCAAGCGGCATTGTCCGGATCCTGGATTCTCGCCTGATTAAGAAGCTGGATAGCTTTTTCGTAATTTTTCTTTTGAAACTCCAGAACCCCAAGATTGTAAGACGCTTCAAAATTATTTGGATTCATGCTTTTGGCCACATAAAGGCCCTTGGAGGCATCGTCGATAAGCCCCAGTTTCAATGCCGACATACCCCAGCGCAGGTTGGCTTCAAATTCACTGGGCGCTTGATTGCCCAGATCAGCAAGTGTTTGATAGGTTTTATACGCCTGATCCCAGGTTTCTTCCCTGTAGTACAGGTCTCCCAACTCCGAGAGAGCCTGGGGGTCGCGGGGGTTTTGGTCCAGCCGTTTTTTTGTGCTTCTTAATATTGCGTCCCGGCCTTTTGTAATTTTAGAGCCCCCCCCCTTTGATCGGTGGAGGAATGTTATAAATAAGAATACGATAAGGGCAATTCCTACTATCGCCATTAATACAGGAATCAGAAAATCCATATGATTATTATCGGTTATATTACGATTTTATTCAATTTGATTCAATTCCATTCTATTATTGACAAAGCAACTGGGGGCGTTTAGAATGATATTATGACCCCTGTTTTCAAGGAGCAAAACCGGTGGCTTCGACTATAGGCATAAAAATCGCAAATGGCGAGTTTTACTCAATTGTTGAGGAAAATTCCCAGGTAAAAAAACGGTTGGTTTTAACTACCGTCCATGACAGCCAGCAAAGCGTGCAAATTGATCTTTACAGAAGTTCCACTGGTACAATGGCTGATGCCTTTTATATTGGCAGCCTGGTTTTGGAGAACATAAAGCCACGGTCAAAGGGTGAACCTTCTATTGAACTTGTTATCTCCTCTGCTTCAAATGGGAATATTTCCGCAGATGCGGTTGATCTGGACGCTTCCGGAGGGCGGCAGACCCTTAATGTCTCCCTTAAGTCCATGGAGGAAAACCTTGGCACGGACCTTCCCGATTTTGAATTTGATAGTAACAAGAGTGCGCCCAAGGGGCTTTATGAAGATACAGATGAATCTCATGATGAAAAAAAGAAAAAAAAGTTTCCGTGGCTGCTAGTGATTTTAGCCGGCCTTGTGCTGATAGCCGCCGGTCTTTTGGTATGGCTCTTTTTTTTTCGGGGATACAACCCTATAGCCTCTCTTATAAAGCCGGCAGCCCCTATATCGCGAAGCCGGCCGGTTGAACCTTCCGCTGAGCCTGCGCCCCAGCCTGTAGCCGAGCCGGCTCAACCAGCTGCTCCGGCGGCCCAACCTGCCACACAGCCTGAGGCGGCGCAACCGACTCAACCGGTAGCCGCACCGGCGGTTCAAATGCCGCCGCCTGTAATTCAATCTCCTGCCCAGGCGCCGGCAACTGCCGCTACGGCTAACAGGCAACGGCCCCCCGCTCCGGTAGCTTCCTATAACGTTCCTGCTGTAATACCCAAGGAAGGCGTTCCTTATAAATTACGCTACGGCGATACTCTCTGGGCTATTGCTGACGCTTTTTACCGCAATCCATGGCTTTATCCCCGTATTGCCCGATTCAACAATATACGCAACCCGGATTTAATAATTTCGGGAACCACTATCATTGTTCCGCCCAAAAATTAACGGTTTTAGCCGTATCTTCTTGCGAAGCTTTTTTCTGTTCTTTTTTCCCATATTTTTCCTTTCATGTGTCGGGACAAGCAAGGTCCTGGGCATTTCCAGGGATGAGGCGGCGGTTTTACTAAAAAATGGGGATACAGGATTTATCCGCCAGACGCAATTGCCGGATAATTTTTCCGAGGCAGAGTCCCGGCTAAGGCAGTTAAACGCTATTCACAGCGCGGCTCCTTTCTACGCGGGGCTTTTAATTGGCGGAGAAAGGGAGCAAAACGCCGGTGCAAATGGCGCTTCCAATAACCTTGAAAAGCTTCTTTTTTGCGCCGCTCTGGAAAGCCCTTCGTTTCCCGCGAGGCGTGAAGCGGCATTGAAGCTAATCCCGTTGATTCTTGAAAGTGAAAACGAGAAAGAGGTTCAGAATATCCTGACTTTTCTTGATTTGCCAAAATTTAATGAAAACGCAGAAATCCCTGCGATTCTTGCCGCGTGCCTTTACAGGCTTGGAAATTACGATGAAATGGCAAAAATTGATTTGACACAGCCCGCTTCGGCGAAACTTGGCGAATGGAGCCGGGCGCTTTCGCTTTTCGCGTCATTACGTTCCGGAGCTTCTTCCGCAGACAGTTTCCGGGAAAAGAAAATCGGGATGGCCTCATTTCTTTTCGGGAATCTTTCGGATGATGTCCGCCATTGGGCCAATAAGGAGGCGCTTTCTTCAACAGGGCTTTTCGAAAGCGAAGAACTGGCGATCCTCTCAATAAGGCCAATGCAGGGAAACTACGGGATTGCGCTGTTAAATATGCGCCTTGCCTTGTCTGACGGCGGGAGCCTGTTTTTCCGCTGCCCGGATTTATTGGCGGATTTAGGCAGGGCTTACCAGTATACCCCATCATTGCGGGATGAAGGGGCAAAGCTTTTCAGGAACTGGGCGGCGCTTCTTGACGGGCAAAATGGCATTGACGAGCACAAGGAACTGGGAAATTATCTTGGTACTCTGGATGGCGAAACCATAAAAGGGCGAAAGTACCTTGTCTATTTTTACGCTGGAAGAATTGAGCGGGCAATGGCACAATACGCCGAATCGACGGAATACTTTAAGCGGGCCCTTGTATTTGCGCCCGACGAATTGCAGTCCGATGCCTGCCATTGGTACATGCTGATGAATGCCCTGGCCGGAAGCCCCGCAGCCGCGATGCGGCAGGCTTTAGCGACCATGGGCCAATGGAACGATGTAAATTATTTTTCCGATGTTTTGGATAGCCTGTCCTGTTATTTTGTCGGCAGGCGGCAGTGGGGCAATGTGCTGGAATTGTTTTCCGGCCTTGAATCGATTGGCGACAGTAAGTCCCTTGCCCAATACGCCTGGATACTGGGCAGGGCAGTACAGGAAGGGTATGTCAAAACGGAGTATAGCGCGGAGAGGTTTTTCAAAATTGCCCTAGAGAAAGGCAAGGATTCCATTTACTACCAGGCTATGGCGGCTTCAGCACTGGGACTCCCTTTTGCCATTGAAGAAAGCAAATCTTCTACGGAAACACAGGAAGGTTCAGAGCCCGGTTCCGAGCTGGAATTCCTTTTGGGCTTTTTTGAATTTGGCGCGTCTTCATTCGCGCTTCCGTACATACAGGCGGTTGAGAAGGATCTTTCCCCTCCCGAACTCAGGAAGGTCGCCGAAGCCCTCGCCGCTTCCGGCCGCTGGAAGGATACCCTCGATTTTGTTTCCAGGTATACAAGCAGGAAGGATTTTGAATTGACACGGCAGGACCTTTTTCTGTTTCATCCCCAGCCTTTTAAGGAACTGATAGAAAGATACGCAAGCGAAGCGGAGCTTGGGGCGGAAACGCTCTACGGCCTTATCCGCACGGAAAGCTACTTTGTAAGCGATGCCGTCTCCCGTTCCGGCGCTGTTGGCCTTGTCCAGCTCATGGCTCCCACTGCCGAAGATATGGCCGGAAGGATAGCCCGGAGCGGCGGGCCTGATTACCGCAATCCGGCGATGAACCTGAAAGACCCGGAGACAAGCATCCACATAGGCTCTTATTACCTTCGTTACCTAATCGGGCAAATGGGAAATCCCATGCTGGCCCTTCTGGCATATAACGGCGGCATGGGCAGGGTACGGCGCTGGCTGGCTGCGGACAGGCAGCAGGCGGGCGGCGCTTTCCCCTACGATCTCTTTCTTGAAAGCATAGAAATCAGCGAAACCAGGGATTACGGGCGACAGGTTTTGTCCGCCGCATCTGTTTACGGCTATCTTTATTACGGAACTAGCATGGAGAAAGTCGCGGCGGATCTTTACCGGTAACGTTAGCCAGAGCCATTAAAATGTCGAAAAGGCATTTTACGGGATCGCGCTTATTTTCCCGCCAAGCGACGAGAGCCTTGCCACGATGTTTTCATAACCACGCTCTATTTGGTACACATTGTCGATTTTGCTTTTGCCTTCGGCGGTCATTGCGGCTATCACCATCGCCATGCCGGCGCGAACGTCGGGGCTTTGGAGCTCGGAACCTGTCAGGCGGGTGGGGCCGGACACTACAGCCCGGTGGGGATCGCATAGCACGATACGCGCGCCCATGCCGATTAGTTTGTCCACAAAAAACATTCGCGATTCAAACATCTTTTCGTGGATCAGAACTGTCCCCTTAACTTGCGTCGCGACAACGGTAACGATGCTGGTCAAGTCGGGCGGAAACCCGGGCCATGGGGCGTCGTCGATTTTTGGGATCATCCCCCCGAGGTCGCAGTTCACTTCGAGGGCCTGGCCGGCGGGTACGTGAAGGGCATTGCCTTCGTGTTCCCACACTATCCCCAATTTGCCGAAAGCCGTTTTTGCCGGCCTGAGATCGGAAGGCCTTGTGCCTTCGATAAGGAGTTCCCCGCCAGTGGCAGCCGCAAGGCCGATAAAGGAGCCGACTTCCATAAAGTCTGCGCCTATCGTGAACTCGCAGCCGCAGAGTTTTTCCGCTCCCCTTATTGTAAGGATATTGGAGCCGATTCCCTCAATGCGAGCTCCCATGGCGCAGAGCATACGGCAGAGATCCTGCACATGCGGCTCGCTTGCGGCGTTGGTCAGGATGGTTTCGCCTTTCGCCAGCACCGCCGCCATGACGGCGTTTTCCGTAGCCGTTACCGACGCCTCGTCCAGAAAAATATCCGCTCCTTTAAGGCCGGAACTGCTAAATACAAAAGTGTCCTTTACCTCCACTTGCGCCCCAAGCTCGGTGAGGGCGAGGAAGTGGGTGTCCAGGCGGCGGCGGCCGATTACATCTCCGCCGGGCGGAGGCAGCATCACCCTGCCGGTTCTTGCAAGGAGGGGGCCGGCGA
>Ga0268262_10007476_pt1 | contig 10169 bp, 9 predicted proteins | sample TergutNc150P3_FD_190354 | JGI IMG/M metagenome (GOLD analysis project Ga0268262, IMG submission 190354) | Nasutitermes corniger P3 segment gut microbial community from laboratory colony in Florida, USA - Nc150 P3 (SPAdes) (version 2) | ecosystem: Host-associated > Arthropoda: Insects > Digestive...
GAACCAATGAGGAATTAGGAATGAGGAATGAGGAATGGAAGAGGCGGGTCTGGCGGGACGCGCTGTCTTTCATTTCTAATTTCTCACTTCTCATTTCTAACTGGCTTTGCTTCATAGCAATAAAGTACCAGCAAGCATAATAAATAACAAGCCCCTTTTTTCTTCCTCCGCGCCTCCGCGAGGTCTTCCCTCTTCCTCTTCCCCTATTCCTAATTCCTCACTCCTCATTCCTAATTGTTTTGTCCTTGCCCATTCCCGGTTATTCCGTTACATTTAACTCATGGCAGATAAATTGCGATTGCTTGTCCCCAAGGGGAGGATCTATGACAAAGTGGCGAGCCTCCTGACCGACGCGGGTTTTCACGTAGCCCTGACGGAGCGCACCTACAGGCCGTCTCTGGGAGCGGACTGGATTGACGCTAAAATTATGAAACCGCAGAACGTAGGCGAACTGCTGGAACTGGGCAGCCACGACGCGGGTTTTACAGGCGTAGACTGGATCAGTGAAAACGGCGCCAATGTCGCCGAAGTCATGGATCTGGGGTTTGACAAGGTGAGAATCGTGGCGGCGGTTCCGCAGGCGTTTGAAGAAAATGACCTTCGTTCCAAAAAACTCGTTGTCGCCACAGAATACGTGAATCTAGCGAAATCCTGGCTTGGCAAATCTGGCTATCAATACCGGATTCTCCGCACCTACGGGGCTACCGAGGTCTTCCCGCCGGATGATGCTGACATGATCATTGACAATACCTCGTCAGGCCAGACGCTGAAGGATAACGGCCTGAAAATTATCGGCACTATACTCGAGTCGTCCACCCGTTTTGTCGCATCCCACGCCGCCCTTGCCGATCCTGAAAAACGGAACCGCATTGAGGAGCTTGCCATGCTGTTCCGCGCTGTCCTCGACGGCCGGGGCAGGGTGATGCTGGAAATGAACATTCCCAAGGATCGCTTTGAAGCGGTGGTAAACGGCCTGCCCGCAATGCGAAGCCCGACAGTCGCCCCCCTGTTCGGCGACGGCGGCTATGCTGTAAAAATCGCGGTAAAGAAGGGCGAAGTTCCCGATATTATCCCGCGCCTGAAAAAACTCGGCGCTGTTGATATTGTGGAATACGATCTGCGGAAAGTAGTACTTTAAAGAATGAGGAATTAGGAATGAGGAATGAGGAATAGAATAGCGGAAATTGACAGAAGGACAAAAGAGACTGACATTGCCATTAAGCTGAATATTGACGGAACTGGTGTTGCGAAACTGGATTATCCGATAGGGTTTATGGGGCATATGCTTAATACTTTTGCCCGCCACGGGTTGTTTGATCTGGAAATTGCCGCAAAGGGTGACCTTGAGGTTGACCAGCACCACCTGGTGGAGGATACGGGGATTGTTCTGGGGCAGTGCTTCGCGAAGGCGTTAGGTGAAAAAAGAGGGATACGGCGTAACGGGAGTTGCATTTTTCCTATGGATGAGACTCTTGCCAGCGCGGCGGTTGATATTTCAGGCCGGGGTTTTTTGTTTTTTGACGGTCGGCTTGGCGGCGCGCCTTTACTTGCCGCCGCCGATAATACGGACGGGCTTTTCCGGTTCCAGACTGATACCATTGAAGATTTTTGGCAGGGCTTTGTTGGCGCGGCAGGCTGTAACCTGCATCTGGAGATCATTCGGGGCAGGAGCGACCACCACAAGATTGAGGCGATGTTTAAGGCTACAGCCCGCGCTTTGCGTTGTGCCTGCGAAATTGATGATCGTGCGCGTGACGCGATCCCCTCGACAAAAGGCTCTCTGCCGGGCTTTGACGCGCCGGGCGTGCTGGTATGAATGTATGACAGGCGTAATTAACTACGGCGCGGGAAATCTCGGCTCGGTGATGAATGCCTTGAAGCGGCTTTCTGTTCCGGCGCGTTTTGTTTCCGACGCGGACGAGCTTGCCCTGGGAACAACGCCTTTTGAAAGGATCATCTTCCCCGGCGACGGTCATTTCGCGACGGCAATGGCTTCTCTGGCGAAATCCGGTTATGACCAGGCGATTAAAGAATGGCTCCAGGCTGACCGGCCTTTTCTGGGAATATGCATCGGTTTGCAGTTGCTTTTTGAATCATCGGAAGAAGCCCCTCCGGTTGACGGCGTTGAAGTGCGGGGCCTTTCTGTGATACCCGGAACCGTTAGGCGTTTTCCGGGGCGCAAGCTCCCCCAAATCGGCTGGAACCAGACGGAAGCGCGGCCCGATTCAACGCTGTTCAAGGGTATTAGCGATAAAAGTTTTTTTTATTATATACATTCTTACTACGCCGATCCGGCGGATGAATCGGTGTGCGCCGCCGAAGCAGAATATTATTTGCGTTATTGCAGCGCGGTGGAACGCGGAGCGCTGGCGGCGGTGCAATTCCATCCTGAAAAATCAGGCGCGGCGGGACTCGCGCTGTTGAGCAACTGGATCAAAGGGTGATTGAAATGTTGGCAAAGCGAATAATTCCATGTTTGGATGTTGACGACGGAAGGGTAGTGAAGGGCGTTAAATTTGAAGGCATAAGGGATGTGGGCGATCCGGTGGAGCTTGCCCGCCGTTATAACGACGACGGAGCCGACGAGCTTACTTTCCTTGACATAGGCGCGTCTTACAAGAGCCGCGCAACCCTGCTTGAAGTTGTCCATAAGATAGCCAATGAGGTTTTTATTCCCCTCTGCGTGGGCGGCGGCATACGCAAACTTGACGATATGCGCGACGCGATGAACGCCGGGGCGGACAAGGTTTCCGTTTGCACCTCGGCATTGAACCGCCCCGAACTGTTAGGCGAAATGGCAAACGCCTACGGCAGCCAGTGCGTGGTATTGTCGATTGACGCGAAACGGGTCACAGCCGCTGACGGCGAATTGAAATGGCACGCCTTCTCCCACGGTGGCAGAACGGATACCGGCATTGACGCGATTGAGTGGGCGGTTCGCGCCGTAGAACTTGGCGCTGGCGAAATACTTCTCAATTCCATTGATGCGGACGGGACAGGCGGCGGTTACGATCTTGAACTGACCAGGCGCATCCTCAATGCCGTTCCGGTTCCGGTAATAGCCTCAGGCGGCGCGGGAACCCTTGAACAAATAGCCGACGTTCTGCTAAGTACCGCCAGCCCCGAGATGCCCGCAGACAATGCTGAAACTCCCGGCGCAGACGCGGCCCTGATAGCGTCGCTTCTGCATTTTGGCATTACCACGATAAAAGATATAAAAAAAACCGCAGAAGCCAAAGGTGTCTGCGTCAGGTACAAATAACAATTAACAAATAACAAATAACAAAGTTAAGAAATGATTCACTCTTTGCCTCTTCCTTTGTTATTTGTTACCTGTTACCTGTTATTTGAATTTACACTCCCAGTATTTTGCTGTACGCTTCCAGGGCTGAATCGCCTGAATTGCCGGCAAGGACTTTCTTTGTAAGGATCTTGCCGAGCTGAACGCCTTCCTGATCAAAGCTGTTAACGTTCCATACAAAGCCCTGGAACATCACCTTGTTTTCAAAGTGGGCGAGAAGGCTGCCGAGGGCCGAAGGGGTAAGCCTCTTCCCGTAAATAAGGCTGGACGGGCGGCCGCCGGGGAAATTCTTGTTAGGGTTTGAATCGCTTTGGCCTTTGGCAAAGGCGACTATCTGCGCGGCAAGATTCGCGTTGAGCTTGGTATGACTGACAGAACCGTCCACGCTGACATCGTCCCCGCGCTGGCTTGCGGTAAAACCGATAAATTGCAGGGGCACAATGCTTGTCCCCTGGTGCAGAAGCTGGTAGAACGAATGTTGGCCGTTGGTTCCCGGCTCGCCGAATACCGCCGGACCTGTGTTATACGAAATCGGCTGGCCGTCGCGGTTCACCTGCTTGCCGTTGGATTCCATGTCAAGCTGTTGCAAGTGGGCGGGGAAGCGGGAAAGGGCCTGGCTGTAGGGCAGTACCGCCGTGCTGGGATAGTTCAGAAAGTTGCGTTCCCATACGCCGATAAGCGCGTCAAGAAGTGCGGCGTTTTTCAGAACATCCGGCTCAAGGGCCAGCTTGTCCGCTTCCGCCGCGCCTGCAAGGAATTCCTTGAATACGTCCGCGCCGAAGGCAAGGGAAAGGATACAGCCGCCGACCGCAGACGATGACGAATAACGCCCACCGATATAATCGTCTATATAGAAGGAATCGAGATACGCCGGGTTGCGGGCAAGGGGGCTGGTCTCGCTTGTAACGGCGACCATGTGCTTCGAGCTGTCAAGCCCGGCCTTTTGCAGTTTGTCCTTTACAAAAAGCTCGTTGGCAAGGGTCTCCTGAGTCGTGCCGCTTTTTGAAACCAGCACAAAAAGGCTCTGTTCAAGGGGGCTTGAGGCAATCACCGCAGAGGCGTCGTCAGGGTCAACGTTGGAGATGAATTTAGCGTTAAGCTTTTTCTTGCCTTCCGTCTGTGCCCAGTTTTCCAGCGCCAAATACATCGCCCTGGGGCCAAGGTCAGAGCCGCCAATGCCTATTTGCACGACCGTATTGAAAGCCTTGCCGGTGCTTCCCTTGTACTTGCCGTTATGCACGGCTTCGGCAAAGTCGCAGAAACGCTGCAATTCCTTACGGTAGAATTCCCCGATGTTCTTGCCGTTCTCGACAACGGGCTTCCCCTGCTCTCTCCGCGTAAGCTGGTGCAGAACCTTGCGCTTCTCGCCTGTATTGATCACTTCGCCGTCCAGCAGGGCTTTGTATTTGCCGATTAGCTCCTGTTCGTCGGCGAGCGACTGGAACAGTTTCAACAACTTATCGTCTACTGCTTTCGCGGCATAAGAATAGCTTAAGCCCCCGGCCATTGGCGCCTTGTACTGCCCCACGCGCGCGGCGTCAAGACAAGCCTTGAAATCAAAACCTTTCCATCCCGCAGCGTAATCCGCAAGCTGTTTGTAAGCTGCGGTTTTATCGAAATTATTGTATTGCATTGTTTCCCCCTTTTTTGCGCTTTTATTTCAGAATAAAGTAAAAAGCGGGAATTGGCAAGCCCATTACGGATGCGTCGTTGACGCATTGAACCCTATCCAATAATAGCCTCCATCGTCAGAGCTAAAAGCCGTTACTTTGAGATAATAATCGTTACCGATTGTCAGCGTCCGGGAGGTATGCTGGTTTTTCTCACGGTATGGGTCATACAGCCTTGATCGCTCTCCAACCATTACGTTGGCGCTGGTATACAGACGTACATCAACTCCTAACATATTATCCGGGGCAAAATGTATATATTGAGTTTCCGCAGTTGCGGTAAATGTGAACCACTGTTCTCCCCCCTCGAACACTCCTCCGTGGCCTTTGCCAATAAAACCGGAAACCATTTTGTTTTCAGGAAGCGCGGTTACCGTTATACTGGGCGTTAAAAACGCATTGTTGAAACCTATCTTATACGCGCCGCTTGAATTGCTGTTCGTTACTTTAAGAAAATACTCATTACCGCTTGTTAGCGGCCAGAAAGCACTGCCGCTGGCTCGTTCAACCGTTGCGCCGGCGCTATCATACATTTGTATATACACATTATTAAAAGCACCCTCCGCCTCAGCGTGTATATATTGTCTCGCGGCAGTCGCGATAAATCTAAACCATTGTACACCGCTCGAACTGGTAATATTGCCGTCAGTCCATGTATTGAGGCTGAGCGTGGTTTCATTTGTAAAAAGCGGCAAAGACAACTCGTTAACCCCTATCATGTACGCGCCGTTGTCGGTGTTGGTAGTAGGCGTTACTTTGATATAGTACTCCGCGCCGGTTGTCAGCGTCTGATAAATCTCTCTGGATATACCGCCGCTGGATAAATTTACCTGACTCCCTACCACTTCATAGGCGCTGCCATACAGTTGTACATACACGCTGGTTAAACGCCCGCTCAAAATTGAAGGAATTTCAGCAAAATATATATATTGTCTCGCCGCAGTCGCGGTAAATTTGAACCATTGCGCGCCGTTTGAGCTGGTAATATTGCCGTAAGCCCATGTACGGTCGGCAAGCGTGGTTACGGTTGTATTGGGCGGCATAGGCGACGCGTTGAACAATAACTTATACGCGCCGCCGTTGTTGCTATTGGACGCTACTCTGATATAGTACTCATTACCGATTTCCAGCGTCCGGAAGGTATAACGGCTAATATTGTACAAATTTGACTGGCTCCCTACCGCCGAACCGGAGGAATTATACAGTTGTACATTCACATTATTTAAAGCACCCGGGGCGAAATGTATATATTGTCTCTCCGCAGTTGCGGTAAATTTAAACCATTGTTCTTTGCCCGATCCGCCGCCAATATCGCAGTTGGCCCATATGCTATCTGAAAGCGCGGTTACGGTTGTATTGGGCGGTAGTATAAAACCGTTGAATGCTATGTTAAAGGTTCCCCAGTCCTGGCTGCTGGAAGGAGTTACTTTGATATAGTAATCATTACCGCTTGTTATCGTCCAGAGAGTATGGGAAATGCCGGACAAACTTCGTCCCCCTGTAATTCCGCCAGCATCATCATACAGTTGTAAGGACACGTTTGTCATAAAGCCAGATCCCGGCTCGAAATGTATATATTGATTATCCTCCGTCGCGGTAAATTTGAACCATTGCACCTTCTGCGCGTCCGAGCTTACAATAGTACCGTTAGCCCATGTGTCGGCATCAAGCTGCGTTACAGCCGTATTGGGCGGTACGGGCAGTACGTTAAACGCTATCCTAAACGCGCCGTTTGAGTTGCTGTTAGGCGTAACTTTAACATAGTACTCAACGCCTGTTGTCAGCGTCCGGAAGGCAAAGCTGGGATTGCGGGATAAATATGCCTGATCTCCAACCGTCTTACCGGTAATATCATACAGTTGTATATAGCCGCTGGTTAAATCGACCGGATCAAAATGTATATAATGAGCGACCGCCGTCGCGGTAAATTTAAACCATTGTTCCTTGATATAGTTGGTAGTTTTTCCGTTGGCCCATGTACCGGCTATAAGCCGGGTTACGGTTGTAGCAGGCGATAAAAACACCGAACTAAACGCTATCATATATTCGCCTCTGCCGTTCAACGGCATTACTTTGATATAATACTCATTACCGCTTGTCAGCGTCAGGGAGACATAATTTGTACTGCCGGAAAAATATATCTGGTTCCCTACAATTCCGCCGGTACTATCATACAGTTGTATGTACACGTTTTTCAAAGTATCCGGACCAAAATGTATATATTGATTATCCGCAGCCGCAGTAAATTTAAACCATTGATCCCCGTCCAACGCGGCAATATTCCCGCTGCCCCAGGTATCAACAGTAAGCGCGGTTATGTTCGTATCAGGAGGAATAGGCAAGGCTCTGAACCCTATCCTGTACGCGCCGACACTACTCAGAGACTTTACTCTGATAAAATACTCGCCACCGCTTGTCAGCGTTCTTAAAGCGGAACGGTTGCCGTCGTATAAATCTGCCGGTTCTCCAACTGCCGCGCCGGCGCTATTATACAGTTGTATATACGCGTGATATAAAGCACCCGGCTCAAAATGTATATATTGATTATCCGCAGTCGCGGTAAATTTGAACCATTGTTCTTCGTTTAAGGCGGCAATATTGCCGTTACCCCATGTATCGACGCTAAGCGTTGTTATGATTGTATCAGGCAACATAGGCAGCAAACTGAACAATATCCTATACGCGCCGCTGCCGTTATAGATACTCTTTACTCTGATATAGTACTCATCACCGCTTGTTAGAGTCTGGAAAGCAGAAAGATTGCCGGACAAATTTGCCTGTTCTGTAACCATTGCGCCGGAACTGTCGTATAGCCGTATATCCGCCCATTCCAAAGTACCCGGCTTAAAGTGTATATATTGAGCGGCTGCCGTTGCGGTAAATTTGAACCATTGTTCTCCGTTTGAGGGGGCAATATTCCCGTCCGCCCACTTATCGGCGGCAAGCGCGGTTATGCCTGTAACCGGCAAGGCTATAGAAGGCGGTGTAGCTGACTCATTTAACCCTATCTTATAATCGCCTGAGCTGTAATCACCCGTTACTTTGATGTAATACTCGTTTCCGGGTATCAGCGCCCGCAAGGTATAACTGCTATAGCCGTTCAAAGATGCCTTTTCTCCAACCGCTGGCTCGGTAATACCATACAGTTGTGCTTCCGCGCTGTTTAAAGTCCCCGGATCAAAGTGTAAATAGTGGGTAGCCGCAGTTGCGGTAAATTTGAACCATTGTGCTCCGTCTGGGGCGGCAATATTCCCGTCTGCCCACACGCCAGAACCAAGCCGGATAAATTCGGTTACTTCGCTTACCGTCATGGTTCCGGCCTTTAAGCCGCTTGCCGCATTCCAGCCGGGCGCGGCTGTTACGTCAAAAGTTACCGTATAAGAGCCGACAGCGGAGGGCACGGTCTTTGAGTCGTTATAGTAGACGGTAATGGAGCCGCCGGATTTACCGTTTTTGGGGGTAATAGTTACAGGTTCAGGAAAACCGTTAAAGATCCGCTCCAAACCGGTTATGTCATAGTCAGACGCCGCAGGTGTTCGTATAGCAGCAGTACCGGATTCATCCGGGGAAGAACAGCCTGCAAAAACAAGGATAAAGGCGGCGAAAAAGACCGCCGCTGTGCGCCTTAAAACACGAGGGTTTCGCTCAGGAAGGACATTCTGAGGACAGTTCATAACTACCTCCCAATACAGACCTTACCTTAATTTTACCACTGCGGCTCAAATTTGCATATATGCCGAAAGGCATATTTTGCGTTTTTATACTACTTTCGCGGCTTTTTGGGACTAATTACTCCATTTATTATCTCTCGCAGAGATCGCAGAGGACGCAAAGTTGTTGTTTGTGAGACTGTCGTTTTTCTTTCAGATTTAATTCGGGGGAGAGGTGCTGATGCGTGGTTATTGGGCTGTTTCACGACAAACGCATGAACATACGGTTTTGGAAGAGAATTAACCACGAACCACACGAACGACACGAACCCTAACTTAGATATTGCCGGAAAACATTCATGCTCTTTCTTAATTTTATGGAATTTGAAGGTTAAAAATGGTTTTCTAACAGCAAGTTCGTGTTGGTTCGTGTGGTTCGTGGTAAAAATTCATTCATGTGTTTGTCCTAGGGACTGTTTTGATGGCCCTTGACATTTCGGGTTTGGGGAATAATACTAAAACTAGAAGAAAAGGGATTATAAACAATGGAAAAAAGAATGGATAGAACTAAAATTGCTATAGCAACACAGGAAAAATTTGATAAAATGGATGATCTTTATTGGGCAAATGCTTCAATGGAAGAAAAAATAGAGACGGTAACTTTTTTAAGGGAATGTTTTTATGGAAAAGAGGCAACTACCGGAAGACTTCAAGGATTTTATAAAATTCTTAAATTCAAATAATGTGGAATATTTATCAAGATATTACAGACGCTAATAAATTAGAAAAGTTAATGAAAATTAATAAAGACGAATATATCAGCGTAATACAAAAAGAAGATTTATGAAACTATCTATTATCACTTGATTAATTAAAGAAACGACTTTGAGTATTAAGCAGTACAGTACTTGTTTGGCGTTTAACACCCGAAACATTTCCGCTGTTTTTTCTTTTGAGGAATAGTCGCTTAACTGGAATTTTGTTTCCATGTTGATTATTTTTTCCAGGTCTTGCCGGGTAAGAACGGTAAATCTGCTGTCATCGGTTTTATTCCTGAATTCATTGATGAACTCGGCGTAGAATGAATCCAATTCATCTTTGGGATACACGTTATTCCTGTCCTCAAACGGGAATATGGCGATACGCTCCTGGGCGAAGGCAAGAGAACCGATAAGAACGAATAATGCGGTTAAGAAATTTTTTTTCATATCAAACCTCCTAAAATCATTTTTTCCTCCGCTACAGGTAGCGTACCCCACCTGTACCCCACCGTCTAACAACACTAGTAGTTTGTAAAAACTAAAAGTTCACAATAATGTGTCCACCTTATAGACAGACACTAATTATTCAATTTAACCACAACAAAATCGTCATAGCCGTTTGGCCTTGCCGTTGTGGGGTTTTGCTGCCCGTCAGTTAAAGCGGGGATTTTTTCCCTTATGTACAATTCCAGCGCAGTCATGGTGATTTCCCCTTTTTTCATTAAGTCCGCCGCGCCTTTTAAGCCTTCTAAAAGCGTGTATGTGAATACGCCGTGTTTGTATCTGT